>ENA-OQEX01001080-OQEX01001080.1-human-gut-metagenome-genome-assembly--contig:-NODE-1080-length-11299-cov-1.811045_pt1 | contig 11299 bp, 14 predicted proteins | sample MGYA00242802_ERZ504649 | MGnify/ENA primary metagenome ERZ504649 (study PRJEB26092, sample SAMD00036194) | human gut metagenome | host: Homo sapiens | study: EMG produced TPA metagenomics assembly of... | reverse complement strand
AATTTCTTGATTCTCCTTTTATAAATTATTTATAATTTTTAAAGCAGACAGACTGCCTTAAAACTTCACCTTTGATCGCACTGAATAAGCGAAATGTGTAGAAGCACCAAACAGTGGTCCCATGTTATCATAATATAATCCGTCGATCATTACGAATCCATGGTCTCCTGTAGTGGCGATCACATAAGCTCATAGCCCAATACCCTGGCACATGCTGCTACTGCACTTGCAATTCCATAACAGCTTCCGGCAAGATTATTATCGAACATATAGATTGCCGACTGATATGGCCAGGTCTGAGTCTTAAACTCTGCATCTGTAGGATTGATCCATGGTTTAAAATCAGTATATCCCATCAAATAGTTAAAACAGATTCTAAACTTCTGACTATTGGACATATTAGGGGAGGTATGCTTTTCAACAAATTTTTTCGCCTTACGCATACATTCTGCTTTCAGAGAAGAAACCCTTATTGCAACACCATCTGAATTGATCTCGTACTCTTTACCTTTAATCTTATAGCTTATTTTATTCCTGAATCAAAACACCCTTGGAATTAAAATAGTATTTCTTATTATGGATAGTCTTCAGACCGGTTACACGATAACCCTTTTTGCCTATATAGTATTTCCGTCCTTTTACTGTCAACCATCTGCCAGCTGGTACAGGCGTACCATTCTTACGTATATAGTAAAACTGTCCATTATCCTTTACCCATCGTTTCGAGGCAAGGACACCGTTAGATAAATAATAGCGTTTCTTCTGCTTAAAGGTCTGCCATCCGGAATAACGAATACCACCTTTCTGAAGATAATATTTCTTACCCTGGATCGTAACCCATCCAGACTGCTGAAGGAAACTACCATCCTCCTGCCTCCACTGGTATCCCTTTTCCACAGATACCCAGCCAGGTTTCGGCTCGGCTGAGCACTTTCATTCTCATCTCTTATCTCGGCTCCGGTCTCCTGGGAAACAGTTCCTGTCAGATTATCCACTGCAGGCTCTGCATATACCAGCTGTAAGGCTCAATAGCAAGTGCAGCTGTTATTAACAAAATCAGCACACGACCTCTCTTCTTCATATAATTCTCCCCTTCCACTTGATACCTCATTATATCGCATTACTTTATTTAATTGTAAAAGCAGTTTTCCATATTATAACAAAATCGAGTATAATTTTCCACTTTTAGAGCGTAGAATGTATAAAATTAACTTTTTCGTAAAGACTTTTATATAAACTTTACAAGGAGGTTTTTATGTTGCCTGTAATTTTACTTATTGTTTTATTTTTTGCGTTGCAGCTGCTTGTACTTTTCTGTTGTGTTGCGGCGGGAAATGATCCTTATTCACAGTTTCTTTCAGACGAGGAACAGGTGGAATATCTGGCGCACTGGAAAAAAGAACATGGATATAAATAATCTTTGATAAGGAAAGGGAAGCACCACAGTTTTCCGTATATTGGTAAGTACCCATAAAGTATTTTCATATATGAAAAAAGGCAGTGCTTATAACAATACTGCCTTTTTTCATAAAAATCCCTATATGATAATACACACAAGACCGCCTTTACTGTCATTTACAATTTTCTGCATGGTATCCTGAAGCTTCACCTGGCTTTCCTCGCTGATCATGGTCAGCTTGCTGCGGATGCCATCCTGTACCAGCTGTTCAATGGATTTCCCGAAAATATTCGTCTCCCAGATGCTCTCTCCTCTTGCATCGCTTTCTCCAATATAAGTGATCAGGTCTTTTGCCTGCTGCTCCGTACCTACGATCGGAGCAATTTCAGTTTCAATATTTGCTTTGATCATATGAATAGACGGACTCTTTGATTTAATTTTCACACCATATTTATTTCCCTGGCGGATCACAGCCGGCTCTTCCAGCTGAATCTGGGAAAGCTCTGGTACAACTACACCGTAACCGCTGCTATTTACTGCATCCAGGGCATCTTTAACCTTTACATACTTTTCCTTCATTGCAGCAAGCTCCTTCATCGTATGGATCAGCTCATACTCACTTTCCATGGAGATTCCACTCATATCGCTAAGCATCTTATAGTAATATTTATCATCTATCTGAAGCCGTATCTGAATGGTTCCATCAGAAAGACCTACGTGATCCAGAAGAGTATCCTGTACATAAGGACCTTCCAGTTTTACCGATTCCCTGGTAACATCACGAATGTGTAAAAGCTTCTTCATGCACACTTTAATCTGGGAAAGGATCTGGCTTTTCAATTCGCTGTCTGCAGGCAGCATTTCCACCCATTTGGGAATAAAAAACTGCAGCTGGGTAATGGGAAATTCATATAGGATTTTTTCCAGGAGCAATGCGACATCTTCTTTTTTCAACTGCTCACAGTTAACCGCAACAACTGGTACCTGGTACTTCTTCTGAAGCCCGTTAACCATCTGAGTGGTTTCTTCTTTATAGGGAAACTGAGAGTTTACTACAATGAGAAATGGCTTTCCCTGTGTTTTCAATTCAGCCACAGTCTGTTCCTCGGCCGGAACAAAATTTTCCCTTGCTATTTCTCCAAAACTTCCATCGGTGGTGATCACAAGACCGATCGTAGAATGTTCCTGGATAACCTTTTCTGTTCCTGCTTTTGCAGCTTCATGAAAGGGGATTGCCCTGGAAAACCAGGGTGTTTTTACCATCCTCTCTTTACCATCCTCAACGTTTCCTCCAGCATCCTTTACAAGAAAACCAACACAATCGATAAGCCGCACTTTCGCCTTCCTGTCTTCGCCAAGATCAACTGATACAGCTTCTTTTGGGATAAATTTGGGTTCCACAGTTGTGATCATTTTTCCGGAACCACTTAATGGAAGCTGGTCTCTGACCTCTTTCTGCATTTTTTCATCCATTCCGGGCAAAGCACCAGTTCCATAAATCTGCGGATAAATGTTGATTTTCCTGTACGGACAGGGCCTACAACGCCTATGTATATATCGCCTCCGGTTCTGGCCTGTATATCACGGTAAACCTGAAAATTTTCCATACAAAAAGCCTCCTGCCTGATTATTTAAAGGTCTGCAAGATTTGTTTACAGCGTAATGCTTATATTCTTCCTCTAAATAATATGCAGTCGGGCTTTTTATTATACTTGTACATCGAAAATTAAGTTTCTGCTATATTGACGCAGGATGATTTCTTCATATGCAAGGCGGAGGAAGAAGGCGTAGCGGTGGTTACGGTGGCTGACGCAGCCGCTTTCAAGAACCTTTTCAAGCGCGCTCTTGCGCACCATATTATTGCCTGTCCAGCTACTATATTTCAGCATCAATAGAAATCATTGTGGAGCAGTTTGTGCTCTTTTCCTTTGAGCAGTCCCTGATACAGTTCCAGAACCATAGGGTTCTCGTCGGATTTCTTGATCAGCATTGTATTGTCGGCATTATACAAACCTTTCGCTCTTGCAGCTTTGGTTCTGTCACCGGCCCGTACCGGCTGGCCACCGCCCATAATACAGCCACGGCGCATGCCATTACTTCAATGAGATGATAGTTTGCTTCGCCGTTCTTTACACGTTCCATAACGGTTCTTGCATTTGCAAGACCACTGGCCACACATACATTGATATCCATTCCCTTGTATGGAACTGTGAATTCTTTGATTCCTTCATCTCCACGGACACCACACTCAGAAATCTCCCGCATGGTCTCCTTGGAATGATCCGGCTTAAGCGGCGTAGAACCGCCTCTGTAACACCGCCGGTAACACCAAAAATAACGCCTCCGCCGGAGCCAAATCCAAATGGCATATCACATGCTTCAGGCTCTAACTGTGCAAAATCAAGGCCAAAGTTATCGATCATGCGCAGCAGCTCTGTGGTTGTAATTACAATATCCGTATCCTGTTTCTCATCAGTAAAACTGTTCGGACGGATTGCCTCAGCCTTCTTGGCTGTACATGGCATAATAGATACCATAACGGTCTTTTTACCCTTGGCATTCTCCGGATCACGGAAGTATTCTTTAATAACTGCAGACATCATTCCCTGTGGGGATCTACAGGTAGACAAATTCGGGATATAATCCTTATACTGGTCTGTAATAAATTTCACCCATGCAGGGCAACAGGAGGTAAGAAGTGGAAGTTTCTCCCCCTTCTCAACTCTTTTTAGAAATTCTGCTGACTCCTCCATAATAGTAAGATCGGCGCTGAAAGTAGTATCATAAATCTCGTCAAATCCCATTCTGTGGAGTGCATTGACAATTTTGCCCATTACGCTCCGTCCCTTCGGAAGACTGTAATGATCACCTACCGCAACACGAACTGCCGGCGCAATCTGTGCTACTACACGTACATCCGGATCTGCAAGAGCTTCCCAGACTTCATCCATATGCGTCTTAATGGAAATGGCACCTGTCGGACAATATACACGGCACTGTCCGCAGTTTACACACTGGTTTCTGCTATTTTCTTATTAAACGCAGGAATTACAATAGCCTCTGTTCCACGGTATGCAAAGTTCAATGCTCCGATTCCCTGAAGCTCCTCGCAGGCACGGACACAGTCACCACAGAGGATACATTTGTTCGGGTCACGGATCAGAGATGGTGAACTGTCATCAATCTCATATTGCTCTCTTGTATTCTGAAAACGGATGTTATGTACTCCAAGACGGTGAGCCAGCTCCTGAAGCACGCATTCTCCACTCTTTACACAGGTTGTACAGTCACGGCAATGTGCTGCGAGAAGCAGTTCCACAATCAGTTTCCTGTATTTTTTGATCTTACCTGAGTTTGTATAAATTACCATTCCATCCCTTGGCTCCTCAGAACAGGAAGCGAAGGTTCTTCCTCTGTCATCCTCTACTGTGCACAGACGACAGGCTCCAAAAGTGGAAACCTCTGAGTGATAACAAAGTGTAGGAATATTAATGCCTGCCTTGCGGATTACGGTCAGGACATTTTTTTCATCTGTAAATTCGACTTTTCTGCCGTCAATCGTCATTGTACCCATAATCTGTCCTCCCTACATTTCCACATATATTGCATCAAAGTTACAGTTATCCTTACAGCTGCCGCACTTGATGCATACATCATTATTAATATGATAAGGTGATTTAATCTTGCCGGAAATTGCCCCGGCAGGACAGTTCTTGGCACATTTTCCGCAGCCGATACAGAATTCCGGATTAATGTGGAACTGACGGAGTGCTGTGCAGACCTTTGCCCGGCACTTCTTGTCCCGGATATGCTCTTCGTATTCCTCGCGAAAACGCTTCATGGTACTGAGGACAGGAAGAGGTGCACTCTTTCCAAGTCCGCAAAGAGCCATGCTCTGAACCATTTTGGCAAGCTCTTCCAGCTCGTCAAGATCAGACATCTCCCATTGCCTGCTACAATCTTCTCCAGGATCTCCAGCATGCGCTTGGTACCCTCACGGCATGGAACGCATTTTCCACAGCTCTCCCGCTGGGTAAAGCTCATGAAGAAACGGGCAACCTCTACCATACAGGTATTCTCATCCATGACAACTAGACCGCCTGATCCCATAATAGCATCAAGCTTCTTTACAGAATCAAAATCAAGAGGAGCATCCAGCTGGTCTTCTACAAGACATCCGCCAGATGGTCCGCCAATCTGAACGCCTTTAAATGCAGCGCCACTCTTCAGACCGCCGCCAATATCATAAATAATCTCACGAAGTGTTGTTCCCATTGGAACTTCAATAAGACCTGTATTCTCAATTGCTCCGGTCAGGGAGAAGGTCTTGGTTCCCGGGCTTCCCTCTGTTCCGATGGTGTGGAACCAGTCAGCACCCTGTATGATAATCTTCGGAACATTTGCGTAAGTCTCAACGTTATTCAATACAGTTGGCTTGCCCCACAGACCTTTCTCAACAGTACGAGGTGGTTTTACACGAGGCATACCTCTGTTTCCCTCAATGGAAGAGGTAAGGGCAGAACCTTCACCACATACGAAAGCTCCTGCACCACGATTAATATGCAGATGGAAATTCACACCGCTGCCAAGGATATGATCTCCAAGGAGACCATATTTCTCAGCCTGGGAAATAGCAAGACGAAGTCTGGCTACGGAAAGAGGATACTCTGCACGAACATATATGTATCCGTTCTCAGCGCCAACTGCGTAAGCGGCAATGATCATGCCTCGATCATCTTATACGGATCGCCTTCCATAACGGAACCATCCATAAATGCTCCCGGGTCACCCTCATCACCGTTACATACTACATATCGAGTTTTCTCAGCCTGTCTGGCTACCTGAGACCACTTCTTGCCTGCCGGGAAGCCGGCGCCTCCGCGTCCGCGAAGACCAGATCTGGTAACTTCATCAATTACATCCTGGGGAGTCATCTCTGTAACTGCTTTGGCGAGGGCAGAAAAACCGCCTGCTGCAATATATTCGTCAATGGATTCCGCATCAATCTTACCACAGTTTTCAAGAACGATCCTGGTCTGACGGTTAAGGAACGGGATATCCTCAGGCTTCGGACAGACTTCATCTCCATGGCGGTAAAACAGACGATCTACAGGATGTCCAAGGCGTACAGTTCGCTCCACGATCTCCAGACAGTCCTCCTCCTGAACATGTACATACTGATATCCGTATGGTTCAATCCTTACAAGCGGTCCCAGCTCGCAAAGACCCTGACAGCCAGTCTTGATAACGCCTACGTGAGGGATATCTTTCTGCATTTCAATCTCTACACCATCAATACCTTCACAGAGTCTTACCATCTCATCATAGATCTTCTGAGCACCGGAAGCCATACATCCGGTACCGGAACAGACAAGAACACGGCATGTGAAGTTCTGGATATTCTGTTCGATCTCAGCTTTTTTGCTTTGCAGCTCTTCTTTACTGTTAATCCTCATCCGTTCTCACCTCTCAATCTGTTAATAAGCTCTACTACCTTCTCCGGTGTCATCTTGGCATGCACTTCTTCATTCACCATACAGGTGGGAGCAAGCCCGCAGGCACCAAGACAGGATACGGTCTCCACAGTGAACATCATGTCATCTGTGGTATGCTTCTTATTGCTTAATCCCAGTTCTTTCATGAATGCTTCTTTAACCGGGATTGACTTTCTTACATGACAGGCTGTGCATCGCATACCTTGATAATGTATTTTCCTTTAGGTTCAAAAGAAAAGTTCTCATAAAAGGTTGCAACACTGAAGGCCTCGCTTCAGTAACGCCGATCTGTCCGGCTACGTAGGTCAGAAGTTCTGCAGGCAGGTACCGATATTCCGCCTGGATATCCTGCATGATGGGGATTAATGAGGCAGCACACCGCTCATAATGCTCAATAATCTCATCTGCTTTCTTGTAATATGACTGATCTACCATTTTGTTAACCTCCTTACTTGCCAGATGCCTCCAGGTCTTTTGTCCCCGTCCTCCAAAGCTTCCGGCTTTGCGTATTTTTTAACAGACATGACTATTTTTGTAATGAAATTATATATTTTTTTGTTCATTTTGGCAAGTAAATATGAATAAGTTTATTTATTAACAATATTTTTGCACAATTCTGCATCTCAGATTATACTGAAATATACAAAAAGCCGGATTGTTTAAGTTGTACAAATGATACAACAATAAATCCGACTTTTTCTAAATCGTGTTTTCTTTTGTTTTTCAAAATCATCCACCGATTTGAGCATGATGTGGGATTCTTCGTTTCCCTTCTTATGTTCCTGAAAATTGTGGCCTACAGGCTTTTCATAAGTGACTTTTTCTATCGTTTCTTTAAGCATCCCATCAGAACAGCCACTTCGAAGCAAAACCTTCAGATCTGCTCCGTCCTCAAATTGCAGGCAGCCTTTCAGAAATCCGGTAGAAGTAAGCCTTACACGGTTGCAGCTGTCACAGAATTTGTGGGACAGGGCACTGATAAATCCGATCCTGCCTGTAAACTTCTCCAGGGTATAATAATGACAGGGACCATTTCCAAGCTTTTCTTCCGTTGGTGTCATTGACCCATATTTCTTTTCCAGAACAGACTTTATCTGTTCCTCTCCCCTGGCTGCAAACTCCTTGCCCAGACCGATTGGCATCATTTCAATGAAACGCACATGAAGAGGATTCTCCCTTGCAAGAGCTGCCACCTGTAAAAGTTCCTCGTCCGACTGAAAAGTGGGGACACAGTTCAATTTCACTTTCAGGGAAGGGTAGGAAAGTGCTGCCCTAAGTCCCTTTAAAACCTGGTGAAAATCGTCCCTGCGGGTGATTTTGCGAAATGTGGTTTCTTCTAAAGTATCCAGACTAATGTTTACGGCATCCAGACCGGCCTCCATCAGGCCCGGAAGCTGTTCTCCCAAAAGGATTCCGTTGGTGGTCAGTGTAACCTGGCAGATCCCGGGAATGGCTTTCAGCTCTTTTACTAATGGAGTGCAGATTCTGCGGACAAGAGGCTCTCCTCCTGTCAGTTTGATTCTGGAAATCCCAAGTTCACTGGCCGCCTTACAGATTCTCACGATTTCATCTGTATCAAGAAGTTCTGTCCTTGGAATCTGACGGATTCCCTCTTCCGGCATACAGTAGATACAGCGGAGATTGCACCTGTCTGTCAAAGATATCCGCAGATAGTCAATATTTCTTCCGTATCTGTCAAGCATAAACCATTTCATCTCCCTCAGAGATCATACCGCCTTTGATTACTCTGGCAAAAACACCTTCGCGGGGCATAATGCAATCTCCCATGATCTTGAAAATCTCGCAGCCGTTGTGACACTGCTTTCCAATCTGCGTGATTTCCAGAATCACATCGTTGCATTTCAGACGGGTTCCTACTGGAAGGGTCTTAAAGTCAAATCCCTGTACGATCAGATTTTCCCCGAAAGCACCATCCTTTACTGGTGCGCCTTTCGCCTTAAATTCTTCTATTTTTTCATAAGACAGAAGGCTGACCTGACGGTGCCAGTTTCCTGCGTGGGCGTCATTCTCCAGTCCATAATTTTCAATCAGTTTACAGTGTGCACATTGACCTTCTGAGTTCCTCTTTTAACACTGATGTTCACTGCCATCACTTTTCCCATAGTGAGTTACCTCCATATATCTGTACCCTCTATAGTACAATATCTTACTGAGAAAAGCAAATTTTTTGTAATAGCAAAACAAACTTTTGCCGCAATAAGGATTTCAACAAAATTTTCTGCAACAAAAAAACTCTCCAGTTTTTACTCTGAAGAGTTTTTTCTTCCGCTTGTACACATGATGTACTTCAAGTACATCGTTCTATTAGTTCAAAGTCAATTAACTATTAAGCGTTCACTTTGCGCATAGCAGCCTCTACAACATGTCCAACCAGGACAGATGTTGTAACGCTTCCAACTCCGCCTGGAACTGGTGTAATAGCATCTACGATCGGCTCTACTGCTGCGTAGTCAACGTCTCCGCAGAGCTTGCCTTCTGCATTTACGTTGATTCCTACATCAATAACTACCTGTCCTGCTTTTACATAATCAGCGCCAACAACGCCAGCACGGCCTGCTGCTACGATGATAATATCCGCTTCGCGTGCCACAGACGGCATATCCACTGTTCTTGTGTGGCAGATGGTTACAGTTGCGTTTTTCTTAACAAGCATCATAGCTGCCGGTTTACCTACAACAAGGCTTCTTCCGATTACTACTGCCTTCTTACCTGTGCAGTCGATTCCGTAATGATCAAGGATTTCCATACATGCCTGTGGTGTACATGGTGGGAAACCGATCTTCTTGCCTGTAAAAACACCAGACATGGAAAGGTCTGTCATACAGTCAACGTCTTTCTCAGGAGCAAGTGCATTCTCGATGACAGCCTGATCCAGATGTTTCGGAAGCGGACGGAACAGAAGTACACCATGGATATGATCGTCTTTGTTTACCTTATCAATAACTGTAAGAAGTTCTTCCTGAGCAACATCCTCCGGAAGAAGAATTTTCTCACATGCAACGCCTAATGTCTCACAACGCTTTGTTGCACCCTTCTCATAGGAAATATCACTTGGATTCTCTCCTACACGGATAATGCAAAGTGTGGGGTTAACGCCTTTTTCCTGAAGAGCTGCCACATTGCCTTTGATACGCTCGTTTAATGCAGCAGTTACTTCTTTACCTAATAACTGTTTTGCCATTTTTAAGTAATCTCCTTATATTATGATAAATCCAGTCATGCTCATACCAGTTTCATGGTAATACAGCATTTTGAGACTGCAAAAAGACTTGCAGGATTTTGCTCCTGCCAGTTCTTTTCTTTTTTTATCTTTATTTCAGTCTGCCAAGTACGCTGTCAAATGTCTCGTCTGCAAGCTTGCAGTATTTTTCAAGCATTGCATCAGCCTTTGCATTTAATTCTTCTGCATACTCTCTGTCTGCCATGGACTTTGTGTTGATATAAACGTTCAGGCTTGCACCTTTTAATGCAGCTTTGCAGAAGGTTGCAGCTACACCAGCGTCACTGATGGCAAGCTTGGAGCCTTTTGCAGCAAATTCCTTGATCAGGTCAAGTGCCTCACAGCATTTCTCCATGATTTCCATAGGAACAGAGCAGGCATCTTTTAATACGATTGCCATAACTCTTGCTTTTTCAGCTTTCTCTTCTTCTGTTTCTTTCGGCATTCCATATGCTTTGGAAAGCGGCTCGAATACTTCGGCGTCACGCTCGATCAGACGAAGGAAATCTTTCTGAAGCTGGTCGCATTTACCTTTCAGCTCCCACATTTCTTCCTCAACATCAGCATATTTCTTCTTACCAACAGTAAGGCTTCCTACCATGTTTCCAAGTGCAGTTCCCACAGCACCTACCAGTGCAGATGCTCCGCCGCCGCCTGGAACCGGGGCTTTAGAAGCAAGAACTTCTACAAATTCTGTACATGTACTTGTTGAAAATCCCATTTCGTTGTCTCCTTATTGTTCTTAGTCATCATGTAAGCCATGACCTTTTTATAACGCCAGGCGGACAGGTATATCCGCCTGATGTTTCTTTTTTCTTTGATTAGAACAGACCTGTGATCTTACCAGTCTCGTCAACGTCGATTCTCTCAGCTGCCGGAACTTTCGGAAGACCTGGCATGGTCATGATCTCACCAGTCAGTGCAACAACAAATCCAGCACCTGCGGAAACCTTCAGGTTACGAACTGTGATCTCGAAATCTGTCGGTGCACCGAGTTTTGTCTGGTCATCTGTTAAGCTGTACTGAGTCTTTGCAACACAGATGCGGGCAGTTGCCAAAGCCAAGAGCTTCTAACTGTTTTGCCGTGTTTCTGAGCGTTTGCTGTGAGAACAACTTTCTTTCCGCCGTATACTTTCTGAACGATCTGGTTCAGCTTATCCTCTA
>ENA-OQEX01001079-OQEX01001079.1-human-gut-metagenome-genome-assembly--contig:-NODE-1079-length-11299-cov-7.018618_pt1 | contig 11299 bp, 15 predicted proteins | sample MGYA00242802_ERZ504649 | MGnify/ENA primary metagenome ERZ504649 (study PRJEB26092, sample SAMD00036194) | human gut metagenome | host: Homo sapiens | study: EMG produced TPA metagenomics assembly of... | reverse complement strand
CGCCGCCGTGGCGATAGCCGCGCAGGCCGCACTGGTCGATCAGCGCAGCCGCAAAAGCACCCGCCGGCGCTTGAAGGTGCTGCCGGCGCTGGCTTATCCAGCGGCTGCTTGTCCACACGCTTGGCCATCAATTCATCCATTTTTGCACGGATGTCCGCTGCGTTTCCGGGCTGCAGATGGAACTGTGCCGAGAGGATGCAGCCGCTGTTCTCTTCAAAAATGCTGTGGCGATAGCGGAGATCCAGCTCTGCGGCAGGCACTTCTCTGACCTCGCCTTCTGCCGCAAGATACCGCACTGTGGTGAGCACGTCCTTCATCTCGCCGCCGTAGGCACCCGCATTCATATACACTGCACCACCACCGTGCCGGGGATGCCGTAGGCAAATTCCAGCCCGGACAGGCCATGCTTCAGTGCCGCCTTACACAGTGCCGCAAGGCGGACACCTGCGCCTGCGGTCAGGACTGTATCTTCCACCGCGATCTCTGCGTCCAGTGCCGAAACATCGATCACCACACCGGAAAAGCCTTCGTCCGCAAACAGGATGTTGCTGCCGTTGCCCAGCAGGTAATAGCGGACAGCCTGCTCTTTGCAAAGCGCAACTGCACTGCAGAGCTGCTGCTCGTTTTCCGGCATGACAAACAGCTGTGCCGGGCCTCCGATTTTAAAGGTACAGTGCGCCGCAAGCGGTTCGTTCTCCCTGAACAGGATCGCTGCTGCCTGCAGTTTCTGCTTGAATCGTTCCATGATAACTTGCTCCTTTTGCGGTGTGGGATCAATCCATTTTATCGTCCAGACCCAGACGGATCAGCAGTTCACGCGCTGCGTTGTAACCCATCTTCTTCTGGCGGTTGTTGATGGCTGCAGTTTCCAGCACGACAGCCAGATTGCGGCCCGGTGAGACCGGAATGCTGGTGCTGGGAATACTGACGCCAGAATGTCGTAGTATTCGTTTTCCAGACCGGTGCGCTGGTAGTTCTTAGTGGGGTCCCATGCTTCCAGCTGAACCACAAGGTCAAGGCTTTCGCTCAGCTTGACCGCGCCCACGCCGTACACACGGGCCACATTGACGATGCCAATGCCGCGCAGCTCAATGAAGTGGCGGATATTCTCCGGGGCAGTACCCATGATCTGGCGGTTGGACACCTTGCGCAGCTCCACCGCATCATCTGCCACAAGGCGGTGGCCGCGCTTGACCAGCTCGATGGCAAGCTCGCTTTTGCCAATGCCGCTGTCGCCCAGGATCAGGATGCCTTCGCCGTACACTTCCACCAGCACACCATGCGGGTGATACGCGGTGCCAGTTCCAGATTCAGCACACTGATCAGGCTGCCCATCAGAGTGCAGGTGGTCTCATTGGAACGCAGCAGTGCAACACCATGCTTCTGGGCCAGCTCCTGCATCTCCGGGAAGGGAGTCAATTCCTCGCTGCGGCAGACGATAACAGCCGGCGGCTGCTGACGGAACAGCTGATCCAGCGCTTCGTAGCGTTTTTCCGGTGAAAGGCCGGACAGAAAGTTCATCTCGGCCAGACCCATGATCTGCAGACGCAGCTTATCAAAATAATCGTAATAGCCCGCCAGAAACAGACCCGGGCGGTTCACTTCGGCGATCTCCACACAGATCTGATCCAGTTCCTTCGGCGTATAGACAACTTCCATACTGACACGGTCGGTCAGCGTTTTGAGCGAGACATTGAATGTGCCCATTCTTGTTCCTCCTGTGCTCCCTTTTGCTGCACTGCTGCACAGCCCTGCCTGCTGTCAGGTACCGTGCAGGATTCCTTCTTATTATTATAATAGAACGATCGGTAAAAAACAATATTGTGCGGGCGGCTTTTTCGCAGCACGGCAAGAATGCACGCAGTAGCGCAGCCATGTACTGATTTTTTACATTTTTCTTACCTTTACACGGATTTTACATTCCCTCGATTTTGGATTTTACATTGCATCTGTATACTCAAAATCAGGAGAAACACATCAAAAACACGTCAAACAAAAGTGAGGAAATCTTTATGACCATCTTCAATGTCTTTTCCCTGCTTGGAGGTCTTGCCCTGTTCCTGTTCGGCATGGACATCATGGGCAAAGCACTGGAAAAGCAGGCCGGCGGCCAGCTGCAGAAGATCCTGAGCAAGCTGACTGACAACCCCCTTAAAGGCTTTTTCCTTGGCCTGTGCGTCACCGCTGTGATCCAGAGTTCCAGCGCTACCACGGTCATGGTGGTCGGCTTTGTCAACAGCGGCATCATGGAGCTGCATCAGGCCATCGGCGTGATCATGGGCAGCAATGTGGGCACCACTGTCACCAGCTGGATCCTGAGCCTTTCCGGCCTGCAGGGCGACAGCCTCCTCATCAATCTGCTCAAACCCACTTCTTTCAGTCCTTTGCTTGCATTTATCGGCATTTTGCTGTATATGTGTAAGAGTGAGAAGAAAAAAGGCGTGGGCACCATCCTCATCGGCTTTGCCGTGCTGATGACTGGCATGACCACCATGTCTAACGCCGTCCTGCCCCTGCAGAACGAGGCATGGTTCACCAGCCTGTTCACCCGCTTTTCCAACCCCCTTCTGGCGTCTGGTGGGTGCCCTTGTTACCGGCATCATCCAGAGCTCCAGCGCCAGCGTCGGCATCCTGCAGGCATTGAGCGCCACCGGCGTGATCACCTACGGCAGTGCCATTCCCATTATCATGGGTCAGAACATCGGCACCTGCGTTACCGCGTTGATCTCCTCTGTGGGTGCCAACAAGAATGCACGCCGTGCTGCCATGGTCCATCTGTACTTCAACATCATCGGTGTGACCATCTTCCTTGTCGCTTTTACGGCCTGAATACGGTCTGCCACTTTGCTTTTGTGAACACCACCATCGAGGCATGGGGCATCGCTGTGGTGCACTCGGTGTTCAATATCGTGGCAACGCTGGTGCTGCTGCCCTTTGCAAACCTGCTGGAAAAGCTTGCCATCCTCACCATTCCGGATTCGCCGGAAAAGGAAAGCTTTGCGCTGCTGGATGACCGCCTGCTGAACACCCCTGCTGTGGCCGTGGAGCGAGCACGCTCTGCAACTGCTGAAATGGCAGAGCTTGCCCGTGTGGGCGTGATGCAGGCCATGAGCCTGACTCATGAGTGGAACGACACCCTTGCGCAGAAAGTCCGCGAGGAAGAGACGCAGGTAGACCGTTACGAGGACGCTCTCGGCACCTATCTCGTCAAGCTTTCCAGCCGTGAGCTGAACCATGCCGACAGCCAGAGCGTAAATACCCTGCTGCACACCATCAGCGATTTTGAGCGCATCAGCGACCATTCCGTAAATCTGATGGAATCTGCCGAAGAGATGCACACCAAAGAAATCCAGTTCTCGCAGGATGCCCGCGACGAGCTGCAGGTGCTGGAGGATGCGGTGCAGGATATTCTGAACCGCACCACTGATGCTTTCCGCAAGGGCGATCTGCATCTTGCCAGCAAGGTGGAACCGCTGGAAGCCGTGGTCAACGAGCTGGTACGTGCCATCAAGGCCCACCACATTGCCCGCCTGCAGGCCGGCAGCTGCTCCATTGAATATGGCTTTGTGCTGGACGACCTGCTGACCAACTATGAGCGTGTGTGCGACCACTGCAGCAACGTAGCCGTTGCACAGATCGAGGTTGCACAGGACAGCTTTGATACCCACGCATACCTCAACGAGCTGCGTCACGGCAATGACACCAAGGAAAGTGAGGAATTCCATCGCCGTTTTGACCGTTACCGTGAACGCTATCTCTTCCCTGAAAATCAATCTGCGGAGGATTTTGACAAATGATCTATATTGTTGAAGACGATGCCGCCATCCGGGAGCTGGAACAGTATGCCCTGCAGTCCAGCGGATACGAAGTGACCAGCTTTGAAAGCTCTGAGCCGTTCTGGCAGGCCATGCACGCTGCAGAGCCGGAACTGGTGATCTTAGACGTGATGCTGCCCGGTGAGGACGGTTTTTCCATCCTGAAAAGCTGCGCAACACCCCTTCCTGCGCAGGCTGCCCATCATTATGGTCACGGCTAAGTCCAGCGAGCTGGACACCGTGCGCGGCTGGACTGCGGCGCCGATGATTACATCTCAAAGCCTTTTGGCATCATGGAATTTTTGAGCCGGGTGCGCGCCGCCTTGCGCCGCTCGGCTCCGGAAGCACGTCCCAACGTACTCAGCTTTCACGAGATCCTGCTGGACAATGCCCGTCACAACGTGACTGTGAGCGGAACGCCGGTGGAGCTGACCTACAAGGAGTACAGCCTGCTGCGTTTGCTGCTGGAGAACACCAATCTGGTGGTGACACGCGAGACCATTCTGCAGGTGGTGTGGGGCACCGACATTTCGGTGGAGAGCCGCACTGTGGATATGCATATCCGCACCCTACGCAAAAAGCTGGGGGATGCCGGCAAATACATCTGCACTGTGCGCAAGGTGGGTTACAAGCTGACCGATGAAGAGGAGGCCGGTGAAGAATGAAGCTGCGCAGCATGGAAGAAAAGATCAGCTACCGCCTGTTCCTGATGGGCTTCCTTGGTCTGCTGTTCACGGCGGCGCTTTGCATCTTTGTTTTTCACAAGGCATTCACGGCTCAGGCATGGACCAGCCTTGAGCGGGAAGCCGATCTGGTAAGCGCCGGTTATGATCTGGTGCAGGACCCGCAGCAGCTTTCGTCCTTTGTTACCAATGATCTGCGCATCACCCTGATCTCGCAGGATGGCAGCGTGCTGTTTGAATCTGCTACCGATCAGCCCATGGAGAACCATCTCTCCCGCCCGGAGATCCGTCAGGCCATGACCGAAGGTGTGGGCCGGGACATCCGCGACTCCCAGACCATGGGCTACGAGACCTATTACTATGCCGTACTGTTGCCCAACGGTGAGATTTTGCGCATGGCACAGGATGCAGAAACGGTCTGGTCTATTTATGATTCGACCCTGCCTGCCATCGTGCTGAGCTGCGTTGCACTCATGCTGGCCGCCGCTGTGCTGGCAGCTCTGCTCACCCGTGCATTGGTCTCCCCTGTGCTGAGCATGACCGAAGATCTGGATCATATTCAGGACAATGTTCCCTATAAGGAGCTTGTCCCCTTTGCCGAAAGCATCCACTCTGACCGCATCCTCCGTGAGAACAATGAAAAGATGCGGCAGGAGTTTACTGCCAATGTCAGCCATGAGCTGAAGACCCCGCTGACCAGTATTTCCGGCTATGCGGAGCTGATCGAGACCGGCATTGCAAAGCCTGAGGATGTGCCGGGCTTTGCCCAGAAGATCCATGTGGAGGCCAGCCGTATGATCCAGCTGGTGAACGATATCCTGCAGCTTTCCAGTCTGGACAACGCCAGCGAAGCCGGTTCTGAGCCAGAGATGGAGACAGTGGATCTGCTTACCGTTGCCAAGGACTGCGTAGAGCGCCAGAAGCTGAATGCCCGCCGGGCTTACATCTCGCTGAACTGTCTGGGCGAAAGTGCTCTTGTGCATGGCAACCGTGCCCTGCTGGACGAGCTATGCCAGAACCTGTGCGATAATGCGATCCGTTATAATCGTCCCGGCGGTAAGGTACAGATCACCACAGCCTGCAGCCGCGACGGACACTGCACCCTGACTGTGGCCGATAACGGCATCGGCATCCCGAAAGAAGCACAGTCCAGCGTGTTTGAGCGCTTCTATCGTGTGGATAAGAGCCGCAGCAAGGCTACCGGCGGTACCGGTCTGGGCCTTGCCATCGTCAAGCATATCGCGCGCATCCACAACGCACGCATCAAGCTGGAAAGTCAGGTGGATGTGGGCACTACCATTACTGTCACCTTCCCCACTGCCAACTGAATCACATCGGTAAAAATCTCACGTCTGCCTGCAATTGCGGGCAGGCGTTTTTTATTGTGATCTTTTCGCTGCCCACACCGTTCTGCAATGCACTGCGCTGCTGCAGATGCACAAGGTCGATGCCCTGCTGCCAGAAAGACTGCACCGTCTGCGTGCACAGTTCTGCCAGCTGTTCGCACTGTGCGGCGCTGGGCTGCGGCGTATCATAGCTGCGCTGACAGTCCAGCCGCAGACTGGCAGTTTCTTCCCGCAGGGTGACAGACACGCTGCATCGGCGGACCGTTACCGGCTCACCTTCCAGCCAGAAAGTATGCACGCCGCCCATTTCCAGCAAAAACCGCGCTGTTTCCGCCTGCCGGGCCTCCAGCTCAATGCTGTTTTCCACTCGCCAGAGGATGCTTGTATCTGCAAGTGCCACTTCCTGTTTCTCTGCCCGCAGCTGCGGCAGAAGCATTCCGTCCTGATACTGGTAAAGCCTCGGCATCTGGTCTGCGCACTGCTTGAGCTGCTCAAGCAGTTTGTTCGGAAATTCCTGCTTTTCCGCTGGAAGTTCCTCCAAAATCCATCGTCCATTTCCAGCACAGAAACTTTTGCCGATACCCTGCCCTGCCTGTTTTCCAGCACCGTACGCTCATACGCTGCAAGCAGCTCTGCCGATGCATCTTGATCGATCAGCAGATAATCGCACAGGCGGTAATCCGCCTTTTGCGGCAGTTGCTTTTGCGCCGCCGCCAGCGCTTTTGCCAGCGTGTCTGCCTGCGCCAACTGCAGCTGCACAGTCCCAGAAGCCTCGGATGCATCGGCGGCGGCTTCCGGAGCCTGATACAGCAGCCCTACGGTGATGGACTGTTCCTTCTGAGCAAGATACAGCGCACGAACCATGCTTTTTTCGGTAGTCTCGCAGCGCAGAAAAATCAGGCACCACCCGATCAAAAGCACCGCACTGAGAGAGCGCAGTTTCTTCTGCTTCATTTTACCGCTCCTTTCCCGCACTGCACCGCGCGCTGCCACACGGTACGCACTGCCGCGCAGAGAAAGCCGGTGCGGAAGATCGCGCAGGTGAGCCAGATGAGCAAAAGCAGCGCATCCATACGGGAGAAAACATCTGCACTCCATGCCCGCAGCAGTTCCTGTTCCGGGTAATCCGCTGCGCCAAATACGAGGCACATCCCGGCAGTAAGACCCGCCTGTGCCAGAAAGGTGAGCCATGGCAGCCAAGACATGCTGCGCGGCTCTTCATAACCTGCAAGAAGCGGCCAGAACAAATACTCCGCATACAGCGGAACACGCGGCCAGCGGGCCAGTTGCACAGCATCTGCCGTCAGCAGGTGCGCCCAGTCCATCTGCCCGGCAAGCCTGTCAGACAGACCAGCCCACCCAGCAGCACGAACCACCACAGCACCCGTGCCGGAGCATCCCAGCCGGAAGGCGGAATACACCACCCTGCCCAGAGCAAAAGCGGCAGCAGGCCGATCAGCGCCATGGAGCGGAACTCCTGCTGGCAGATGTTCTGGGCCTGCATTACGGTTCCAAACAACTCTGCCAGAAACCATGCTCCTGCGGAAAACAGCCAGACCCCCTGCATGGCTGCCCGCTGCCAGCAGGCAGAGAACACCCCACTGATGCATGTGAGCAAAAGAGCCTGAACCGCTCCATGAATGATCATCCCACGCGGAGAGATACCGGTCTGCATTTCTTCTGCCAGCGCAGCTGTCCACACGCTCAGTGCCAGCACGGGAGCAGAAAAGCCTTTCTGTTTTTGCATCATTTTCCCTCCCGTTTCTGCCAGATATTAAAGTCGTGCGCTGAAAGGCGGCGGTAGTCGCGGCGGATGATGCCATCCTCTGCCATGGGCGCTGCGGGAACGGATGCGCCGCCAGATATGGCACCTGCAGGCAGGCTGTGCCGGAAAGACTGAGCAGAACTGCAAAAAAAGCCCCCGCAAGGCCCACCGGCCCGGCAAGACCTGCAGCCAGCACCACACCCAGACGCAGCAGCGTAGCAGGCTCGTACAAAGAGGGCGTGACGAACACCGCGATGGCCGTGATGCTTGCCACAAAGATCACCGGCGTGCTCATAAGCCCGGTGGCAATGGCAGCATCGCCGATGATCAACGCGGACACCAGACTGACCGAATGCCCCAGCGACTGCGGCATCCGCAGACCTGCTTCCCGGATGACCTCCAAAATGAGTATGACCAGCAGCATTTCCGCAAACAGCGGCAGCGGTGTGGCCTTCTCCGCCGCTTCGATCTTGTACAGAAGCTGCGGTGGGATCAGCTCCGGCAGGTAGACCGCCAGACAGACAAACACACCCGGCAGAAATACTGTGAGGTAGAACGAAACATATTTGAGGATGCGCAGAAAAGAGGAAAACACGGCGGTGGATGCATAATCGTCCAAGCACTCAAAATTTTCGCAGAAAAGAGCCGGAAGCACCATGGCAGAGGGACTTCCGTTGACCAGCACCACGATCTTGCCCTCACAGATCTTTGCCGCCGCCACGGCAGGCCGCTCGGTGTAGCTTACCGGCGTGAACAGCCGCGCCTTGCCCGGCAGAAGCCACGGCACAAAGTAACTGGAATCCAGCAAAAGCTCCGGCTTTGCAGCAGCAAGCGCTTTGCGCACACGGATCACCATGCGGAGTCTGCCCTGTTTTTGCAGTAGCAGATGGCGTATTCCGTTCGCATTTCGGTATCGGCCTGCGCCACCTCCTGCACCAGATGTTCGGTACGGATGAGCCGCCGCAGCAGGCTCAGATTGACCCGCAGCAGGTCGGCAAAGCCTTCGCGGGAGCCGCGCAGATTGCCCTCCCCGGAAGGCTCGTCTACCGAGCGGAACTTCAGTCCCTGCACCGAGAAGGCAATGCCCTTTGCGCAGCCGTCCAGCAGTAAGACCGCCATGCCTGCCGTCATTCGTTTGATCAGATCAGCCAGATCTGTTACCGGCTCACTTTCTGCCGGAAAGGCTGAGCCGTGCAGGATCAGCTCAAAGACCTGCGGCCCGGTGCAACGCTGGCCTGCCTGCTGCGGCGGTGCCTGACGGCTGGCCGCATCCAGTAAAAGCTCCCACAAAGAATCCAGGCTTGCCATGCCGTCAAACAGCAGGATGCTTCCCCTGCAATGATAAATCGTGATCTCCTTGGCATAATAATCCGCAGAGGTGCCAAACATTTTGTCCAGCACCGCAAGATTTGCCGCAAGGCTCTGTGATAACTGCCGCATCCAACCACTCCTTTGCACAGCAGTATGCCCGGCTGCAGCGGCATCCATTCCGCCAGAAACGACAGGAGGTCTTGTTACTTGAAGCTTCTGATCTGCCGCACTATCATCATTTATCTGTGCGTTCTGTTTGCCATGCGGCTGATGGGCAAGCGCCAGCTGGGCGAACTGCAGCCCGAAGAACTGGTGTCCACCATTCTCATTTCCAATCTGGCATCCATCTCCATTGAATCGGAAGAGGTGCCCATCACATCCAGCCTGATCCCACTGTTTCTCATTGCAGCGCTGGAACTGCTAGGCTCCGTGCTGAGCTTCCGCAGCCAGAAATTCTTCAACTTTCTTTCCGGCAGACCAAAGACGGTGATCTTGGACGGGCAGATCGATCAGAAAGCCTTGCGGATGCTGCGGCTGACTACAGCTGACCTGATGGAAGCGCTGCGCGGTAAAATATTTTGACCCACGGGAGGTCTCCTACGCGGTGATCGAGACGAACGGCACCCTTTCGGCAGCACTGCGGCCAGAAAAAGAGCCAGCCCGTCTTGCTGACCTGCAGCTGAAAGTGACCCATACCAACGCCACCATTCCCTTTGTGCTGGACGGACAGGTGCTGGAAGATAACCTGCGCTGGTGCGGCAAGGACCGCGCGTGGCTGGAACGCACGGCGCAGGCCAACACCCTGCTGCCGGAAGAAATTTTGCTGCTGATCGGCAACGAGACCGAGGATTATTTTTTGCTAAAAAAGAGAACCGCCGTGCCGGCGGCTCCCATTGAGGTGAGCGGATGAAGCGGATCTATGCATGTATCGCCATTGTGGGCGTACTGTTGAGCGTGGCCTTTTACAGCAGCTGGAAGGTGCAGAGCTTTGCGGATGTGATCTCGGCAGACCTTGACACCGCCGCCGAAGCCATCCGCAATGCCGACTACCCTGCCGCCCGGCAGCGCTTGCTGATGGTGCCGACCGGTGCGACCAAATGCGCACCAAAATGAACCACCTGCTGCGCACAGCAGATTTTACCGAGCTGGAAGCTGCGCTGCGGGCGGCGGACGGACACCTGGAAATGGGTGCCCCAGAGGAAGCCTTTGGTGAGCTGCGCCGCGCACAGGTACAGGTGGAAACACTGGAATGGCTCTCGCACCGGCTGGTATAAACAAAAACACCGGCCCTGCCCCATTGGGCGAAAGCCGGTGTCTGATGCGAATTATTTCTGTGGTTCCTTGCGGTCGCCCATCAGCTTTTTCAGCTCATTGAAAAAACTTTCCACGTCTGCAAACTGACGGTAGACCGATGCAAAGCGAACATATGCCACTTCGTCGATCTTTTTCAGTTCCTGCATGGTCAGCTCACCGATGCGCACGCTGGGGATCTCACGGTCGTAGGAGCTGAGCAGCGTCTGCTCAATGCTGCTTACCGCACGCTCCAGCGATTCGTAGCTGACCGGCCGCTTGGCGCAGGCACGCACCATGGCGTTGAGCAGCTTCTGCCGGTCGAACGGCTCACGGGAGCTGTCCTTTTTGATGACCACAAGCGGAACAGTCTCCACGACCTCATAGGTCGTAAAGCGCATATGGCAGCTCAGGCATTCGCGGCGGCGGCGGATGCGCTCACTGTCTTCGGTGGGGCGGGAATCGATCACTTTGGATTCCTCGGCTCCGCAATAGGGACACTTCATGTTCTGTTCCTCCTGTCCGGTCTGACCGGGCTGTGTTTTTAGGCTTTGGTCTTGGGCTTGCGCTCACTCCACAGCACCCACGCAGAGGTGGAAACGCACAGCGAAGTGTACACGCCGCTGATCATGCCCATCATCAGCGGGAACGCAAAGGTAAAGATGCTGTCCAGACCATACAGCTTTGCCACGATGCACATAACGCCCAGCGCCATCACCGTGGTAATGGTGGTGATCAGGGTGCGGCGGGCGGACTGGTTCACCGAGTGGTTCACCAGCTCTTCAAAGGATGCCTTTTTACCCATCAGGGTGCGGTTCTCGCGGATACGGTCGTAGACCACAACGGTATCGTTGATGGAGTAGCCAAGGATGGTAAGCATGGCGGCAATGAAGTTGCCGTCCAGCGCGGTGCGCAGCAGCACAAAGGTGCCAAATACCACCATCAGGTCGTTCACAAGCGCCAGCACTGCCATCATGCCGCCGGTCAGGCCGCCAATGTTCTTGAAGCGCAGGGCGATGTACAGCAGGATCAGCACCACGTGCAAACACCACGGCAACCAGACTCTTCTGCAGGAACTTGGTGCCCATG
>ENA-OQEX01001078-OQEX01001078.1-human-gut-metagenome-genome-assembly--contig:-NODE-1078-length-11304-cov-2.590588_pt1 | contig 11304 bp, 11 predicted proteins | sample MGYA00242802_ERZ504649 | MGnify/ENA primary metagenome ERZ504649 (study PRJEB26092, sample SAMD00036194) | human gut metagenome | host: Homo sapiens | study: EMG produced TPA metagenomics assembly of... | reverse complement strand
CTAAAATAGAAATTGGTATTGGTACTCCTGATTTTAACATCATCGCCACAACAACCCCGGACAGCGCCACCAGAGAACCTACACTCAAATCAATTTCTGCGGAAATCAAAACATAAGTCATTCCGATTCCGAGGATCGCGACAATGGATACCTGCCTCATAATATTTAATAAGTTATTCGGTGTCAGGAAAACCGGCCTGATAAATGCCAGAATGACCACCAATACGACAAGAATCAACAAAATTGCCAGGTCATTCCAATTCACTTTCTTTAACTGTGTTTTTTATCTTTCATGCTTAACACCCTCCTGTCGCAAACTTCATGATTCTTTCCTGACTCAATTCCTCTCTGGATAACTCTCCGGAAATTCTTCCTTCGGACATAATATTTACCCGGTCACACAGACCAATGATTTCGGACATTTCTGATGAAATCAAAATAATTGATTTCCCCTGTTCTGCCAGCTTTACAATAATGTTATAGATCTCCCGTTTCGCATTTACGTCAATTCCCCTGGTAGGCTCGTCCAAAATAATAATTTCCGGTTCACAGTTCAGCCACTTTGCTACAACCACTTTCTGCTGATTTCCACCACTTAAGTTTGTCACCTTTTGTTTCATACTTTCACATTTAACCTGCAATTTTTCAATTAATTTCTGATTAACTGCTTTCTCTTTTTTTAAATCCAGAAAAACACCTCTTCTGATATGTTTTAATGCCGCTAGCGAAATATTAAAATCAATTGCCTGATTAACCTGCAGTCCCTCTCCGCCTCTGTCTTCTGAAATATATCCTATTCCGGCATTCACCGCCTCTACCGGAGATGCATATCTTGCATTTTTGCCATTAAACCAGATATTTCCTGTCAGCTTGTCATTACCCTTTCCATATACTCCAAAAAGAGCCTTTGCTATTTCTGTTTTTCCAGCACCGAGAAGTCCCACAATTCCAAGAACTTCACCACGTTTTAATTCAAACGAAATATCATTCAAATGGTTTTTCAATGTAATATGTTCAAATCTCAGCAATGTTTCGCCCTTTTCATAGCGAACTTTAGGATACTTGTTTTTGATGGTTTTTCCAACAACCATTTCTGCCAACAACTCTTCATTAATATCTGATGTTTGCACTGTAGCTACTTTTTTTCCATTGTTTAATATAGTTATTCTATCTGTGATATCCATCATCTCATCTAATTTGTGAGAAATAAATACAACAGAAATTCCTTCCTTTTTCAAATTTCTGACAATGGCAAATAAATTTTCAACATCTTTTTTGGGCAACGCAGAAGTCGGCTCGTCCAGAAGAATAAATTTACAATTTCCGTTTAAAGCTCTTGCAATTGCTGCAATCTGTTGCTGAGCAATACTAAGACGATCCATCCTTTCATTTACATTAATGTCCACTTTAATCAATTTAAGGAGTTCTTTTGATACCTTTCCATTTCTTTCCAGTCAACCATGCCAGCCTTATTCTTAGGAATATTTCCCTGGCAGATATTCTCTGCCACGGTCAGATGCGGAAACAGATCTAGTTCTTGATACACCATTCGTATTCCATGATTAGCTGCTGCATGAGGAGAGTCAAAAGACATTTTTCCCCATCAATATATATATTACCAGTTGTAGGTGTAAGCGCTCCATTGATAATCTTCATCAAAGTTGACTTTCCTGCTCCATTTTCTCCAAGAAGACCATGTATCTCACCTGGAAGGATTTCAAAATCGATATCAGACAGTACTGTAATTCCATAAAACTGTTTTCCAATGCCATTCAATACTAAACCTTGTTTATCCATTGTAAGTTCCTTTCAGAAAATAGTTTATAATTGCAATGAGGTGCTATAAATATAACACCTCATGTGTAAGTTACTATTCAATTGCATACGTATTCCATGTGTTTGCGGTTTCACTCCAATATCCGTCTTCCAGATCGAAATTACCCCAGAATTCCGCTTCATCTACATTATCTTTTGTAATAACGGATGCGTTAACTTTTGTTACACCGCCACCTAATTCTTCTCCTTTGACAGTTTTTGTCAATACTGCTTTTACAGCAATGGTCGCTAAAGCAAGCGGTGAGTTATCCACTGTCATATCCACATATTCCTGACGAATATAATCCATCGCAGATGCAGCTCCATCAATAGATACAATCATTACATGTTCTGGATCGTCTAATGTTTTCAATTTTTCTGACTGCGTTAAACCGGAAATAACACCTGCTAACATGCAATCACTATGAAGGAATACAGCATCAATGTCTTCATTTGTTGTAAGGATATCATTCATAGCAGCCATAGATGATTCTGAAGACCAATCACAAGGATTATCTCTGATATCATCCAATCCATATTCTTCTACACCCTCTGCAAATCCTGTTGTTCTATCATCTGCAGAAGCAGTTCCTAAAGTCCCCTGCATTGTTGTTACTGTTGCACCTTCTCCAGCATTATCAGCAACATATTCTGCCGCCAGTTTACCCATTGCCACATCATCAATAAGCGCACTATAGTCAACTGTACAATCTCCATTGATAGCTCTTCCTACCGCTATAGCCGTAACTCCCGCTTCATTGCATGCTTTTACGGCAGGTGCAACAGCATTACTATCTGCTGCCTGAATTAAAACAACATCTACTCCTTTTTCAATAAAGTCATAAATCTGATTGCACTGATTCTCAACATCGCCATCTGCACTGCTTACTGTTACTTCTGCTCCAGCTGTTTCAAGTAAGTACTGTGCATACTTCTGTACTGCAATTACATATTCACTGTCTAATTCTGCAACAGTAATAGCTACCTTTAACGGTGTTCCGTCCTCTTTAATAGCAAGGTTCGGTAAAATTTCACTTTCAAAATTATCTACCGTCACTTCTGTTTCCGCATTCGCCCATGCTGTTATAGACAATTGTAGGCATCAGAAGCGCTCCTACCATAATTGAACCCACGATCATTTTCATTTGTTTCCATTTAGCCATTTTCTTGTCCTCCTTAGTATTTATTGTGTTATGAAATAACAAATGCTTGTACCACGATAATATATTTTTTTTTATTGTTATGTCAAGTCGTTTTGCAAAAATTACATATTTTTTTATAATTTATCCTCATTTTAATTGTGCATATTGTATATATTACGATAAAATAATTTTATTTTTTTACTTTTTTTTATTTGATTATTTGTAAAACTTGTGTTATATTGGATTTAAATTAAAAGGAAAGGGGGAGAAACGATAGATATGGACACTATCCAGTATCCTACATTGATAAAAATCAATGAAATGTATCCTCAAATGACTCAAAGTCAGCAACAGCTTGCTACTTATATTTTGGAAAATCCATCCATCGTAGTAAATACATCGATAACTGATCTTATGAGTCACACTAATTTTCGAAGCGAAGCTTCTGTTGTAAAATTCTGCCGACTACTTGGATTTGACGGATTTAAATCTTTTAAAATCAAACTTACACAGGAATATTTAAATCGAACATTTTATCATTCTCAAAACGATATTACCTTAGACGACACACCTGGGATATTAAGAAAAAAGTATTCCTTGGCGCTATTAACTCATTGAACAAAAATTCAGACACCATTATAGATGAATGTACAGAAGCCAGCGTCTTATCATCTCTGCTAACCGCATTATAATTATCGGCCATGGAGCTTCAGCTGCAATATGCAGTATGCCTATTTTCGTTTTACTGAACTTGGCCTTAATTGTGTCTACAACCTGGATGCACACATGACCGCCGCATTGCTTTCACATTCTAAGACTAATGATTTGATTTTATGCGTATCACAATCTGGTGAAACAGCTGACATTTATAAACAAATTGAAAACGCATACAGAAATAGAATTGCAACAATTCTAATTACAGGAAATCCCAATTCTTCTATTGCAAAGATTTCTACTGTCGTATTAAGCACACTTAGTGAAGAGTTCAGTATTTTGACAGATGCATTAAATTCGCGCATATCTCAATTCTGTTTAATTGATGCTCTTTTTTCTATGATCAGTATAAAAGATGCAAATAGAATGATTCCACGTCTTCAGGAAACCAGAAATACTTTTAAGAAATACAAGATAGAACAGAATAATTTGTAGAATTACATTTCATTTACTTTAAGAATGGATAACAAATGCTTACAACATCCACGTTAGAAAGGACAATCAGAAATGGATACATACACAATTACAATAGACGGCGGTACTACTAATACACGTTGCATTCTTTGGAACAGTAGTCGTCAACGAATAGATGAACAGAAACGTGAGGTCGGCGTACGCAATACGGCCATAGATGGCAATAATTCCAAATTAAAAAATGCTGTTAAAGAATGCCTTGAGCAGTTGCTTGAAGACCATTCTCTTACTTACGATAACATCAATCATATTATTGCCAGCGGTATGATTACTTCCGATGTAGGAATTGTTGTCGTTCCGCACCTCACAGCTCCTGCCGATTTAGAACAGATAGCTCGTTCTACTGTTGCAATAAGGCTTCCAGAAATATGTCCAATCCCAATCCACTTTATACCTGGAATCAAAAACTCATGTATAATATTTCTCTTGAAAATTACGAAGCAATGGATATCATGCGTGGCGAAGAAGTAGAAAGTCTCGCCATTATTGATAAATACCATAATGGTTCCCCAATGATCCTAGTACTTCCAGGATCACACAATAAGTTTGTCGCAGTAAATGCCGATAAAGAAATAACCGGTTGCCTTACTTCTATTTCCGGAGAACTACTTTCTGCAATTATCAACGATACAATCATTGCCAAGTCAGTAAACAGAAGTTTTGTTACTGCTGACCAATATGACAGAAAATGGCTTCTTCTAGGCTATAATACCGCAAAAGAAACCGGACTTGGACGTGCATGCTTTTCCGGTCGTATACTCGGACTTTTCTGCAACGCCGAGCCTTCAAAAATATCAAACTATATTTTAGGTGCAGCACTTCAGGGTGACATTCAGGCTATCAGAAATTCCTCCGCACTTTGTGTAACTGACGATACTCAGTTTGTTGTCTGTGGAAAAGATCCTTTTAAACAGGCATTAGTTGACATCTTCACAGAAGAAAAACTAAGTAACCAAATAACTATATTTGAACCCGAAGCTGGATTTTCTGCTTCTGCTTTAGGTGCATATCTTGTAGCTGAAAAATGTAAAATTATATAGGAGAAAATATATTATGAAAGTTGTAATTACAGATTATCAATACGAAAATATAGATTCAGAACGTTCAATTATCACTGGTGCAGGTTATGAATTATTTGATTACCAAGTTAAAACTACTCCAGATCTTATTCCAGTTGTAAAAGATGCAGATGCAGTCATCACACAGTATTCTGATATTAATGCAGAAGTAATCGAACACATGCAGAATTGTAAAATCATCATAAAGTACGGAATTGGCGTAAATAATATTGATTGTGAAGCTGCTTCCAAGAAAGGAATTTATGTGTGCAATGTACCTGATTATGGTGTGGATGAAGTATCCGACCATGCGTGTACCATGCTTCTCGCTTTAGGAAAAAAGCTACCCATCTTAGCAAAATCTTTCCGCAAAGGTGAATGGGGATATTCCAGTGTTGTCCCTCTTTTAAGATTATCAGAATGCACTCTTGGATTGGTAGGCTTTGGTCGCATCCCTAAAATGGTTGCCCGCAAAATGAGTGCATTTGGAATGAAAGTGATCGCATACGATCCTTATATAAATGAGACTGCTGCTCAGGAGCTAAATGTAACACCTGTTACTTTAGAACAGCTTCTCAAAGATAGCGATCTTATCTCTGTTCATTGCCCACTTACAAAAGATACTTACCATCTTATCGGGAAAGAAGAAATGACATTATTAAAACCAAACGCTATTCTTGTGAATACAGCTCGTGGCGGAATCATCGACGAGGCCGCTCTTATCGAAGCACTGCAAAACGGCAAGATTTCTGGTGCCGGAGTAGATGTATTTGAAAACGAACCAGTACTCCAGAACATCCATTACTCCATATGGATAATGTAATCGCAACTCCACATAGCGCATGGTATAGCGAAACTGCAATTCATACATTGCAAAGAAAAGTAGCCGAAGAAGTAGTTAATGTATTAAATGGTAATCCTCCTTTTAATTGCGTAAATATGAAATAATTGAAGCAAGCGTCTCGTAACTAGGTAATCATTCGTATATTAACATCTTATAAAAGCATCTGATACTGTTCTTGGCTGTCTGCCAGATTCTCTATCAGATGGCTTAGTATTATTTTTTCAGTTTAGTACGGCAGTATTCCGAAAGATCCTCTGGTAGTGTAAAATAGTTTGTGTTTTTGGATCGATTATCTTCTAAATGATGACAAATCTGATAACGATTTGGCGAGGAAAATTTTTATATTTTCTAATCCAGGGCTTTTCTTGTTATCATGCCCGCCTCCGTGCGGGCATTTTTAAATTCAGCAGAGCACCGCAGGCGGTCCTTCCTGTACAGAAAAAAGAAGCGCTCATACAGGCGCTTCTTCTTACCATATTAGAACTTCGATCAAAAGTTAATGATCCACAAAGTGGGCCATTTTTCAAAAAATTACATGAATTTATATAGAGTTTTATCCAAGTCGGAAATCCGCTAAATGCTCTAGCTATCAGCATTTAAAGGCATTTAACAACTTATATGGACATGTATGAAATCGGCCTCGTAATAACGATTCCTAATTTCATTTTTGTCTATATCTCCTTTTAAGTGTATTGATTTTACATTTTAAAATCTCTTCCTGTTATAATCGCGCTCCTTTTCATAAAAAAGCCCCGATACGCATGAATTATATCACATCAGGATTCTTTTGTACACCTCTTGTATATGTATTTCCAACTCATTCAACCATAAAACAGGGCTATCGCCCTGTAAATTTATCTGCAGATGCGACAGCCCTTCAAAACCTCAATCATCCCAAAAACAGTTTTTAAGTTACAGGCAGAAATGTTTCTTTCTGACATATTCAAAGGTCAGGGGCTTGTTGGATAGTTTGACTTAGTTATCTTTTTACAACTTCAATCTTAAATTTTGCTGCCTTTTTACCACATTCAACAGTAATTACTGCCTTACCTTTTTTCCTGGCAGTAATCACACCTTTAGAGTTCACTGATGCAATCTTTTCATTCGAAGAACTATAGGTAAATTGGGGTTTACTGGTAACCGGTACAGCAGCAGCTGACAAGGTCAGCTTTTCTCCAACTTTCATACGAACTGTCTTTTGGATCTTTTTGTCTGTCACCTTGTTGAATATTTTAAATGAGCTTATTCTCACAGCACCTTTCTGTACTTTTACAGTGAATCTGGCAGTTAAACCACTCCGTAATTTAATTTTAATGACTGCCTCTCCTACCTTATTTCCTGTGATCTTGCCCTTGTCAGTAACAGAAACAATCTTCTTATTACTGCTTGTCCAGGAAACTACCTTGTCACCTGCTGCCAGCCCTGATACTTTAACCTGGAATGACTGATTCAATTTTAACGGAAGTACCTGATCAACAGGTACATTCAATTTTATAGTTGGTTTCAGCTTCTTGATCTTTTTTGTTTCTTTCGCATCACCACACACTGTACACTGTCGTTCCTTTAGTCCTTCTTTCACAGCAGTTGCAGATCGTATCACCTTCCAGTCTCCCATTACATGTCCTTTTGCCGGAATCTTCTCTGTCTTTCCTGTCTTGAAACAATCTAAACATACTTCCTGTCTGCTTCCGTCTTCTGCACATGTTGGTTCTATATCGGTCTTCCACTGGTAATTGTGAACAGCAGGAAGAAAATCTTCATTTTCTTGCCCGCAGTTTTCACATTTTTTATAGATGATCCCAGGAATGCAAGCCATCTTAGGAACCTCCTTGATAACACTCCAGTGATGTCTGCACCTGGATTCTCCTATATTGAATAAGAAAACTATATTGCTCTGCCTCATAAGCATAATCTCTGTATGTAAGTATCACCCTTGCTGTTCCTGGTCTTTTTGCCTCAATCTGCCATCCTCTGTCCTTCTCTTCCACTGTACATATCTCAGTCTCTTCTAACGCCGGATCTTTATCCTTCTCCTCTATAGTCTGTACCTCAACACCCCAGATTGGAAATGTAATATACTGACCTCCTCCAAAAGCTGCCTTATCCATATACAGAAGATATTCCTCGTTAATATCATATGTCTCGCCTGGAAAGAGTTCCTGATCTTTCGGCAGGATATACTCTTCTATATTCGTTCTTGCATAAATTCCTTTCTGTGTACAATAAACCTCGTCGCCTCTTACCAAAACATAGGCATAGATCGCAAACCAGTAATCTTTATATCTCTCATTTTCATCTTTCCATTTATATGCTTCCAAAAGTTTTTGTCCATCAATTATAATAACACTGTCATCCTCAGGATCGACTTTCCAGAAACGCTGCTCCTGCGGCCAGTCCGCTAAAGATATATATGAATAACGCTCATACTCATCTCCTTCTTTTCTAAGTACAACTTCCCAGAAAATACGTTGCAATCTTTATCACGGAGATTGTCCGTATTCAAATAAAATCTGGCGCTCTTTATGTCTGAATATGCATACAGAAAACCATTCTTTTCCTCATCTCCAGAATCCTGAAACCATATTGCATATTCATCGTTATCTCCTGCTGAAAAAACTTCTTCCTGAACATCTGTCTGTATATCCGGTTGCCGGAATATTTCTGTTTCTGATTCAAAATCAACCTCATCTTCTGTTACAGATACATCTTCTTCCACATCCTGAAACTCTGAAAAATCCTCATTTTCAGCCAGCACTGTAACAGAATTACTGCTTAATACAACAGCCGCCGTCAATGTCCATGTCAATATCCTTCTTATCTTATAATACATTAGCCTGTCCCCCTTCTTTTCTGCTGCAGTCCAACGTAACACAATTATCTACCCAATTTTATTATACATAAAGCTCTCCAAAAAAACAATTTATTCCTTAGATATATGTAAATTTTGTAATTTCTTTACAGTATATCAGTTTATTTTCTGTACAATTATTCTTTTATATCTGTTATAAAAATATGGCAGAAGACACTCTAAAATGTATTCCTCTGCCATGTTTTTATCAGTATTCTTTGTTTTAGGATAATAAGCGGGAATCCTTGGCAATTCAATTACCGAGCCTGCAAATAAAAAGTCAATAGCAAATTGATGATTTCAGGCAAAAATTTTGCAAGATTTTGAACATTAAAATAAGACCACCGATATTCGCTGGTCTAAAATAAAGGTATTGACGAGATATTTATTCTGGGAGTGAAGACAGATATTCTTTCACTCGACCATAGTAGATGCGAAGAAACTTATTCGCACCGGCTGTCATGTAGACGTAATAAGGCTTTCCTTGTGCTCGTTTCTTATCCATAAACAAGTAGACAGGATCATCCTGTGGCTTTGTTTTGATGAGAACATCCATGACTTGAAACAGAGTCTTACGAAGAGTACTGGAACCGCGCTTGGAAGCAGGAACGCTTTTCTGCTCATATGAACCGGATTCATTTACACCGGGATCAACGCCTGCAAAGGCTGTAATGGCTCCTTTGTGGGTAAATCGGGAGACATCACCAATCTCTGCCATAAGCTGTGGACCAAGCGATTTACCTACACCTTTCATAGCCATGACAACAGGGTATTCCGGCAGTTTAGAAGCAGCCTCATTCATCATGGTACGAAGCTGTTCCACAGTCTGTGAAGCCGTATTTAATTGTTCTACAGCCTGTTTGATGATTAACTTTGTCAGATCGTCTTTTGGAAGTATAGAAACAAGCTCCTTAGATGCTTCATAGATTTCAACAGCTTTTGAACGGCTGAAGTTGTACTTCCTGCGTTTACACCACTTTTGATAGTGGTCGATAAAGGCGTTTAGAGAGAGTTTACGAACACAATCCACATGCCAGTAGGTGGCTGAAAAGTCAACCCATTTTTGACTTCCATCCTCACGGGCAGGGCTGTCAAAATAAGTGTTAGCTCCCGGATAAGTTTGGTCAAGGATGCTGATTAGATTATTTTTCATAGCGGTTTTGTGTTTCATGTAAAAATCAAACTGGCGGTTCATGGTTTTCAGTTGATTACGAATTTCATCCATGAGACTATACTGTCTGAGTTCCGTCCAACTGTCAAGAGTATAGCGTGCAATTTTTACTGCATCCGCTTTATCGGACTTTACTTTGCGGAGAGAGTTGTCTCCAAAATCTTTGATGAGTTTGGGATTTATGGCAGATACAAAAAGGTCAGCTTTCGAAAGTTCACGGACAAGAGGTTCGTAATAACGACCGGTGTGTTCCATGACAATACGAGATTCGCCATCAATGGATTGGATCTGCTCAATGAGAGAGCGAATCCCACTGACTGTGTGTTTGACTTCAAATGGTTTTGAAATGATCTCACCATAAGAACGAAGGATAGCAACCATGCTTTTTCCTTTGGAAACATCAATACCTACTGCATTCATATTCATAAATTTGTCACTCCTTAAAATCAGATTATGCAATGGATAAAGACCAGTTTTACTCATTGCCTATTCCATCTACTGTGGTGTGACACGAACGTACCGAAGGCAGTTCAACCTGCATAAAACGAACGCTGCAAATGAGGAGCTGGTTATCAGTCTCGGCAACGGACGCGAAGTCCAAGATGAATAAGACGATATACCGATTGCTCCATACATTTTAACAGCTTAAGCAACAAGATGGATAATTCCTTACTGGCTGTAAGGGATATTAACCATAAATATATTGTAGTAGATGAAAGCGCAAACTGTGCATATCTGCACTCATAATAAATAAAAATAACAAAACGGTTTTCATTCAATTTCTCCCTATAAAAAGCTGTATCCAGCATTATAAAAAAGAAAATATGTTCGATATTTTATTGCGAAATTTTTGATATCATGGTATCATATATGTATGAAAGAAAATCTTATACATTATCGCACTTGTGTGTGCAATATTAATTACCATATGGTATGGTCGGTAAAATACCGGCGGAAGATATTAAGTGCGGAGGTCGAGGCATATCTGCAGAAACTGGTGCAGGAGATCGCAGAAGATAAGGCTTTACGGTCCATCTGTTTGAATGTGGGGAAGGAGACCATGTACACTGTTTTGTGTCAGCCCCTCCGAAATTATCCATAACTGCGATCATGAAATACCTGAAGGGGATCTCCGGCAGGAAACTTTTCGAACGTTTTCCGGAAATAAGAAACCAGCTTTGGAAAGGGGAGCTGTGGAACCATTCCTATTATGTGGAAACGGTCGGATCTGTATCGGA
>ENA-OQEX01001077-OQEX01001077.1-human-gut-metagenome-genome-assembly--contig:-NODE-1077-length-11306-cov-1.800519_pt1 | contig 11306 bp, 12 predicted proteins | sample MGYA00242802_ERZ504649 | MGnify/ENA primary metagenome ERZ504649 (study PRJEB26092, sample SAMD00036194) | human gut metagenome | host: Homo sapiens | study: EMG produced TPA metagenomics assembly of... | reverse complement strand
GTTTCTGCTTTCCTCCGCCTCCAGATAGCGGCATAGGTTCATGATCCAAATCAGGCATGTTTCCTGTGCATCCAGGTGGGCCTGCGGGAAAAAGCCCAGCCCGATCATGCGTTTGATATCTTTCGCCACAAAGCGCTCTGATTGGCCCACCGCCTGAGCAAGGTGTGCCAACGAGCAAAAGCTCATGCCCCGCAGCTCCTTGCGATAGGCTTCAAAGCGAAGCGCTCGCCTGCGCATACGCAGGCCGCTACCAAACAGAACGCCGCAGCCAGCAGCACCTACGCTCAAAAAGGCCACAGCCGCACTAAGGTTCAGCCCTTTGACGGCCAGCAGGATCGCGGAGACCACCAGTGCCGCCACAATCGGCACGCCGGGCACGGCGCCAAGCAAAGCCAAAAGCAACCCGGTGATTTTGCCGGGCGCAGAACGCTTCATCAGCTTGCCATCCACCCATTGAGGTTGATAGGCGCCGGTTTCGGGGGTGTTTTGGGGCGCGCCGCCGTATTTTTAACGGTATCAACCGTTTCCAGCACGGTATCCTTGATCTCCTTCACTGTGCTATCCACCGTACGCCTGATCTCTACAAACGTTTTCGAGTTGTTGCTGACCGTTTGCTGCACCGACCGGCTGATCTCCCGCACCAGATCGGCAAGATTCATTTCATCCATTCTATTCCTCCACCCTATCGACACACCTCTCTACAGGCGCATCCAATCTGCGGCGTCTCCCGCTGAAAAAGCCTCTAAATGAGAAATCCGCAAGGCCATTCCATGCAAAGCTCTCCACCATTCCGGTACGCCACCCAGCGAGCAGTATGGTATTTATTATATCTCATTCCCTATAAAAGCACAAGATGATGCGTAAAACAAACATGATGACGGAAAGGCGAATTACATCCCGTTTTGCAGCATCTGCCTCCTAATCAAAGCATAAAAAATCCAGCTGCAATCTACCGCAGCTGGATTCATGTGCAACGCGCAACTTTCTACATATCCTTATTTCAGCCCTACCGCGTCATACATGCAGCAAGCCTCGGTTACAACCTCAATGCCTGTGCGGATCGCTTCAGGCTCCAGCAGCTCCCAACTATCGAGCCGCGTGTGGTAATAGCGCGGCGGCGTAGGTCCATCGCGGCAAAGCCGGTGGCCTTCACACCGATCTGCGTAAACGCAGCGGCGTCGCACGCGCCGATGTAGATCGAAGCATAGGGAAGGTCGAGCCCGCAGTTGGAGGCAGCGTTTTTCACGAGCTCCTTTGCCTGCTTATCATGCTTTAAGGTGCCGCTCAGATCGCGGTCGTAAACGGCGAGATCCTTCAGATCGCGGAAGGTATCAAGGCCAAGCACAACGGTTTCCGTAGCGAGCAGCTCCTCCTTATGCCGCTTGGCATAGGCCTTCGCACCGCGCAGGCCCGCTTCCTCAGAGCCGGAGAGCAACACGACGACCTCCGTATTCTCAAAACGGATATTCGCTTCTGCCAGCGTTTTGAGCGTGCTCATGGCAACATAGCAGCCGGTGAGGTTATCGTTCGCACCAGGTACGCTTTTGAAAGGATTCTGAAAAAACAGAAAACCAATAAAGCACGGGAACAGGCAAAACAGAAGCACGCCAAAAATCTTGAAGAAGATATCCAGCCCGCCTGTTAGCGCCACTCCTGCCACATCGGCCACTAAAAACTTCACCAGGCTGGCAACACCGCAGATCACGAAGCCGACCACTGCGGGGATCAGCACCGCCTTCATGCCGTTGCCGCCCAATTTATAGTTGAGCGTCCACTCATATTGGGAGTCAGAATGGCCCACCAGGAAAATCCGGCGTTTCACCTTTCCTTTTGGCTTGCGCGTAGCGATCACATTGTGAGACGGGTGGCCGGGGAACAGCGGGTCGATAAACTGCTTATACATCACAAATTCCAACACCAGGGGAATTGCACCGATGATCACAAGAATCAGCGCGGCCAACGCGTGGTCGAACCAATAGAGGAACGATGCGATAATGCCCAGCGCAACCGTAAACGGAATAAATCCCATAAATGCTTGGCGGTGCACGGTAAATTCCTCGATCTGCACATCGTCCGCCCATTGCCCGAGCTCTTCGGCCATCATCTTCTGCGCTTTCAGCTCTTCCGGGCTGCCGGGCGCACGAGGGCCGACTGTCTCGATAATCTGTTTGATTTGGTCGCAGCAATACTGCACAGTCGCCTTCAGATCAAAGGCTTTGCCGTTTGCCGCCTGCTCTGCATACTTCAATTCTTCTCACTCTTTCTATACAAAAGTTTTTAGCTGACCCTACCCACACAAAAGCCCTCGTAAATGCTTCAAACGATCCTGTTTGAAGCTATTTTATCATATTTTATGCACTATGACAACCGAAAGCAAAAAGAAAGGCGGGCATCATATCGTTCTCTTTTTTTGCATATGGTGCAAAAGGGGTGAGGATGATGCCGGAATATATCCGTGTGACGGATTTAAGCAAGGTTTACCGCAAGCACGAGGCGGTAAAGCACATCAGCTTCCATGTTGGCAAAGGGCAGATTTTCGCCTTTCTTGGGCCGAACGGGGCGGGCAAAAGCACCACGATTAACATTTTATCCACCCTACTGCTCAAGAGCAGCGGAAGTGTATGCATTGGCGGCATGGATCTCGACCGCCAACGCAAACAGGTCAAGCGAGAAATCGGCATCGTTTTTCAAGACGACGTGCTGGATGGGAGCCTGAGCGTATATCAAAACCTGCTGTATCGCGGCGGCCTTTATATCCCCAAGGAAAAGGAGTTGAAAAAACGCATTTCAGAGCTTTCCTCTCTATTGATGCTGGAGCAGATTCTCCCCCGGAAATACCGGGAGTGTTCCGGCGGCCAAAAGCGCCTCGCACAAATCGCGCGGGCGTTGCTGCCGGCACCCGGCCTGCTGATCTTGGATGAACCAACCACCGGCCTCGACCCCGTTACGCGCCAAAAGGTTGGGCAGTGCTGCACGGCTGCGTAGTCAATTGCAGATGACGATTTTTTCACCACTCATTATATGGAGGAGGCAGCCTTTTCCGACGCGATCTGCGTGCTGGACCACGGCCACATTTTGTTGTGTGATACGTTGGATAGAATTGAAACGGCGCAGCAGACCAGCGGAAGAGAGTTGGACTTAAACGCACTTTATCTTCGCCTGTTAGGAGAGAGCAGATGAATCAATTACTCTATTTCATTCGGCGCAACCTGCGCCTATTCTGCGGCAATCGGCTGAATATTTTGCTCTCCTTTGCCTCCGTGCTGATCGTTATTGGAATCTACATGCTATTTCTACGGGATTTTCTGCTGGATACGGTCACGCGCGCGGGGGTGGAAAGCACGTTCGTCAAAGAGTTCACTGACCGCTTTATGCTTGCCGGGCTGCTGATTGTTGTTAATACGACCACCTGCTTTGGGATTTTGCAATTGAGTGTTGCCGATACGGAAACCGGCATCCGGCGTGATTATCTGGTTGCCCCGGTTTCGCATTTTTCACTGACGATTGGCTATTGGGTGACGGCTGTGCTCATTTCGTTCTTTTTTACTATATGTACCGTATTGGGTGGGGAGTTATTTTTTCTTATGCGTTATCACCATGCGCTGCCAGGCACAAGCCTCTTCCAAACAGCCGGAACCGTTCTGTTTTCCTCTATGATAAATGCCGCCATCCTCCTATGCCTCTCCCGGAGGCTAGAAAGTAGCGTACATTTTCCACCCTGGCAAACCTCTATGGCACTCTAATCGGCTTTCTCGCCGGAGCTTATCTTCCCTATTCCTTTTATCCCAGCTGGCTGCGCGGCATGCTTTTTACTTTCCGCCAACGCAGGCGGTCAGCGTGCTGCGGCAGCTCTATACCGAGCATTTAAGAATCCCGCTCGCGCAGCATCGCCCTGCGGAATTTCTGCCGGCGCTTTTGCAATCCTTTGGCATCGAGCTCCGGCTACATGGCTCCTGTGTGGCCATGCAGCGCCAATATGGGCTGATGGCGTTCCTCTTTTTGCTGCTCATGCTCTGCCTCTGGGCTGGCGGGCTCGAAAATAAACCGCTGCAAAAAAATCCACCGGCAGCACACCGCTGCTAAGCCAATCAGACAAAATATAAAAGGCGCATTTCTCCAAGCCATTTTTCTAGTTCGCCGCGTAAAAAAGCTCCGCCTGTGCGCGCTGCTCCGGACGGTAGCAATATTTTCCCGCCCCGCGCCCGGTCATCAGAGCGGCATCATAAAGCTGCGCTGCATTGGGAAAAGCTTCCTGATTGATCGCCCTATGAACATAACTATAGGTCATTAATATCACCTCAATCGCCGCCTGCCGTTTTACGGCGGGCGATAATTCATCCGCAAGGCGCTCCAGCAGCCGGCGATAGGCCTGCTGCCAATTTTCCACCAAAATGACGGGCGCGATTAGAAGCCCCGGCCGGTAGCCCGCCTCGCACAGGCGGTTGAGCGCGCGGATGCGATTTGGCAGCGGCGAGGTGCCGAGCTCCACCTTCCGGATCACTTCCTCCGGATTCACGCTCATGCGCACAATCGTCCGGCCGTTGTGCCGCAGCGGCAACAGAGGCTCCACTCGATCAAACTTGGTGGGAAACGTCAAAAAGCCCTTTGGGCTGTCCGCAAAGCGTTCAATCGTCCACGGCAGGTTTCCCGTAATTGTGTTCTCTAAAATCAAATCGCTGTTGCTGCCGATTTCAAAGGTTAGATCCCGGTCAGCGGACGCGGCCGTTTTCATCAGCTTTTCGAGCATCTGCTCCCGGTTGACAAACAGGCGCAGATAAGCGCATTTGTTATAGTGACAAACCAGATAGCAATAAAGGCACATCGCCGTGCAGCCGGATGACGTATATGGGACAAGGAAATCCGATCCCTTGCGATTCGGCACATAGCGGTGTGTTTTGCGCACGCCCAGGACGAGGTGACGCTTTAGCTGCGCAAATGCGCTGTTCGGCTGAGTGCGCAGGCTGTCGATTCGGTTATGGCTTTCAATCTCCGTCCAGGTAACGTCCGCGTACTTCTCCCGCAGCTGCCTACCCAGCGGATAATGAAGAACAGCAGGCTCATAAAAAACTTGATCTGGAAACATAAAATCCCCACTCTTTCAGAAATCTAGCCCTATAAATGCTAGTTTGCCCGAAAGAGGCGCTAATCATTGCCCGACGCAGATTGACCTTCTTTTCATCCCCCTGATCTCGCAGAAAAAAGTTTTTTAAAAATTGAGAAAAAGGCTTGACATCTCCTTCAAAAAATATATAATAACAGTAACGATTATCATTATTGAATGGATGGTTCCCATGGCACTTATAAAACGCAGCCGTCAGCGCGAGGCAATTCTCAGCGAACTATGCGGCCGGACCGACCACCCCACGGCGGAGGAGCTTTACCTCTCCTTAAAAGAGGAACTGCCAAACCTGAGCCTTGGCACGGTCTATCGTAACCTCTCCCTCCTAAGTGAGGAAGGAATCATTTTAAAGCTCTCCTGTGGAGGTGCGGATCACTTCGACGGCAACACGGCGCAGCACTACCACTTTTTATGCAATCGCTGCGGCCGCTTGTATGATCTGCCCATGCCGGTATTTAAAGAGCTGGACCGGGAGGCACAAAAGTATCTCCCCTGTTCGGCTGACTACCACCGACTGACGTTCTACGGTATCTGCCAGAATTGCATGGAGAAGCACTGATGAAATTCCGGTGGCCTGGAATGCTGGATTTCATCAGCGGTTCCCTGCGGAGCCTTCTACAATAAAGATAATCAAAAATACTTAACATCATATGGAGGTCATGAATCATGAAGAAGTTTGTTTGCAGCGTTTGCGGTTATGTTTACGAGGGAGAAGAAGCGCCGGAGTTCTGCCCCGTCTGCAAGGCGCCCCGTGAAAAGTTCAATGAGGTCACAGGCGAAATGGCATGGGCTGACGAGCATCGGATCGGCGTTGCCAAGGGCGTAGAAGAGGATATCGTGGAAGATCTGCGTGCAAACTTTATGGGTGAGTGCACAGAGGTTGGCATGTATCTTGCCATGAGCCGCCAGGCAGACCGCGAGGGCTACCCCGAGGTTGGCGAAGCTTACAAGCGCATTGCTTATGAAGAGGCAGAGCACGCCGCGAAATTTGCCGAGCTGTTGGGTGAAGTTGTTGCCGCGGATACCAAGGAAAACCTGCGCGTTCGCGTTGAGGCGGAATATGGCGCAACGGAAGGCAAGCTCAAGCTCGCCAAGCGTGCCAAGGCGCTGAACTACGATGCAATCCATGATACTGTGCATGAGATGTGCAAGGATGAAGCTCGCCACGGCAAAGCCTTCAAGGGCTTGCTGGAGCGTTATTTCGGCTAAAATATAAATCAATAGAAGCTGCATTCTCTATTTTTTCGAACAGCAAACCGGCCGTGCCTGAAAGGTACGGCCGGTTTGTTGCCTTGACTTTCTATTTGCTATATGCTACTTTTGAATGGGATGATTTGGTTGATTTTTATCAGTTGAAAGGAGGAAAGTTATGGAGATTTGTCGAATATGCGGCACACCCTTACAGCCTGGAAAAATAGATAGCATTACAACCGAAACCGGCGAAAAATGCATTTGCATCGCTTGCGGCACACAGGTAAAAGCCCTAATCAAACAGGCTGAACCATCTGCCGCCGCGGCAAGGAGCTATTTTAAGCAACGCAGGCTGCGCACCATCGACCCGGAGGTTAAGGCTTATCTCGCCGCTCTCTGCGGTGAAAACGAAGCTGTCACCAGCTCCCCGCCCGCTTCAAAACCGCCTGACCCACAGACTAACCCGCAGAAAGACTACTGGGCGCCGGTGCAAAGCGGCAAGCAAGCGAAAGCATTGGAGGCATCGATTCCTCCTTCTGGATTTCCTCCCTGAAAGTAGTCATGGCGGTGCTGTTCTTCGCCATCCTGCTCGGTGGGGAATGATGGCATTCGCATCGGGCAACGCTTTTTGGGGGTTCTCATTTTGATCTTCTCTTTGCTGTTGGCCGTTGCCAGCATCACAGGCGGCATGGTGTTGCTGCATATCGCAGAAGATGTTTCCGCCATCCGTTATTGGATCTTTCACAACCAAACCGGCCACTAATAAGCGCCGCCGCACGCCTCGTCAATTCATCGAGAAATTTTGTTTTTAAGAGGAAAGGACGCGACTGTTATGAGCAAAATTTTTGTTGGCCTGCTTTTGGTCTTTCTGGATATCAACTTCACCTTTAATACCACAACGATTGGCCTGCTGCCCGATTTTATCGGCTATTTCATCCTAATCGGCGGGCTGGCGGAGATGGCGGCAGTAAACAGTCATTTTGGCAAAGCAAGACCGTTTGCAATTGCTATGGCGATTTATACCCTGATTCTATATATTCTGGATCTGATTGGCCTATCTGCCGCCCTCGGCTATGCCGCAACCATCCTGGGGCTTCTCTCCACCCTCATCTCCCTCTATATCTCCTACCATATTGTGCAGGGCGTGCTGGAGCTGGAGAGCGCGCAGGCCCGCAGCCTGAACGGCACGCCTTTGTTTACCACATGGAAAGTGATGGCCGTTGCCGACATATTGGCATATCTGCTGCTCTTCATCCCGGGGCTGAATGTGATCTGCATCATCGTACGCTTTGTTTCGGCGTGGTCTTTCTGGTCCATCTAAACCGGACAAGAAAAGCCTATGAATGCCCCTCGGCCAATTTTTAAATCCCCATTCCTCTTAGCCTCTGCACTTGACACGTCTCTCCCCTTCCGATACACTGGAAGCAAACGCGGCGCAAAGCCGCGCGACGGAAGGATGGGAAAAACATGAAAAAGTGGATTGCATTGATGATGGCCTGTTTGCTCTGCGGCGGCCTGTTCCTCACCGGCTGCGGAAAAAAAGAAAACCCGGATAGTTGGAAAAACGAAGCCTATGACCTCTCCCTGCCGACGCTTGGCAGGATGGCTGGTATCTGGTGTTTGAGGATCAATTTGAAGGCGACGGACTCAACCAGAACATCCAATTTGGAGAACAATACAAGGGAAATCGAGAAATCTGGACGACCTCCCCGCATGCCATCCGCTGGGAAAGCGACGATAAAAGCCGCCCGGAACAGGGCTGTTGGTGGTGCCCGGAGATGGTTACAGTAAAAGACGGCAATGTGGAAATCCACTCCCGTTATGAGACGAACCACACCTGCGATGGAACCTGCCCGGCCAGCGGCCGCTTTACAGGCGGCATCGAAACCCGGCGCATTACGGGCGACAACAACAGCAACAAGGGCAGCAGCGATGAAATCCTCTTCGGGCAGGCGTTCGGCTATTTTGAGGCGCGCGTGAAATTCCCGGATACGGACGGCCTATGGTCCGCCTTCTGGCTGCAATCCTCCAATCAGCGCAAAGTGGCGAGCGAGGGCGTGGATGGCACGGAGATCGACATATTCGAAAGCGCGTTCCGCGGGAGCAAAACCAGCAAAATGGGCCACGCCCTGCTGTGGAACGGCTATGGAGCGTTTTCCAAGGTGGATGACAGCATCGTGGAGTTGGAGCAGGATCTCTACGACGCTACCATACCTTCGCCTTGAAATGGACGCCGGAATATTACGTTTTTTACATCGACGGCAAGCCGACTTGGGCCTCCATGGGCGGCGGCGTTTCCAAGGTGCAGGAATTTTTGCGGCTGACCGTAGAAATTGATGCGGGCGACGCCTACGGCCCGCACGGGCAGAAGATCGGAAAATTTGATGAGGCGAGTGAGAGTATCTTCTATGTGGATTATGTAAAGGTCTGGCAAAATGAGAATTATACGCCGTATCAGATTGATGACGCAAATTCCCGGGCGAGTTGGATTTAGCAAATTAAACGGATGGAATAAACTGCTGCAAAACATAATGCTCTGTGTTTTGCAGCAGTTTTTTACAAAGCGCTGCAAACATTACCCGAATTATTAAATACACATTGCTAAAAAGAATGGAAACGCCTCAGACGGCGGAAGCTGTCCGAGGCGTTATTTGCTCATGTTCTATTCATTTTACACCATCAGCTCGCACACCGCATTCGAGAACGCCACCGGGTCCTCCACCGGCATACCCTCGATCAGCTCCGCTTGCGTATAGAGCAGCTGTGCGTAGGTTTTCAGCTTCTCCTGATCCTCTGCATAGAGCTTGACAGCTTCTCAAAGATCGGGTGGGAAGCGTTGACTTCCAGCACGCGCTCGGCCTTCACCTTTTGATCGTTTGGCATGGCGTTTAAAACCTTCTCCATCTCGATGGAGAGCATGCCCTCGTTAGAGAGACACACAGGATGGCTCTTGAGCCGCTTGGAAAGAACAACTGCTTTTACCTTGCCATCCAGCGCATCCTTCATGAAGGTGAGCAGGTCCTTATTCTCCTCCGTCTGCTTCTCAAACTCCTTCTTCTCCTCTTCGGTATCGAGGTCAAGATCGCTGGCGGAAACGGATTTAAACTCCTTCTCGCTATAATCATGCATCATTGGAGAGCGAATTCGTCCACGTCGTCCGTCAGATACAAAATCTCATAGCCCTTGTCCTTGACAAGCTCAGTCTGCGGCAGCCGCTCGATCTGCTCGCGGCTCTCGCCGCCGGCATAGTAAATATATTTCTGGTCTTCCTTCATGCGGGAAACGTATTCCTCGAGCGTAACGAGCTTCTGCTCGCTGCTCGAATAGAACAGCAGCAGATCCTGAAGCAGCTCTTTATTCGCGCCGAAGCCGTTATACACGCCGTATTTGAGTTGAAGGCCAAAGTTCTTGAAGAACTCCTCATACTTTTCGCGGTCATTTTTGAGCATGGAGAGCAGCTCGGATTTGATCTTCTTCTCCAGCCGGGAGGCGATCACCTTGAGCTGGCGGTCATGCTGGAGCATTTCGCGGGAAATGTTCAGGGAGAGATCCTCCGAATCCACCAGGCCCTTGACAAAGCTGAAGTGATCGGGTAGCAGGTCCTTGCAGGAATCCATGATGAGCACGCCGCTGGCATAGAGCTTGAGGCCCTTTTCATAATCGCGCGTGTAGTAATTATAGGGGCGCTTTCGCGGGGATGAAAGCAGAGCGTGATAGGTGGCCGCGCCCTCCGTATAAGTATGGATCACCTTGAGCGGATCGCTGTAATCAAAGAATTTCTCTTTGTAGAAGCTGTTGTAATCCTCATCCGTCAGCTCATTTTTATTTTGCGCCAAATCGGCACCATGCTGTTGAGGGTTTCCACCTCCGTGTAGGTCTCATATTCCGGGGCCTTCTCCTCGTCCGCTTCCTCCCCTTCCGGCTGCTCCTTCATGCGGCTCTTTTCGACCTCCATGCGGATCGGGTAGCGGATATAGTCGGAATACTTGCGCACCAGCTCCTGAACACGGTAGGATTCGAGGAATTCGCTGTATTTTTCATCCTCTGTATCCTCTTTGATGGTCAATACAATTTGCGTGCCGTTCGACGCCTTTTCGCAGGGCTCAACGGTATACCCCTCCGCGCCGTTGGATTCCCATACATACGCTTCGTCCGCACCATAGGCCCTGCTGTAAACCTTCACGTTGGCGGCCACCATGAAGGCGGAATAAAAGCCCACGCCGAACTGGCCAATAATATCGATATCCTCTTTGGCCTCGTTCTCCTGCTTGAAAGCGAGCGAGCCGCTCTTTGCGATCACGCCGAGGTTGTTTTCCAGCTCCTCCTTCGTCATGCCGCAGCCATTGTCCGTAATGGTCAAGGTGCGGTTCTCCTTATCGATGGCAAGCTCGATGGAAAAATCATCGCGGTTGAGGCCCGTATTACCGTCGGACAGCGCATGGTAATAGAGCTTATCAATCGCATCGCTGGCGTTGGAGATCAGCTCGCGGAGAAAGATCTCCTTGTGCGTGTAAATGGAGTTGATCATCAGGTCGAGAAGGCGTTTGGATTCGGCTTTGAACTGCTTCATTTTCATGCTGACAGACACCCCTGTATCAAAATTTATATGTCCATAATTTTAGCACTCATTTCCTTTGAGTGCTAAATGATATGATACGGGGTAATTATGAATATATGATTGGGAATTTATGAACGAATTGAAAACGAAGCCAAATCATTTTTTAAATATCGCTTTGTATAGAATCCAAAACTGGTTGTTTCTATAAAAATATATTTCATTTATTGTAACAAATGAATATTTACAGGTAATTGGATTTTATATACAATAAAGCTACGATCGAAAGTTCTATGGTTCTATAAATTTGTGAAACCGTCTGATTGTATGTAACGCAGAGGCAGATTACGGTTATTTTATCTGATAAGAGGGGTTTATATGCGACAATTACTGCACCATTCTGCGATGCTGCTTCTTTTTTTCTGCATCATTTCATTTTGT
>ENA-OQEX01001076-OQEX01001076.1-human-gut-metagenome-genome-assembly--contig:-NODE-1076-length-11313-cov-2.053281_pt1 | contig 11313 bp, 12 predicted proteins | sample MGYA00242802_ERZ504649 | MGnify/ENA primary metagenome ERZ504649 (study PRJEB26092, sample SAMD00036194) | human gut metagenome | host: Homo sapiens | study: EMG produced TPA metagenomics assembly of... | reverse complement strand
CTGGTGCTGAAGCGTTACAAAAATCCGGCTATCTGCTTTTATAGCCTATTTGTGATCGCCATGCGGTCGCCGTATTTTATGACTTAGCGCTTGATATCTGGCTAAACAATCCGGGGAATCTCTTTGCTATTTGGCTGCGCAATACGGGGGAAATCCCCTCACGCCTGATCTGCCCGCTCGCTGGTACGGTAATTTTTTTTGCCGCATCCGGCCGCTGGGAAAAAGCCGCCGGATTTCTGCTTCTATTGGCGCTCCGCCTATTTCGGTTACTATTTCGGCAAGTATTTCTTTGTGGAGGAGCATCGAATGCTTTTCAGCATCCTCTGGGGCGTCGGGTTTGGAATCGTCGCGCTGCTCATAGGGAGCCTTATTCCACGCGAGCTGATGCAAAAGCTAAGAGCCGCCGCTTGGATTGGCGTGGTTGTTATGACCGCCCAGCTGCTTTGCATTGAGGGCTTGAAATATCTCTGGGGCCGCGTTCGTTTCCGTGATCTGCTCGCGGCTGGGAATTACGACGCCTTCACCTCATGGCTCCACCCTAATGGGATCAACGGGAATAAATCTTTTCCCAGTGGGCACACGGCGGGCGCAGGCATGAGCTACCTGATGATGCTCCTACCACTTTACACGGATCGATTCAAGGGAAAAGAGCGGCTTTGCTTTCTACTTCCATTCATCTATACATCTCTCGTGGCCTTCTCGCGCCTCATTATGGGCGCGCATTACCTCAGCGATGTGGCAATGGGCGGGGCGATCAGCTTCTCCCTCGTGCTAGTTGCACTGAAGCTTTCCGAAAAAACCGCTCCTGCAAACAAATCATAAGATGTTTCCTATAAAAAGCGAAGAGTGGATTCGCCCGCACAAGGCGAATCCACTCTTTTCCTATTTTTCTTCCTTCAATTGGATTGCACCGGTTGAGCTTTCAATATTGATTTGGCATGCGCCGTCACCATATAATATTTCACCGCTGTCCCCCACGATATTTTGCCCACCCGTTTTCATAATCCGTATATGAGAAGGCAGCTTATCAATTAGCTTGCGACATTGGTGTTATAAAACAGATGAAAGCCCCGATCCAAAGATAGAAATGCCGATACAGCCCCCACCTCCGCTTTTAGCTCCAGTTGGTTGGCCGCCCGGTTCCCCCGGCCATAATCGATTCCCCCGGTGGAAGTGGTTATCTTCGTCTTCTTCGTCTGCACACCGGTTAACCTGGTTCCGCCGGTATCTGTGTGGATATGCAGCTCCTCCACAGTAATATTTTCCACCTGGCAACCGCCAACAGTCACCTTGCAATTCACCCGTTGCATACCGCTCGGCACATATACCACCAACGTGGCGCCACCGTTCCTGCCCCAGGGCCGGAACATTTTCCGCTTCAGGTAAAGATAGGTTTCCCCCAAGCGCGTCTCCACCCCATAGCTGTAGTTCGTTAAACGGTCCCCCATGGAATGCATCTTCACTTCGGACCGCAGCTTTCCATCCCATGAGGGCAACAGTTTAAGCCCTCCCACATCCACCTCCACGCGGATGTTTTGGCATGGCTCCTCCGTTTCTGTGCAAAGCCCGTTTTCCTGCCAGTTTTCAGGCGCTTCCAACTTCCCATCTGCCGGTGGATCGCTCTGCCCTGCCCAGATGCGCCAAGCGCATCAATCAAACGATCTGCCTCCTCCTGGGTAATCACGCCATCTGCTACCATCTGCAAAATTTCTGCACGGGTATTCATGCTCATGATCATTCCTTTCCTGCTTAAATCCGCACAGGTTTGCGGATTTAAGCAGCCAAAATTTTAAATCGCATTGATGCTCGAAAATCACGAAACTCAGATTGCCAGAGATGGCTTTTAATCTTCCTTTTCTTGGTTTGTTTTGATCTGTGTGATTGCTTCATCACAGTAGCTCGCCATTTCTAATTTTCTCCAGCATCTCTTGCTGGGCAGATTTCTTTTTCACTTCAAAGCCCATTTTGCGAATGATCGTCTCTAAATTTTTTTTCACAGTTGGATAAGAGATGCCCAGCTCTTTTTCCATCTCCCGGATGCTGCCCTGTACGCGCAGAAACGTTTCCGCAAAAGCAAGCTCCTCCCTACTGAGCGCATTAAATTTGGAAAGTGCAAAATCCCCGCTGATCTGCGTTCCGCACTGGCAACAGGATAATTGCGTTACATGAAGCTTCTCCCCGCAAACGGGGCAAATCCCGATAATTTCATGTGGCAATCGTTTCAACTCCTTTCTTCTCTGATGTCCTGTGGTTTAAAAATAACACATCCAATTCACTTTGTCAATCGTAAAATCAATTTTTTTAATTATTTAATTTATTTATTTGATTACCATCTCAAAAGAGCCGTAGTTCCTCCGGAACTACGGCTCTTTTCATTATTTACGCTTGTTTTTATTGATAGGCCCCCCTGCCGATTAGCGGTCAGCTAAAGGGAGACGCACGGTAACCTTAAACAAATCGCCATCCATTGTAATTTCTAGCGTACCACTCTGCAATTCGCACAAGCTCTGTGCAATCGATAACCCCAATCCGCTGCCTCCGTGCTTCTGGAGGCATCCCCACGCACAAAACGCTGTGTGAGCTGCTCTATTGGAACATCAAGCGGTTCCCTGGACACATTCTTGATTGCAAAAACGCCAGCGCCGTTTTCTTCGCCAACCTCAATATAAACCTTGTGCCGGCCAGCGCATATTTTTTAACATTGCTGATTAAATTATCAATAATCCGCCAGGTCTTTTGGCTATCCGCAAAGAGGATGGGCTCCTGCTCCGGCTGGTTCAGCCGCACATCCAGCCCTGCTGCCTCCAACGCATCCGCATTCTCTCCCATCGCCTGCATGGCAAGCTCATAGAGGTTAACCCTCACAAAATTAAGCTTCACATTGCCTGTGGTCGCCTTGGAGGCCTCTACCAAATCCTCAATCAAATGCTTGAGCCGTTCGCTCTTCTCCTCCAGCACGCCGATATATTCCCGCGCCGTCTCATCGGAGATTTCGCACTTTTTCAGCAGATCCACGTAGTTTACAATCGCGGTCAGCGGCGTTTTCAGATCATGCGAAACATTGGTGATGAGCTCCGTTTTCATGTGTTCGCCCTTGATCGCCTCATCCACTGCAGTTCGCATCCCTTCCTGCATGCCGATAATATCTTCTCCAAATTTACGCAGAAGCTTCGGCATTTTGGAAGGGGTTAGCGGATAGCTAAGATCGCCCTGCCTCGTTTTGGAAACAGCTGTCATCATTTCATCCAGCGCAATGACACTTTTCCAAAATAAAATCAAAACGATGAGGTTGAATCCCGCTGTCATGGAGCCGAAAAATAAAAAGACCAACGGGCTTCCCCCATAGGAAGCATCTCGTAGGGCAAGGACTGTAAGAGCCATAAGGATGATATTGCCCAACAGATATCCAATGAATAAAAACAGGATCGATATGCGCAGATTTTCCATGTGATGCTTCGGGATTGCATGCTTTTGAATATCCGCTTTGAGATGATGGAGCGCCGTTTTAAAGCGCCTCCAGTTTTTCTTGAAGAAACGGAAGAGCTTTGCAAGCAATGTATTGCGCCAGAACTGCTTACGTTTGAGATTGCGTGCAACGCTCGTCAGCCATTCAAGCAGTATGCCCATAGTAGCCATCGCAGAGGCGATCGCTGCGACCACCCCGAGACTGCTCGCCTCGTATGAAGGATACCAAAGCGAAGACATCGTGTATACCGTACAGGAAACGCCAACCACAATCAGCGCACCGGATAGAATCAAGTGCAGATCGTTTGGAATCCGATCTGTCCAGATGAGAGTGATCTCCTCCGTGCCGGCGCGGCGCCCGCTTGCGGCAATTAGGCAAATGGCGAGGGCAACCACTAGCAGGAAGGAAACCCCTGCTGCTATGAGGTAAGACGGTCAGCGTGTTTTAGCAATTCTAAATTGGGTTTGCAGCGAATAAAATTCATCTGAAGGTTCAAGATGATCGTTCAGGCCAACATAGACGTCCCAGCCTGATTGACAAATTCCTTCTCATAAAGCGTTACCCGATCCTGATATGCTTTGGCCCAATTATCATAATCCAAAGATCCCACCCACATGCCTACTGTTTGCTGACTATAAGAATCCACCCGTTCCCCGGAATGATAGCGATATTGCTCCGTATAGCTTTCATTCCATTGGTATTGCTCCACGAGAGAGCGCAGATCCATTGTTTTAGGGTCGATCCTTCCTTCCAAATTGGTGTAGATCTCGCCTGTTTTTTGGTTGACCAAAAGGTAGTGGAGATTGACAAGCTCTGAAAGCGCAGTTTTTGCCTCTCGGTATTTATCCTCAAAATTCATGCGCAGGTATCGCAGCTGTTCATTATATTGATACTCGACCTCCCTGCGGATTTCTGCCTCTTCCTCCTCGGTCAGCTCCACTCTGGTTGGTTCAGTGGAGGAAGGGGCGGTTGTTTCTATGGAGCCGTATTCATCATATGAATTATAATCGTTCTCCTTTTGCCGCGCCGCTTCCTCTTCTTTTTCCTGCCTTAATGATTCAAATTCTTCCTGCAACTTCTCGTCCTTTTCCTTCTTTAGCAGTTCTTCCTGCTCTTTCAAGGCCGAGCCGTCGCGGACTGCTTCCTCTGAATGATACACAAATGCCATCTGGTGCATATAATAGAGGTTTTTCGCCAATAGCTGCTGAAACATGCTGCTGGAGGTAAAATCACCGTCCGTTTCCTGAAGGATCGATTCGAGCGATCTGCCACCCAAATGATTAGCGAGATCGACGGCCTGGCAAACCGAAAGCATGCACACACCGGTCAGCGCCAGCACCAACAGCACGCAGATGGCTTTCAGCCCTTTTGATCTAAGAAAGCTTTTCGATTTTATAGCCAATGCCCCACACCACCTTTAAATACTTTGGTTCCTTTGGATTGATTTCAATTTTTTCTCGGATGCGGCGGATGTGCACCGTAACCGTTTTTCACTGGAATAGGAGGGCTCGTTCCACACCGCCTCATAAATCTGCTGCGTCGAGAGCACATGGCCAAGATTGCGCATCAGGTATTCCACAATGCCGTATTCCCGCGCTGTCAGCCGGACCGGTTCTCCGTCAAGCGTCAGCTCTTTGGCCACGGTATCAAGCGCAAGGCCGCCGGTGATAATCACGCCCTCCTTCGACTCAATGCTGCCCAGCCGCACATAGCGCCTAATTTGAGATTTTACGCGCGCCATCAGCTCCAGCGGATTAAATGGTTTCGTCACATAATCATCGGCGCCGAAGCTCAAGCCTGTAATTTTATCAGTATCCTCACTTTTAGCCGAGAGCAGGATGATTGGAAAGTTATGCTTTTCCCGCATTTTTAGCGTTGCGGTAAGGCCATCGATATTCGGCATCATAATATCCAGGATTGCGCAGTGGATCTCTGTGTTTTCAACTGCCTTAAGAGCTTCCTGCCCATTCATTGCACGGATGGTATGATAACCCTCCAGATTTAGATAGATCTCCACCGAATCCAGGATCGCCTTATCGTCATCGCAGACCAGAATATGATACATAAAATTGTTTCCTCCCGTTTCCTTCCGGTATTTTCATCAGGGTTTCCTTTAAAAACGTCCCCTTTAGTATACCAGAGCACCCATGAAAAGCAAACAATCACCTGCCTTCCTTTTCTTAGGATAGCAGGCGATTGTTACATTTCAGGCGGAGAATTCTTACGAAATCCTTACAATTCTTCTTCTTTTCCATTATGGAACCATGGGCCGCCAGCAGAGCGGTCACACCGTTTTCCGCGTTACCGTTCCTGAAAAGGTTGCCGTATGGCAAGATGCGCAGCAAACCAATTTGTTGCGGGGTTTCCGGGAAAAACGCGTTGATCCCCGTTGAGCTCGTGCTCATACACTCGCACAAACAAAAATGCGGCCTGTTTTATGTGCGGAACTGATAGCGGTATAGCTGCGCATAGATTCCATCTTGCGCCAAAAGTGAATCATGCGTGCCGCGCTCCTGAATCCCCTCATCCGTAAATACAATGATCTCATCGGCATTTTTGATGGTGGAAAGCCGGTGCGCAACGATCAAAGAGGTTCTCCCGCGCGATAATTCCTCCAAGGATTCCTGAATCAGCATTTCGGTCGCATTATCCAGCGCGGAGGTCGCCTCATCCAAAATTAAAATTGATGGGTTTTTAAAAAGACCCGCGCAATGGAGATACGCTGCTTTTGCCCGCCGGAGAGCTTCACGCCTCGCTCACCAATGTAGGTATCGTATCCCTCAGGGAGCGACATAATATAATCATGGATATTCGCCTTTTTCGCCGCTGCAATCAGTTCCTCCTGCGATGCGTCTAAATTGCCGTATGCAATATTTTCCCGGATTGTCCCTGTAAAAAGGAACACATCCTGTGCGACCATGCCGATATTCCGCCGCAGGGAGGTGCGGGTCATCTTTGTGATATCCTGCCCGTCGATCAAAATTCGGCCTTCGCTCACCTCATAAAAACGGGGAATCAGATGGCAGAGCGTTGTCTTTCCGCCGCCGGAAGGGCCGACCAAAGCAACCGTTTTGCCTGATCGATGTGCAGCGACAAATCTTGGATGATATATCGGCCGCTTCCCTCTTCCTTTTCCCCTTCATATTGAAAGCTGACGTGGTCAAAATCAATGGCTCCGGCAAGCTGATGAACATCTGAAGCGTTTGGCTCCTCTCTCTCCTCCTCCTGCGCCATCAGCTCCTCAAAGCGTAGGAAACCGGTGATTCCATTCTGATACTGCTCAAAAAAGGCTACAAAACGCTTGATGGGGTTTAGAAAAGAATTCACATACAGCAGATAGGCTGCAAACTCCCCTGCGTCGATCCGATCTTGAAAGAAAAACAGCCCTCCCGCGACCAACACCAGCAAGTAGAGTACATCCGTAAACAGTGTGCTGCCGGTGGTAAACACCGCCATGATTTTATAAGCCGCGCTGCGCGCTGAAACAAAGCGCTGGTTTTGCCGCTCAAACTTCCATGTTTCATGCTCCGCCCCGTGTATGCACGGGTCACGCGAATCCCAGCGATGGAATTCTCCAGCCCTGCGTTCACCTCCGCGATCTCTTCGCGCGATTTGGTAAAGGCCGCTTTCATATTTTTACGCAGCCGCATGGAGAAATAGATGATAAAGGGGAGGGTTAGGAAAATAATCAACGTCAGCGGCACATTAATGGTGCAGAGAATCGCAAACGAGGCTACCAGCATAACCAACGATAAAAATAAATCCTCCGGCCCATGATGGGCAAGCTCTGAGATATCCATCAGATCGTTGATGATGCGTGACATGATGCTGCCTGTCTTATTTTCATCATAAAAAGAAAATGGCAGCTTTTGCAGCCTGCGGAACACATCTCTGCGCATATCCGCCTGCATTCTGACCCCCACTATGTGTCCATAATAGTTTACAAAATAATTAAACCCAGCCTTGAGCAGATAAATGCCCAATAACACCGCCGACCAAATCAGCAGCAGCCGCAGATTTTTATCCGGCACATACTCATTGATGATATTTTTTGCGATCATCGGGTAAAACAGGTCGCACACAGCCAACAGAAAGGCAAAAAACAAATCGGCAAAAAAAAGCTTGCGGTGCGGTTTATAGTAGTCGATAAAACGGCGAAGCATTTTGTCCGTCTCCCCCTCCTGTGTAAATTAGCATTAGGGTAACATGGATCCTGTAAAAATTCAACAGCCTATTTTGCGGAAAGCCTCATTGGGGGAAACTTCTCGTTTGCCAATACTCGACGTGTTTTGCAATTCGTGCTATACTGATTCAGAAATCAGGCGGCCGGCCGGCTGACACCGTCCTCTTTGCCTTTTCCTTATATATATCACCCGGGAGGGATTTTTTTGAACCATACAATTGCCGCGATCGCTACGCCGCAGGCGGCAGGCGGCATCGGCGTGATACGAATTTCAGGGCCAAAAGCGCTGCAAATCGCCGATGCGGTGTTTCAGGCGGCGAGCGGGCTGCCTTTGGCGCAATCCAAAGGCTACCGTGCGCATTTTGGCCGAGTTTTCCATGAAAGTGGACCGATCGATGAAGCCATCGCTCTGGTTTTTCGAGCGCCGCACAGCTACACGGGTGAGGATGTGGTAGAACTCTCCTGCCACGGTGGCCTCTTTCTGCTTCAGCAGGCGTTGCGTGCGGTTTTTCAGGCGGGTGCAAGCCCGGCAGCCGCAGGTGAATTTACACGCCGGGCCTTTCTGAACGGCAAAATGGATCTTACGCAGGCAGAATCTGTGATGGGGCTCATCGGCGCACAGGGTAGCCAGGCAGCCCGTGCTGCGCTGAGTGCGCATGATGGAGCGCTCAGCCGCGAGATCCACGCAGTTTCCCAATCCCTTTTAAAAGACGCCGCGCATATGGCCGCTTGGGCGGACTATCCGAGGATGAACTGCCGGAGCTGAATATAAACTCCCTAAACCACGATATTGCACAGGCCCGGCAGAGGCTCTCCGCCCTTTTGGCGCAGTTCGATACCGGGCGCGCGGTGACACAGGGCGTTGATACCGTGATTTGCGGCCGGCCCAATGTGGGAAAATCCACACTGATGAATCTCCTCACCGGGGAAGAACGCTCTATCGTCACTTCCTATGCAGGCACTACGCGGGATATCGTGGAGGAAACAGTTCGTCTCGGTAGCCTGTTGCTGCACCTGGCGGATACGGCCGGCCTGCGGGAAACGGACGATCCGGTAGAACAAATCGGCGTTACGCGCGCACGGGAGCGGTTAGAGCGCGCCCAGCTGATTTTAGCCGTATTCGATGCAGGGGAACCTTTGAACGAAGAAGATCTTCGCCTGCTAAATGCCTGCCAGGGCCGCCCCTGTATTGCGATCATTAATAAATCGGATCTTTCCCAGCGGCTGGACGCTGGATGCGTAAAGCGGCTGATTCCGGAGACCATTTTCATTTCCGCCGCACAGGGGGAAGGGTATGGTGCGCTCTCCGACGCTGTTGCCCGCGTGTTGGGAACACAGGATTTCGACCCTACCGCTCCCCTACTTGCAACGGAACGCCAGAGGGCCTGCTGCATCCAAGCACTCTCCTGTTTGGAGCAAGCGCTTGAGGCAATCCATGTGGGGATGACGCTCGACGCTGTAACCGTATGCGTCGACGGCGCGCTCTCCGCCCTGCTGGAATTGACGGGAGAAAAGGCAAATGAAGCGATTGTAAACGAAGTCTTTTCAACCTTCTGTGTTGGAAAATAACATATATATCTATATCTACCTTTCTATGGAGGAGTTTGTTTGGAATACTTTGCAGATACCTTTGACGTCGCTGTGATCGGCGCGGGCCATGCCGGGATTGAGGCAGGCCTCGCGGCGGCAAGGCTCGGCTGTAAAACGGCTGTTTTTACCATGAATTTGGATTGGGTGGGCAATATGGCCTGTAACCCTTCGATTGGCGGCACTTCAAAAGGCCATTTGGTGCGCGAGATTGACGCGCTCGGCGGCGAGATGGGCCGCGCGGCGGATGCGAACACCTTGCAGAGCCGGATGCTCAATGTTGGAAAGGGCCCTGCCGTTCACAGCCTGCGCGCACAAATTGACCGGCGTGCCTACACCGCTTATATGAAGCATTGTCTGGAGCGGCAAGAGCGTCTTTTTTTAAAGCAGGCGGAGATTGTCTCCCTGATGAAAACGGCGGCAACCGCGGAAGCACCCGCTATTTGGAGGCTAAAAACGCGGCTTGAGCCATCTATCACGCTAAAACAGTTATTCTGGCAACTGGAACCTTTTTGGCTGGGCGTGTTTATGTGGGTGACTGCTCCTATGAAAGCGGGCCGGACGGGATGTTCCCTGCCACAGAACTCGCCAATTCCTTAAAGGAGTTAGGCATTCCTACCCGGCGCTTTAAAACCGGCACGCCTCCCGGGTAAACCGGCGGAGCGTCGATTTCACAGAACTGGAGCCGCAGCCGGGCGATGAGCATACGGTGCCCTTCTCCTTCGCTACAGCGCAGCCGATTCAAAACAGCGCGCTTTGCTACATTACCTATACCAACTCGGATACCAAGCAAATCATTTTGAATAACCTGCACCGCTCCCCACTTTACGGCGGCAAAATTGAGGGAGTGGGGCCACGCTATTGCCCTAGCATTGAGGATAAAATTGTCCGCTTTGCGGATAAGGAGCGCCATCAAATTTTTATTGAGCCTTGCGGTGCGCAAACGGAGGAGCTCTATTTACAGGGGCTCTCTTCTTCCCTTCCGGAGGATGTTCAACTCAAATTTTTGCACAGTATCCCCGGCCTGACTCATTGCGAGGTGATGCGCAGTGCTTACGCGATTGAGTATGACTGTGTTGATCCGCTTGCCTTGCGGCCAACGCTGGAGTTTTTGGATTTAGAGGGGCTCTACGGCGCCGGGCAGTTTAATGGCTCCAGCGGATATGAGGAGGCTGCCGCGCAGGGGCTGATCGCGGGCATCAACGCCGCCCGCAAGCTTCAGGGTAAAACACCTGTCATTTTAGACCGTGCTTCCTCCTATATCGGCACATTGATTGATGACCTCGTAACCAAAGGCTGCTCCGATCCATACCGGATGATGACTTCTCGCTCGGAATACCGTCTGATCCTGCGGCAGGATAACGCTGACCTGCGGCTGACACCTCTCGGCTATGAAATCGGTCTGATCGACGAAGAGCGATGGCATCGTTTTCAGGAAAAGCGCCGCTTGATCGAACTGGAACAAAAGCGTGCGGAGGAAACCGTTCTTTCCCCTTCTCCCTCGTTCAATGATCTGCTTGTTTCACGTGAAACATCTCCCATTCAGACAGGCGTCCGTTTAAGCGAACTGCTCAAACGCCCACAACTCAACTATCGCCTGTTAAAGCCTTTTGATCCAACACGGCCCAATTTTCCGGATGAAATCTTTGAGCAAGTGGAAATCGGTTTGAAATATGAAGGCTATATCAAACGTCAGCAGGCACAAATTGATGAAATGCGCCGTTTGGAGGGAAAAAAGCTTCCAGAGGGAATCAATTTTCTATCCATTACCGGGTTGCGAAAGGAAGCGCGTGAGAAGCTTCAAAAAATTCGTCCGGAAAACGTTGGGCAGGCTTCCCGCATTTCAGGCGTGAGCCCGGCGGATATCTCTGTCCTTTTGATCTATCTTGCATCCGGGCAAAAACGTAAGGATGCCTGTCAGAGCAATCCTACTACTCAACAGGAAGGCGGGTCTCGTTATGATTGATATAGAAACCCTGCGCCGTGGCGCTGCACGGTGGAAAGTGGAGCTGGATGAAACCGCGTTATCCCGTTTTGACGCCTATGCCGCCTTGCTCCTTGAATGGAATCAAAAATA
>ENA-OQEX01001075-OQEX01001075.1-human-gut-metagenome-genome-assembly--contig:-NODE-1075-length-11330-cov-4.959921_pt1 | contig 11330 bp, 13 predicted proteins | sample MGYA00242802_ERZ504649 | MGnify/ENA primary metagenome ERZ504649 (study PRJEB26092, sample SAMD00036194) | human gut metagenome | host: Homo sapiens | study: EMG produced TPA metagenomics assembly of... | reverse complement strand
TTAGTGCAAGGTGCAAGCTATATATATAGATATTATACTTCACCTTGCACTAAATCAATTGGTCTTTCAAATAATGAAATTTATCTATCCAGTTCTTAATCCTGTCAGAAAATACTTGTCCTATAACACTCTCGGACTGTAACTTTGCCCTAAAATTGAGATTCAAATGAATAAAACATTAACAACTTTATTTTTACTTCTCTCCATTCCTTTTATAAGTTATGGGCAAGGATATGTTAGTACTGATTATTTGTCATCAAGTAGCTTCAAGGATGATAACGGGAACAAATATGGGTCAGGTAATTTAATGATTTTATCAGGTAGATACACTCTGCCCATATCTGCAAAACAAAATGATGCAGGGCAAATCACAGCTTGGACAGCAACGCTTAATTGTCGCTATGGAATTCTCAACAATGAAGCAGAAGCAACGAAGCTGAACCCTGATAATATTTTAAATAGTAGCATTAACATTTCGCACATTAGACCAATTACAGAAAAATGGAGCGTACTCGCTTCATTAGGATGTGGAGTCTATGCTGCCCCCAATGATGTTACTCTTAAAAGTATTTTAGCTAATGGTGCGGTAGTTTTTGTTTATAAACTACGAGATAATCTAAGCATTGGGATTGGAGCAGGTCTTACAAATTCATACGGCATACCTATGATATTGCCTATGGGGTATTTAAACTGGCAAAGTTCCGGCAAATATGAAATCAAAGTAGATATGTCAAGTGGTCTAAATATTTCTGCATCTACTTGGATAACTAAAAAATCAAAGTTGAATTTACGGCTCTTGAAATAGACGGTATGTCCTCTGTTATGGATATAAATGGGAAATCAAAAATATATTCTACCATGATGATGAAATCTTATGCCAGCCCTTCATTTCATATTTCCAAACAAGCCAGTATTTATTTAGGAATTGGTGGAAATTGGTTGCGCTCAACTAAAATTTCAGACAGGAGTTTAAAGGGATTTTTTGACAGCTTCAAAGATGATGAAAATAAGTATCAATTTGGAGTTTCACTACGGCTTATGGCAGGGGTCAGATTTAAATTTTAATCGTTTTAAGCGAAATTGCAATAAAAAATATCAGTTTATGAGAAAGCATAGCCATTTATTTTTTTTCGTCAGTTTTTCAATCTTCTTATTCTTTGGAGAAATTAGTTTTGCGCAAATAAGCACCAGTTATAAAAAAAGAAACTTTACAACCCAACATAGTATCAAACTCGATACAGGAGAAAAGATAAAATACAAAGTACAAGCAGAAGACATTTTATTATCAGATTATCAGGATAATACTATTGGAACAGTATTTAGTTTTTCGTATATAAGAACAAATACAAAAGAAGAAAACAGACCCGTCCTATTTATTTTTAATGGGGGACCGGGGTCTTCTTCCTTGTGGTCACACATGGGAATTGGTCCTAAATATATCAGTTCTGAATCAGGAGTATTACCTCCATATCAATATGAAAACAATCCTTATTGTTTGTTAGATATTGCAGATATGGTTTTTATAGACCCCATAGGGACTGGTTACAGTAAAATAATAGGTGCAGGAAATTCTACAAATTTTTATGGGGTTGAAGAAGATGCAAGTAGCATGGCACAGTTTATAGAAAAATGGCTGATGAAGCACAATAGGTGGAATTCCCCAAAATTTTTAATGGGAGAAAGTTACGGCGGATGCGTGTTTCCATTCTCCTTCAGTACTTTCCGGAAGTCCCTTTTATTCCGGTGTACTTAGGGGCATTACTATAAATGGAATAATAATGTTGGGAGCAAACTTAGGTTCTATTACTATGGAAAAAGAAGAAGCATCGGAACTATCAAATCTGCTACCCAGTATGGCTGCAACAGCTTGGTATTATGGCATGGCAGGGAAAGGGAAAGAACTATCTGTATTTGTAGAAGAAGCTTCTAAATTTGCCCAGCACGAATATTATAAGTTTCTAAAACAAACAAGCGAAAATAGTAATTTAGATACGAAAAAAATCACAACACAGTTATCATATTATACGGGACTGTCCAAAGAGCAATTAAATGATGATATTAAATTAAAAGTCAATGATTTTACAAAAAACTATTGGCAGACAGTAATCTTGTTGTGAGTTTGTATGATAGTCGATATACTCTAAAGTCTATAAACCCTACGGCTTCTGACCCTGTGGCAGACGACCCGGCTATGGCACAGTACACTCCTATGTTTATAGCAAACTTCAACAGCTATATTAACAAGGAACTCAACATTAGTATTGATGAAACTTATAAAGCGATACAATGGAATGGTCTTTTAGAAAAATGGAATTGGAGCAGAAAGTATTTACCTATAAGCCACCGATTTGTTGATGACTTGGCTAATGCAATGTATCAAAATCAGAAAATGAGAGTATTCATTGCTTCCGGGTACTACGACTTAGTTACCCCAGCAACAGCAGTAGACCAATGTCTTCGGACTTCAAATGTAGATATGAACAGAATAACACATAAGAAATATCAGTCCGGGCATATGTTGTATGTTGGAAAGCCAAGACAAGAATTTCAAGAGAATATTCGAGAGTTTATTAAATTATGCAAATGAGAATAATTATACGATATTCCAAACATAGAATATTGTATATTTGAAATAAAAGGATTAAAGAACGATGATAAAATATATACTGATTGAAGATGAACGCTTTGCATATGAGGAAGTAAAGCGTATGATGAAGAAGCTAAGAGCAGACTATCAAATGTCGGGATGGGCTGTAAGCATTGAACAAGCTGTTGAGCTATTGAAACAGGAAAATATAGATTTAATGATTGTGGATATACGTTTATCGGACGGGCTAAGTTTTGAGATATTCGAGCAATATCCTGTCGATATTCCAATAATTTTCACAACAGCATATGATGAATATGCGTTAAAAGCATTTAAACTTAACAGTATGGACTATCTACTTAAGCCCATTGATGAAAAAGAATTAGATGCTGCATTGTGTAAGTTTGAACGCAGAAATTGCCCTACCCCAAAAACGCCCGCATACAGACAATTAGAAGAAACTTATTTGTCTAATAACAAAAAGAACCGGTTTTTAATACAACTTGGGGATGCTTTCCAATATGTAAAAACCGATGAGATTGCATTTTTTTATAGCGAAGAAAAATATACATATCTACATCTGTTTTCTAATCGAAGATATATCATAAATTACCCACTGGAACAATTAGAAAAAATGTTGGATAAGGATGTCTTTTTTCGGGTTTCACGAAATTGCATAGCTAATATCCAAAGTATAACGAAAATATCCAAATTCTTTGCAAGTCGTTTGAAACTTTATTTTCAGCCAGAGTGCCCCCATGAAGTATTAGTAAGTCGTAACCGTGTCAGCGATTTTTTAAAATGGGTGGACGATGCTCGATAATCTCGAATGAGATAAGGTATAGAATTAAGTATTAGCTATTATAATGATAAAATTATCTTATGAGAAATAAAAAGAGTGTCGCAAAACTAATATTGTCGATTGCTATTCTATTGTTACTTTGTATATCGACATTCTCAACTTTTTCAAATGACAAAACTTTTAATGTTATAAAAATTTTATCGAATTTCATGTTTAATCTACCTATATTTTTACTTATAGGCTATGTGGATTATACAATAATAACATATAGGCAAAATAAAAATCAACATTATGGTATAGGTGTGTCTCTTTTGGTTGATTTTGCCACAACTGTCGTATTTATTATAATATTAGAAACGTTAGTTGCTGGCATTTGTTTCCTTTTACAGTTGAAAGAATTTTATTTTTTAGAGCACTTGTTGGCGAGTATTCTATTAAATTGTATGGTCGTTTCGTGTATTGAAATTTCTTGTACAATAAAAGGCAAGTTGAAAATGAGATTAAGTTGGGTATTGCAGAAAAAGAAAAAGCGATATATCAGTTTGAAGCATTGAAAAATCAGATAAATCCCCATTTTTTGTTTAACAGTTTAAACGTGCTTTCATCTCTTGCATATCAAGATGCAGAGAAGACCAATTTGTTCGCCAAAAAACTTTCAAGTGTGTACCGTTATCTACTCACTACACATGAACGAGAAACTGTAACGTTACAGGAAGAAATGCAATTTGTTGATTCGTATCTATTTTTGGAAAGAATACGTTTTGGAGATACACTGCAAATTCATATTGAAGATAATAAGAAGAATCATGATAAGGCTATTATTCCCGCAAGCCTGCAAATGCTTGTTGAAAACGCAATAAAACATAATATCAGCACACCTAAATATCCTTTAGTTGTACAGATTACAATATGTGATAGCGAAGTGATTGTCCGTAACAATATACAATTACGAAATTATGTAACTAAAAACGGAATGGGATTGAAAAACCTAAAAAAGCAATACGCTTTATATGGGAAAGAGATTTCTATAATAAATGAAAAGAATTTATTTACAGTAAGACTTCCTTTTATTTAAATAATTCAGCTTCATGTAGTCAATGGAAAAAGAAATAGATGACCTATTATCCAATATTGATATGGAGATTGATGAAATCGACCTCTACGGCTATGATATTATCGAAACCTCTCTTTCAATGGTACATAGGCTACAAACAGTTCTTAATGATTTGAGAACGAAAATACAATCTTATGTATTTTCCACCAAAGAGGATGAAATATTATTTTTCAAAACCCAAAAACCGGAAATTCTTGGTAGGCTATTGTTTTTCTACAAGATTTATCGGATTGAAACACAATGTCCTAATGGAAGCAATGATGTTATCAGAAGTTATATCAATAGTGAATTGGATAACCTCACTTACTTTTTCAATCGGAATTTAGACTTTTACCAATACTATCGTTCACACTCAACAGTGTACGATGAATATTATTTTATTCGTGGAAAAGCTGACTTGCGATTATGTACCGACAGCGCACAATTCGATAAAGACCCGACTTTCTCAACTGGATATGATTATAAAGTAGCCAAGATAATCGCTAATGAAATGCTGCGTATCTATCTCAACAAAAGAATAGTCAAACTTGAAACTGACAATCAGATTGAAGATAGCATGCAACGTTTGAATAAATATAATTTCCGCTTTACTGGCAAGAAAGTTTTCCTTATTGAATTAGGATATTCTCTTGCTTCTTCCGGCGATTTCAATAATGGCAATGTCGAGATAAAAGAAATGATGAATTTTCTTGGTACAGTTTGCCATATAGACTTGGGAGATTACTACGCTGCATATATCGCCATGAAAGAGAGAAAAGACCGGACGGCGTATCTCCACCACTTGATAGACTGCCTGACCAAACGGATGAATGAGGATGATATGAAATAACACTCTGTATTACAGAATTAAGAAGTACCATGTTTACCCCAACATGGTACTTCTTTTTTTGTAGGTAATCTCTTTGAGAAAACACCGTTTTTTCAGAGGGGTTATTTGTTATTTCATCCGATTTTCCCCTCAAAAAAAGTAATACCATGATAGGTACAACCATGACTTTTAGGTTGTTTCTTCTACCGAACTTTGCAGCAAATCAATAAGTTAGTAATATGGATATTATAACATTTGAGTCAAAAGCCTACAAGGAACTTGACAACAAGATTACCGCCATAGCAAACTACATCTTCAATCATTTGGACGAAAACAAGACCGATGAAGATGAAATTTGGGTGGACAGTTACGAAGTATGTACTTTCTTGAAAATCAGTGACCGAACCCTGCAACGCCTACGGGCGGCGGGAATGATTTCTTATTCCGACATCAAGGGGCATTACTTCTATAAGATTAAGGAAGTCAAACGAATGTTGGAAGAACGCCTGATTAAGCGTGACAAGGAGTGTATAAACGAACTGATAACCAATCACCAGCAATATGTTAAGGAAAGAAGAAATACTAAGCAGGACAAATAGCGGTCTGTTCGTTTTCAAGCATTACTTATCCGGTGACTGGCGTATAGGCAGGCATTTTCTTAACCCTCTTTATCAGGACAAGAAAGCATCGTGCAATATCTATTTTGACCGCCATAGTGGTATGTATAAGATGAAAGATTTCGGTAACGACAATTATAGCGGCGACTGCTTTTTCTTCGTGGGGCAGCTAAAAGGGTTGGACTGTAACCGAGCGGCTGACTTTGTGGAGATACTGGAGATTATCGACCGGGATTTGGGGTTGGGGCTGGCGGCAGGAACTCCGATAACTATTCCTACAACAGTAAACAATCGGAATATGGCAGACAAAACCGAAGAAACACCCGAAAAGCCAGTCAAACCCTACCAGTTCCGAGAACAGAAGTTTCCGCTTGCCGAACTGGTGTACTGGCAACAGTACGGCATCACGCCCGAACTGCTGGAACATTACAAGGTCTGTTCACTCCGGGAGTACGGCAGCGAAACGGCAGAGGGAAAACCATACACCTATGTTTCATCGGTGGCAGAACCCATGTACGGCTACAAGGGCAGACAGCACATCAAACTATATCGTCCATTCTCTACGCCCCGTTTCCTCTACGGCGGCAGTTTCGGCGAAAACTACTGTTTCGGGCTGGAACAACTGCCAGCCAAAGGTGATACATTATTTATCACGGGCGGCGAGAAAGACGTACTTTCTTTGGCGGCACATGGATTTCACGCTATCTGCTTCAACAGTGAAACGGTGACTGTCCCGCCCACGCTGGTTTATCGGCTGACATTCCGCTTCAAGCATATTGTATTGCTCTATGATACGGACAAGACAGGTAGGGAAAGTTCATGCAAACAGGAAAAGCTATTGGAAGAATTTGGCGTGAAACGTCTGCTCCTGCCGCTTCCGGGGACGAAAGAGGAAAAGGATATTTCCGACTACTTCAAAGCCGGAAACACCCGTGAAGATTTCCTGAAACTGTTTATCGAATTTTTAGACAACCTATATAGTGACACATTGATTATGCTAAAATCGTGCGAGATAGATTTCAACAACCTGCCCGCCAAAGCGCAAGTGATTATTTCGGCGGGTGACGTTCCACTGGGAACACAAGGCAACCTGTTCGGTATCACCGGGGGCGAGGGAACAGGCAAGAGCAATTATGTAGCCGCAATCGTGGCAGGCTGCATCTGTCCGGTTGATGCGGAAGTAGATACACTGGGCATACAGATAACGAACAACGGGAAACATAAGGCGGTCTTGCTATATGATACCGAACAATCGGAAGTACAGTTATTCAAAAACGTAGGCAACCTGCTGGCACGAGCGGGGCAGCAGGACAAACCGGAAGAACTGAAAGCGTTCTGTCTTACTGGCATGTCACGCAAGGAACGCTTACACGCCATTGTGCAGAGCATGGATAAGTTCTACTACCAGTACGGCGGCATCCAGTTGGTTGTCATTGACGGCATCGCCGACCTCGTAAAGAGTGCCAACGATGAAGCGGAAAGCGTGGCGGTGATAGATGAACTCTATCGGCTGGCTGGTATCTATAACACGTGTATTCTTTGTGTGCTGCACTTCGTCCCGAATGGTTTGAAACTGCGGGGACATTTGGGTAGCGAACTGCAACGCAAGGCGGCTACTATCCTGTCAATAGAGAAAGACGATGAACCCGCCCTGTCGGTGGTAAAAGCCCTGAAAGTGCGTGACGGTAGCCCGCTGGACGTACCCTGATGCTCTTTGCATGGGACAAGGAAGCCGGGATGCACGTGTACAAAGGGGAAAAGCCCCGTGAAGAAAAGGAGAAACGCAAGGAAAAGGAGTTGGTGGGCGTTGCCCGTGACATCTTCGGGCGGCAGACACATATCACCTACATAGACCTTTGCGAACAGTTACAGCAGTTCTTGGACGTAAAGGAACGCACCGCCAAAAGCTATATCCGCTTCATGCGTGAACGGGACATCATCGTTAAAGACCCGGCAAACCAAAGTTATTTTATGATAGGTCTAATTTAATCCGACAGCACTATGTATATAGATAAAGAAAATTTCGTGGCATGGATGGAGCGTATCATGGACAGGTTCGATATGCAGGAAAGAAAGATAGACCGCCTGTTAAGTGAACACAACTATCTGAACGGTGAAAAATTGCTTGACAATCAGGATTTATGCTTCATGCTAAAAGTGAGTACCAAGACCTTGCAGCGTTACCGCAAGAAAGGCATATTGCCCTATATAATGCTGGACGGGAAATATTTCTACCGGACAAGTGACATTCACAAGTTAATTCGTGAACGCACAGATTAAGTGACTACAATTTGATTGTATATGTTTTCCGTTATCCTGTCGTATTATTGTAATATGGCAGGATTTCTGTTATTTACAAGGTTATTCCGGTGATTTTCGCTACTTTTGCAAAAGTAACATAAGAGAATAACGGCGATTGAACAACCTCGGTTGTGATTTCGTCTTTATATATAACATATTCGTTCGCCGAATATCTCAAAGTAGAAAACTGGCACTTTTCAAAAATGACGAGATTTTCAGCGCAATGTCTATGCTATGCTTTGTCATAGCGTGGGCTTGCCTGTTTCGTCATTTAAGGTATGCCAGTACCTCTACTTTGGAGCAGTGTAAGTTCACGCTTCTTTTTTTGAGATACAGACGGGCGATTTGAATAAGAATTATCAACTTTAATACCTGATAAGATGAAACAAATTAAAGCGCACATCGCCGTATCTCTTGACGGACATACAGCCACTTTAGACAAGGAACTGGACTGGCTACCCCGTGAAATAAAAAATATCGTTGGCAAGCAATACTTGGAAGCGGACTGTCTGCTTATGGGAGCGAACACCTACAACTACATCTTTGAACACTGGGGCGGGTGGCCGCACAAAAGCAGGCGGTCTTTTGTGGTGTCACACTACGACACCAATGTTACACCGGACTGCGGCGTGGAGTTCCTGACCGAAGAACCGCTGCAAAGGGTCTATGAACTGAAACAGGAAAATGACATGCTGGTGGTGGGTGGCGGCAAGCTGCTTACCTCGCTGGTAAAAGCCGGACTGTTGGACAGCCTGACTATCTACACCGTCCCGGTCATGGTGGGCAAAGGCATCGGCTTTATCGGTGAAACGCTTGGCTCGCAGTGGAAGCTGGCGGAAAGCGGGGTGCTGGACAACGGGGTTATCCGTTCTACCTACCTGTTTGACGGGAGTTTGTAACAAGTAAAGAAGTATTAAAAATGCGCCCGGTTTCCCTCCGGCGCAACCACTAAAATTTCAATTATCATAAGCGGCAAAACTTATCACAATGAAATTTCAGCGGTAAAGATAGGCTATTTCTTCGGTTTGGCTTTCTTTTCGGGGAATGAAAAGGCGACATTGAACTGTTCGTCCAGCACCAGCGAGGCATCGAAAGCCTTGCCGTTCTTACCCTTGAAGCCCTTGATTAACCCGGTCTTGCGTTTCGTCACCAGTTCGACAACCTGCTTGTCGGTCAGTTGCTTGTCGCACTTGTTGCGGAATATGGTAAGCGTACAGTCCATGTTGGAACACTTCGCCACTTTCGGGTAGAACAGGATGCGCCCGCTGCCGCACTTCGGGCAGGGGCAGGTTTCACCGCCCGCAAGGGACAGTTGCACCGACAGCAGTTCCGCCGTGATTTGGGCGGCGTACACCTCGATGCCCTTTCGGAACGTGTCGGCATCCATGCCGCCCGCTTCTATCTTGGCAAGGGCGGTTTCCCACATGCCCGTCATTTCGACATCGGCAATCTTCTTGTCCTTGACAATCCTGTAAACGGCAAGCCCCTTGTCGGTGGGTACAAGGTTCTTCTTCTCACGCACGATGTACTGGCGGGCGAACAGCGTTTCTATAATCGCCGCACGGGTGGCGGGCGTACCTATCCCGGCATCTTTCAGACTGGCTTTCAGTTCGGCATCTTCCAGTTCCTTGCCTGCGTTCTCCATTGCGGCAAGCAGGCTGCTTTCCGTGTGCAGCGGTTTCGGCTTGGTCTGCTTCTCCAACAGTTTCACGTTGGAAATCGGCAGGCTTCCCCCTCTTGGAGTGGCGGCAAACTGGCGGCTTCTTCATCCTCTCCCGTTTCCCGCTCGCCGAACACTGCCCGCCAACCTGCTACTTTCATCACCGACCCTTTCACAGTGAAGTCGGTATCTCCGGCAGACAGCACAGCGGTGGTTACGTCTTTCACGCACCTGCCCGAAAAGGCTTCCAGCATACGCCCGGCTACCAGTTCGTAAACCGCCCGTTCGTCTTTGGAGAGTTCACTGGGCAGGTTTTCTGTGACGATTAAGGCGTGGTGGTCGGTCACTTTGCCGTCATTCACGCTGCGGCGGTTCAGCGTTACGCCGTTCAACCCGGCGGCATACCCGGTAAAACGGGGGTATTGCCCCAGCAGGGCGACACGCTCCGGCATTTCATCGAAAACGTCCTCCGGGATATAGCGGCTCCCGGTGCGGGGGTATGACATCACTTTCTTTTCATACAGGCTTTGTGCTATCGAAAGCGTCTTGTCCGCCGAAAAGTTCAGCTTCGTGTTCGCTTCCTTTTGAAGCGAAGTCAGGTCGTACAAAAGGGGCGGTTCTTGGCTGGTTTCTTTCCTTTCAACGGACTTCACCGCAAGCTGCCCGGCATCCTTTACCCGTTGCAGGGCGGCTATGGCTTCGGGCTGCTGTTCCCACTTGGCAGTCGATTGGGCGGTGAAACGGATTTCCCCGCTGGCTGTTGTCGCTTTGAGTTGCCAGAATTTGGCGGGTACGAAATTCTTGTTCTCCAAATAGCGACTGCATATCATCACGAGCGTGGGGGTCTGCACCCTGCCCAGCGAGAACACGCCCTGCCCGGCTGCCACGCTCAACGCTTGGGTGGCGTTTATGCCTATCAGCCAGTCCGCTTCGCTACGGGACTTGGCGGAGAGGTAGAGGTTATCGTAACGCTCGCCCGGCTGCAAGTTATCCAGCCCCTCACGGATTGCCTTGTCGGTAAGGCTGCTTATCCACAGACGTACAAAAGGTTGGTACAGCCTAAATAGTTATAGATGTAACGGTGTATCAATTCGCCCTCACGCCCTGCATCGGTGGCTACAATAATCTTGTCGCACTGGTCGAATACCTCCTTAATCACTTTCAACTGTTTCAACACGCCGGGGTCTGCCTTGTAGCCTTTCTCGGCTTTCACCTGACGAGGGATTAACCGGAAATCGGGCGGCAGTATGGGCAGGCTCTCCCTGCGGAAGTTCGCCACGCCGTAGCTTCCGGCATGGCAAGCTGGATTAAGTGGCCGAACGCCCATGTCACCATATACCCGTTACCGGAAAGATAACCGTCATTCTTCTGTGTCGCCCCGATGATGCGGCGATGTCTTTTGCCACGCTGGGCTTTTCTGCTATCAATGCAATCATAATTC
>ENA-OQEX01001074-OQEX01001074.1-human-gut-metagenome-genome-assembly--contig:-NODE-1074-length-11341-cov-2.566078_pt1 | contig 11341 bp, 12 predicted proteins | sample MGYA00242802_ERZ504649 | MGnify/ENA primary metagenome ERZ504649 (study PRJEB26092, sample SAMD00036194) | human gut metagenome | host: Homo sapiens | study: EMG produced TPA metagenomics assembly of... | reverse complement strand
TGTAGGCATCGCAATTATGGTTGGTTTATCAGGTATCGGTAGTGCGTATGGTGTGACTATCGCAGGTAATGCATCTATCGGTGCATTGAAAAAGAATGATAGTGCATTCGGTAACTTCTTGGTGTTGACTGCGCTTCCTGGTACACAGGGGCTGTATGGTTTTGCCGGTTACTTCATGTTCCAGAGCATTTTCGGTGTTCTGACTCCGGCTATTACAGGTATTCAGGCTGCTGCCGTGTTGGGTTCCGGTATTGCTTTGGGACTTGTAGCTCTTTTCTCCGCTATCCGTCAGGGGCAGGTTTGCGCTAATGGTATCGCTGCCATTGGTCAAGGACATAATGTATTTGGCAATACATTGATTCTGGCCGTTTTTCCTGAATTGTATGCTATTGTTGCTTTGGCTGCAACCTTCTTGATGGGATCTGCATTGGCTGCGTAATCAGATTAGTTTTTTTATATAGGCGGTTATTTCCTGTTTTTATGGAAATAGCCGCTTTTTTTATTCTAATGTAAGGCAGAACCTTAAAAATATTTATTATTGTAGCTGATATCAGTATTTTTTGTGAAGATTGTTAGAGCGAAATGATTGAATGTTAATTCAGAAACTGTCTGAATAACATAAAGTTGCAAAAAAACTTTATTATCTCATTGAAAATATGTACCTTTGCGACCGAATTAAGATTAGTTAATAGATGGCAAAAGAATTGTTAGCCCCTGATTATATCTTCGAAGCAAGTTGGGAGGTATGTAATAAAGTAGGGGGAATTTATACAGTGTTGTCCACTAGGGCCAAAACACTGCAGGAAGCATTCAAAGACAAAGTCTTTTTCATAGGACCCGATTTTTGGGCAGGAAAGGAAAACCCTTTGTTCAGTGAAAATGAGAATCTTTGTGCGGCATGGCGTGAACATGCTTTGAAGAAAGATGGACTGAAAGTTCGTGTGGGGCGCTGGAATATTCCGGGAGAGCTATCGTTATATTGGTGGATTTTTATCCTTTCTTCTCTAAAAGAAATGAAATATATGGCCGGATGTGGGAGAATTTCAAAGTCGATTCACTTCATGCTTATGGAGATTACGACGAAGCGTCTATGTTTTCTTATGCAGCCGGAAAAGTGGTTGAAAGCTTTTATCGTTTCAATTTGACCGAAAATGATAGAGTCATTTATCAGGCACATGAATGGATGACAGGTATGGGCGCCTTTATTTGCAGAAAGCGGTACCCGAAATAGCTACTATTTTTACTACTCACGCTACTTCTATAGGCCGGTCTATCGCCGGAAACAATAAACCTCTTTACGATTACTTATTTGCTTATAATGGTGACCAGATGGCTCGTGAACTCAATATGGAGGCAAAGCATTCTATTGAGAAGCAGACTGCGCATCATGTGGATTGCTTTACTACGGTTAGTGAAATTACCAACAATGAATGCAAGGAGTTGTTGGACAAGCCGGCAGATGTGGTGTTGATGAATGGGTTTGAGGATGATTTTGTTCCGCAAGGCCGTACGTTTACCGCCAAGCGTAAGAAAGCTCGTGCTGCGATGTTGAATTTGGCTAATAAATTGCTGGGCTTGACGATGAGTGATGATACTCTTATTGTGGGCACAAGCGGTCGTTATGAGTTTAAAAATAAAGGTATCAATGTCTATTTGGAGTCTTTGAACCGATTGACCCGTGATAAAAATTTGAAAAAAGAGGTGCTGGCATTTATTAATGTACCAGGTTGGGTGGGGGACCCTCGTGAAGATTTGGTGGAACGTTTGAAAAGCAAAGAAAATTTCACAACTCCGTTGGAGTGCCCGTTTATCACACATTGGTTGCATAATATGAGTCATGACCAGGTACTTGATATGATGAAGTATTTGGGAATGTCCAATTCGGCGGAATCTAAGGTAAAAGTAATATTTGTACCTTGTTATCTGGATGGAAAGGATGGCATCTTGAATTTGGAATATTATGATTTGGTGTTGGGGAATGACTTGAGTGTTTATCCTTCCTATTATGAACCTTGGGGGTATACACCATTGGAAAGTGTAGCATTCCATGTACCTACTATAACAACTGATTTGGCCGGATTTGGTTTGTGGGTAAATTCGTTGAAGGGTAGATACTGTGAGTTGAAAGATGGTGTGAAAGTTATCCATCGCTCGGATTACAACTATTCTGAAGTAGCGGATGTTATAAAGGACACCATATCGGAATTTTCGGGATTGCCGGAAAATGTAATCAAGACTATGCGTAAAAATGCGGCGGACATTGCGGAAAAGGCATTGTGGAAGCATTTTATCAAATATTATTATGAAGCTTATGATGTGGCATTGCATAATGCACAGAAAAGGCTTATTATGAATAGCTAATTAATTATTAATAAATAATTTGAGAGACATGAAAATCAAAGTAAGTAATGCGAATACTCCTAATTGGAAGGAAGTTACAGTAAAATCACACATTCCCGAAGAACTGAAGAAGTTGGAGGAAATGGCTCGTAACATCTGGTGGGCATGGAATTACGAAGCAACAGACCTGTTTAGAGATTTAGATCCTGTGACTTGGAAAGAAGTGGGGCAGAATCCCGTTGCTTTATTGGAACGTTTGAGCTATGAAAAGCTGGAGGCATTAACCCAGGATAAGGTGATTGTAAAGCGCATGAACGATGTATATGCTAAATTTAAAGCTTATGTAGATGCTAAGCCGGATAGCAAACGTCCTTCTGTAGCCTATTTCTGTATGGAGTATGGTTTGACACATGTTTTGAAAATCTATTCCGGTGGTCTGGGTATTTTGGCCGGTGACTACTTGAAAAGAAGCATCAGACAGTAATGTAGATATGTGCGGTGTTGGCTTCTTGTATCGTTATGGATATTTTAGCCAGAGCCTTTCAATGGATGGTCAGCAGATTGCTAACTATGAATCACAGAATTTCGGTAGCCTGCCTATTGAACGTGTAATGGATGAAAACGGACAGCCGATGGTGGTCGATGTTCCTTATTTGAACTATTTCGTTCATGCATATGTATGGAAGGTAAATGTAGGACGTGTTCCTTTGTATCTGCTGGATACTGATAATGAAATGAACAGCGAATTTGATCGCCCTATCACATATCAGTTGTATGGTGGAGACTGGGAGAACCGTTTGAAACAAGAAATCTTGCTAGGTATTGGTGGTGTGTTGCTGTTGAAGAAACTGGGCATTAAGAAAGATGTTTATCATTGTAATGAAGGACATGCTGCTTTGTGTAATGTGCAGCGTTTGTGTGATTATGTAGAAAGCGGGCTGACATTTGACCAGGCTTTGGAAGTAGTTCGTTCTTCTTCTTTATATACGGTTCATACTCCGGTTCCTGCGGGGCATGACTATTTTGATGAAGGCTTGTTTGGAAAATATATGGGTGGTTATCCACAGCGTATGGGGATTTCTTGGCAGGATTTGATGGACTTAGGTCGTATTAATCCGGGTGATGCAGGCGAACGTTTTTGTATGTCTACATTTGCTTGTAATACTTGTCAGGAAGTAAACGGTGTAAGCTGGCTGCATGGCAAGGTTTCTCAGGAGATGTTCTCTGGAATTTGGAAAGGCTATTTTCCTGAAGAAAGTCATGTAGGTTATGTGACTAATGGCGTTCACTTCCCGACATGGAGTGCTACTGAATGGAAGAAACTATATGCTAAGCATTTTGCTCCTAACTTCCTGGAAGATCAATCTAATGAGAAAATTTGGGAAGCTATTTATAATGTAGCCGATGAAGAAATTTGGGAAACCCGTATGGCTTTGAAGCACAAATTGGTTGACCATATTCGTAAGCAGTTCAGTGAAAGCTGGTTGAAGAATCAAGGTGATCCTTCACGCATTGTTTCTCTGATGGAAAAGATTAATCCAAATGCCTTGTTGATTGGTTTTGCCCGTCGTTTTGCTACTTACAAACGTGCACATCTGCTGTTTACTGATTTGGAACGTTTGTCTAAGATTGTGAATAATCCTGATTATCCGGTACAGTTCTTATTTGCAGGTAAGGCTCATCCACATGATGGTGCAGGTCAAGGGTTGATCAAGAAGATTGTGGAAATTTCCCGTCGTCCGGAGTTCTTGGGCAAAATCATCTTCTTGGAAAATTATGATATGCAGTTGGCACGTCGTTTGGTTTCAGGTGTTGATATTTGGATGAATACTCCTACCCGTCCTTTGGAAGCTTCCGGAACATCAGGCGAGAAGGCTTTAATGAATGGTGTTGTTAATTTCTCTGTGCTTGACGGTTGGTGGCTGGAAGGTTACCGTGAAGGAGCAGGATGGGCGTTAACTGAAAAACGTACTTATCAGAATCAAGATCATCAAGATCAATTGGATGCTGCAACTATTTACAGTATTTTGGAAAATGAGATTCTTCCGTTGTATTATGCACGTAACCGTAAGGGATATTCTGAGGGTTGGGTGAAGACTATCAAGAACTCTATTGCTCAAGTGGCTCCTCATTATACAATGAAACGTCAGTTAGACGATTATTATGCTAAGTTCTATACTAAAGAAGCAAAACGTTTTAAAGAATTGGTACCAATGATTATGCAAAGGCTAAAGAACTGGCTGCTTGGAAAGAACGAGTTGCAGAACTTTGGGATTCCATTGAAATCGTTTCATGTGAAAAGACAGAAGAGCTAGCTAGCGGTAATATTGAAAGCGGAAAAGAATATATCATTACTTATGTTATAGATGAAAAGGGATTGGATGATGCAGTAGGTATTGAACTGGTTACCACTTTCACCAATGCGGAAGGTAAGGAGCATATCTATTCTGTAGAACCAATGGAAGTAATTAAGAAAGAAGGTAACTTGTATACATTCCAGGTTAAACACAGTTTGTCTAACTCAGGTAGCTTCAAGGTGGCATACCGTATGTTCCCGAAGAATGTTGATTTGCCTCATCGTCAGGACTTCTGTTATGTTCGTTGGTTTAATTAATCATTGAATTAAGATAATATTTCTATTTAAAGAACTGTTTCCTTGGAAAAGAGAGGAAGCAGTTCTTTTTTATTAGTCTGTTCGCCCAAAGTTCTATTGATATTATCATTCTAGTTTTTGTCTAAGCCGAGATTGCTATGGAAAGTGCGTATTATTGGGAAGGGTGACAGGACGAGTATAAAAAATACCGATGCTTTCTAGACATCGGTATTTTACTTTGTGAACTATTTTTGCAGTTGTTTTATTTCAACAGTTCGTTCAGCTTGGACTTGATGGCATCGCCGCGGAGATTACGTGCTACAATGGTACCCTCCTGATCAACCAATACAGTAGCAGGAATTGAATTGACGCCATAAAGTTTTGCACCTGCATTGTTCCAACCTTGTAAGTCAGACATTTGTGGCCATGTAATATTTAGGGCAGTGATAGCCTCTTTCCACTTGTCTGCATTTTCGTCCAAAGAAACACCTACAATCCCGAAGCCTTTATCTTTGAAAGCCTTGTATGCTTCTACAACATTAGGCATTTCTTTACGGCAAGTCCGCACCAGCTAGCCCAAAAGTCAATCAAAGTATATTTATTTTTGCTGACGAAATCAGACAGGCTTACAGTTTCACCTTCAGGAGTCTGCATAGAGAAATCAATGTATTTCTGACCTACAGCCGTTTTCTCTGAAGTTTCAATGTGGGCTTTCAACTTGTTGATACGTTCATTAACTAATGCGGCAGGAATTTTCTCTACCAACGCTTTTTGTTTGTCAAGTTCGAATGCGCTGCATAGGAAGGAAGCAGATATACACCGACCGGATTGATGATATTGGCTTCAATTGTTTGATAAACCATATCCATGCCTACACTGTCTTTCTTTTCAATCTCAGCCATGATAGCTTCTACCTGCTCTTCTGTCAAGCTAGTGTCGCTTTGAGCCTTTTGGTACATTTCATTCATTTCCTTGCTTAAAGCCATGAAACCATCTTTGAATTTTTGGTAAGCGTCATTATTAGGAGTACCTGAAACTTTGCTTTCCTTACCTAAGGTTACATTAATATTCCCATTTTCAAGAAAAAGATCAGTAAAGTAACGCTTGTTTCCTTTCATATAAGTGATGTAGCGGTTTACAGCCGTATCTTGTTTTCCGGTGAATACGAAAGTTCCGCTTTTGACAATAGCGGAATCGAGTTTTACAAGATCCCCTCCTGCGTATTCCTGTAAATAGATTGTGTCGCCATCAGTGATGTCTTCTACTGAACCTGTAACCTTATAGGAAGGCGAATTCTGACATGCAACGAAAGCCATGCTTCCTGCAGCCAATAAATAAACTAATTTTTTCATTTTAATATGATTATAATTTGCACGCAAAGATAACTACTTAATTAATATGTTTGCGGAAAAAAGGTTTTTATTTTCAGAATGAAATTAGGAATCTATAGTTTAGCTTTGCTTTTTTTGAATTTTATGGGCATTTATTTAATTCCTTTGGTTTTTTTGCACAAATCTATGGAATAAAAAGTATAATCCTATTAGACCAATGTTATTAGTGACTATCATCCTGATAATATTACTCTCTCTTGCATTAATCAAAGTAATTGTAAAAGGAAAGTTTTTTGATTGTAAAATAAAGACAGTAGAACAATTTCATGACGCGATATGGAATAATGCACATGAGTTTATTTTTTTTGATAGACCAGACTTCTCATGTAGTGAAAACAAATTATTGTACTCTGTATAAGCAACCTGTCAATAAAGACAGAACTTGTTTTGGTGAGATTTTACAATGCTGATATGCCAGAGAGCAGGAAAATTGTAATAAGCATGAACGGTGTAGGGGCTGTCCTGTCCGGTATAAAATAAAGGAATTGTTCAATACCCATTCTTCTTTTAGTAATTTGGAGGTCGTGATGGATAATTGTTTCTCGCCGTCGGGTGTTTATAATATGGTTATTTCCGGGCGCTATTTATTGCTGGAGAATAAATATTATGTTATTTTAACAGTGCATGATATCAGTAAGGAGCGTGTGTTGAAGTCATCTTTGCAACATAGTAATGAGAAATTTCTTTGTTTTTTTGATAATGTGACCGTTGGGTGTGCTATTTGCGACAAAGATGGCAAGTTGGTGGAAGTGAATGATACTTATGTGAGATATATGGGTACCACCTCTAAAAACGAGGCTGTGAATCAGCTTAATATTTATACCAATCCATGCATAAACCCAGAATTTAAAGAGATAATGAAAGCGGGTGTTCCCGTATCGGAGGAAGTGAAGTATGATTATAGAAAAATAAATAAGTATTATGTAAGGAGCTGTCATAAGGGTGTGCACTATTTTCGTTTTATTGTGAATTACATGTGGAATGCCGGAGGAGAAGTGGAGAATATTTTAATTATTTGGGTAGAGAATACGCTTATTCATAAAGCACTCCGTCAGAATAATATGTTCCGTGAGATAATTACTTATGCTTCTTCTATTTCCAAGATAGGCTTTTGCTCTCTTAATTTGTCCAAGAGCGAGCAATTGGTGACACCGGAGTATTTAAAGAATTTGGGGATAAAGGAAGAAATAGACATGCCCCGGATTTTTCTAATTTGGAACATGCCCATCCTGATGACCGGAAATTTTTCCTTGAATATATAGAAAAAGCCGGTTATGAGAGAATGGAGCCGTTATTCGTATTATGACAGATGGAGAATATCGTTGGGTGAAGCAATATTTAATTCAGCAAGTTTTTGATCTGGAGAACAGAAATATTGTTCTGGCAGGAGTGAATGTGGACATTGACGTACAAAAACGGACGGAAGAAGCTTTGCGCATCGCTAAAGAAAGTGCAGAAAGTTCGATCGGTTGAAGTCTGCTTTTCTTACGAACATGAGTCATGAGATACGTACTCCTTTGAATGCGATAGTCGGTTTCTCTAATTTGCTGATAAATGCTGACAATAAGGATGATTTTGATAGCTTTAAGTAGATTATAGAGCAGAATAGTACCTTTACTGTTACAATTGATCGGTGATATTCTGGATCTTTCGAAAATAGAATCGGGCACATTGAAGTTTGTATGGAGTGATGTGAATATTAATGCAATGATATACGATTTGGAGAAGGTATTTCAATTACGAAACAAAAATAATCCGGAGGTGGAGATCAGGTTTGTGCCCGGTATGGAAGAGTGCGTGATTCGTACCGAGCGACTTATGGGGGGGCGGATCGGTGTTGAATTCGAGCAGGGAGAAGGTTCCACTTTTTGGTTTACAATTCCTCAAAAGCCCATCATTCACTTTGCTGAAAGAAGAGAAATAGTACGCGCAATGGAAAATTATTAGTCGGATGAATAAATATTACTTTATTTATATCCTCCATTCTTGAAAAATACCGTATTTTTGCAACTCAATTACAAAATGAGTATGCAACAATCTAATTATATAATTGAGGTAAAAGGTGTTTCCAAGTTTTTTGGTGATAAAATGGTCTTGGATAACATTAATTTATATGTAAAAAAAGGTGAGTTTGTAACCGTGTTGGGTCCCTCCGGCTGCGGAAAGACTACTCTTTTACGTTTGATTGCCGGTTTCCAGACTGCTTCGGAAGGCGAGATAAAGATAGCTGGAAAAGAGATCACGCAGACACCTCCGCATAAGCGCCCGGTAAATACCGTGTTTCAGAAGTATGCTTTGTTTCCTCATTTGAATGTGTTCGATAATATTGCCTTCGGATTGAAATTGAAAAAGATTCCCAAGCAGACTATCGAGAAGAAAGTAAAGGCAGCTCTTCGTATGGTAGGAATGACAGACTATGAGTATCGGGATGTGAATTCTTTGTCAGGCGGGCAGCAACAGCGTGTAGCCATAGCCCGTGCTATCGTCAATGAGCCGGAGGTGTTGTTGCTGGATGAGCCTTTGGCTGCTTTGGACTTGAAAATGCGTAAAGATATGCAGATGGAATTAAAAGAGATGCATAAGACATTGGGCATCACCTTTGTTTATGTGACGCATGACCAAGAGGAAGCTTTGACATTGAGCGACACAATTGTTGTAATGAGTGAAGGAAAAATACAGCAGATCGGAACACCGGTGGATATTTATAACGAACCCATCAATTCGTTTGTAGCCGATTTTATAGGTGAGAGCAATATTTTGAACGGAACAATGATACAGGACAAGCTTGTGCGTTTTGCAGGAGTGGAGTTTGAATGTGTGGATGAAGGTTTCGGTGAAAATATGCCGGTAGATGTTGTGGTACGTCCTGAAGATTGGTATATTTTTCCAGATTCGGATGCTTCACAGATTTCCGGTATCGTAACCTCATCCATCTTTAAAGGTGTGCATTATGAAATGGTGGTCGAGGCCAATGGTTATGAATTTATTGTACAGGATTATCATCATTTTGCTGTGGGTGAGCAGGTAGGTTTGTTGATAAAACCTTTTGATATCCATATTATGAAAAAAGAACGTGTATGCAATACGTTTGAAGGAGAACTGGCAGACGGAACGCATGTGGAATTTCTGGGATGTACGTTTGAGTGTCTGCCAGTGGCTGACATTGAGCCGGGGGCCAAAGTGAAAGTACAGGTAGATTTCAAGGATATCATTTTGCAGGATAATGAAGAGGATGGAACTTTAACCGGGGATGTACGTTTTATCCTATATAAGGGAGACCATTATCACCTCACCGTGTCATCGGACTGGGGGGAGGATATTTTTGTTGATACCAATGATGTATGGGATAATGGTGATCATGTAGGTATCAGCATCCTTCCCGAAAGTATAAAAGTAACTCAGGTTGTAGAATCATAATAAAGAAAAGAGGTGCTCAGAACGATACGATTTTTCTTGTCTTCACGTAAAAGCTGGACTATTCCTTACGTGATATTTTCGGCGGTATTTGTTATTCTTCCGCTACTTTTAATAGTGGTTTATGCATTTATGGATGATGCGGGTTATTTCACTTTGGGAAATTTTGCCAAATTCTTCGCTCATCCCGAGGCAATCAACACATTTGTTTATTCTATTGGCGTGGCCATTATCACAACAGTGGTATGTATCTTATTGGGATATCCTGCTGCCTATATTCTGACACAGACGCGGATGAAATATGCATCGACGGTGGTGGTATTGTTTATTCTGCCCATGTGGGTGAATATTTTAATACGTACACTGGCTACGGTAGCATTGTTCGACTTTATGAACGTACCTTTAGGAGAGGGGGCTTTGATATTCGGTATGGTATATAATTTTCTGCCTTTTATGATTTATCCTATTTACAACACTTTGCAGAAATTGGATAAAAGTTATGTGGAAGCGGCACAAGATTTGGGCGCCAATCCTATGCAAGTGTTTTTCAAGGCTGTGCTACCCCTGTCCATGCCGGGTATTGTGAGTGGTATATTAATGGTGTTCATGCCTACTATCTCCACATTTGCCATTGCCGAATTATTGACAATGAATAATATTAAACTGTTTGGTACTACTATCCAGGAAAATATTAATAATAGTATGTGGAATTATGGGGCGGCCTTGTCGTTGATTATGCTGTTCCTTATTGGTGCGACAACCTTGCTCGCTTCAGATGATAAGGATCATAACGAAGGAGGTGGGCTATGGTAAAGAAAATTTTGTGTCAGGGATATTTGTGGCTGCTTCTGCTATTGCTTTATGCACCTATTTTTATCATTATGATCTATTCGTTTACCGAAGCAAAGGTGCTGGGCAACTGGACTGGGTTTTCCACCAAACTCTATTCATCCTGTTTGTTGCGGGTACACATCATTCATTGACAAATGCCTTGGTCAACACCCTGAGCATCGCCTTGATTGCAGCTACCGTATCTACTTTGCTGGGCAGTATTACGGCAATCGGTATATTCAATCTTCGTACCCGTGCTCGTAAAGCAATCAGTTTTGTCAATAACATTCCTATCTTGAATGGAGATATTATTATTGGTATATCTTTATTCTTGCTGTTCGTATCTTTGGGTATTCCACAAGGATATACCACTGTGGTTCTTGCACATATCACATTCTGTACTCCATATGTGGTGTTAAGTGTGTTGCCGCGTTTGAAACAGATGAATCCGAATATTTATGAGGCGGCGCTTGATTTGGGGGCTACCCCTATGCAGGCACTCCGCAAGGTGATTGTTCCCGAGATTCTTCCGGGAATGATTTCTGGTTTTATGCTGGCGGTGACTTTGTCCATTGATGATTTTGCCGTGACTGTATTTACTATTGGTAACGAAGGGCTTGAAACTCTTTCCACCTATATTTATGCGGATGCACGAAAAGGAGGGCTGACTCCTGAACTTCGTCCGCTTTCTACCATTATATTCGTATTGGTGCTGGTATTGTTGGTTATCATCAATCGCCATGCAAGCAAGAAAAAGGAGGTATAAAAATAG
>ENA-OQEX01001073-OQEX01001073.1-human-gut-metagenome-genome-assembly--contig:-NODE-1073-length-11344-cov-1.206383_pt1 | contig 11344 bp, 16 predicted proteins | sample MGYA00242802_ERZ504649 | MGnify/ENA primary metagenome ERZ504649 (study PRJEB26092, sample SAMD00036194) | human gut metagenome | host: Homo sapiens | study: EMG produced TPA metagenomics assembly of... | reverse complement strand
GGCCAGGGGGATCAGATGATCAGGCCGGCGTCAAGAATACCGGCATGGCGATCACAAGGCTGTGATGCCAGGGCCCAGGCGGCTTCTGGTCTCCGAACCGCTTTACCATGGTCACAGCCAGGGTCTGGGCGCCGCCCGAGACCTCCAGGATCGCGCCGAACATGATCCCAGGCCCACTAACAGGGCGATTCCTTTTAATGTGTTTCCGATACCGTCATTGACGGCTGTTACGATCTGCTCATAGGGCATTCCGGCCAGAAGACCGATGGCGATGGCGCCGATCAGGATCGCTACCATTGCCTGCACCTTAAATTTGATGATCAGGACCAGCAGCAGTACCAATCCGATCACAGCGGCGGCTACCAGCCTGCCGGGGTTTAAAGCTACAGCTTCCATAGTGAACATACCTCCCGTTTTTACATACCTCTTTGGATTCACTCTTAAATACATCAGATGTCTTATGACATCCTGGTTTCATTGTACTTATTTTGACTATTATTGTCAATACATCAGATGTTCTTCCTTGGTTTCTCTTTTTCGCACAAAAAACAGCGGTCTCTCCCGTCTGGGACCGCTGTTTCATTCATTCTGCACAATACGTCCGGCCGGGCATCTGCCGTCACTCATCAGACGTCTCCCCCTGGCCCTATTCCCCTTCTTTCCGGCCTTCCAAGCTCCTTTTCCTGGGCCTCCAGAAGCTCCAGGAGCTTCTGCCGGTTATAGGTCAGATGCATGATCATGGCGCACCTGGCCCCCACCGAATCTCCCTTCAGGATGGCATTGGTCACTGCCCGGTGGGTCTCAATGGTCTCCTTCATCAGCTGCCGGCGGGTCAGGGTCGCAAAGGTGGACACGCTGGAGTTGATAAGGGGGATCAGGATTTCCACCACCCGGTTCCGGCTGCACTTTGCAATGCAGGTATGGAATTCAATGTCTTTTTTAATATGGTTGATCCCGGCAGTATACTGGCGCTCCACCTGGTCGCAGAGAGACTCAAGCTGCGCCTTCTCCTCCTCTGACGCATACTCGCTGGCCAGGGCGGCGATCTCCGGCTCCAGCATGAGCCTCACCTCAAAAAGCTCCAGGGCCAGGTGGTATTTGTCCTCAAACCGGCCAAGCCCCAGAGGATCCTCCTCCAGGGAGCTGGTACTCACCACATACGTTCCCGAGCCCCTCCGCACCTCCAGGACGCCCTTTGATACCAGGCTTTTCACTGCCTCCCTTATGGTGCTCCGTCCCACGCCGAACTTTTCCGCCAGCTCAAATTCGTTGGGGAGCTTTTCACCGATGGCTACCGGCTCATTTAATATGTACTCCATCAGGGAATCCTCGATCTGGGAGCCAGGAGCTTTTTTCCCACTTTTTCCAACTGATCCATGGTCCTCCTCCTACGAATTTTTCGCGTACAGATAGACGCCCGCCAGCACAACCGCAGCTCCCGCCACCTGGATCAGTCCCGGGATCTCCCCGAACAGAAGGATCGCGGAGATGGAGGCAAATACCGGCCCCGCCAGCTTCACTGTGCTCACATAGGTGGGCGTTAAGAACTTAAGGCTCCAGCTGAATACGCTGTGGCCCAAAAGGGTACAGAACACAGCCAGGCACAGGCTCATGATCCAGTTAATGGGCTCATAGCCGGTCATGGGCACGCCGGAAACGGCGTCGAAGACCAGCAGGGATAAAAAGCAGCCCCAGTAAAGGACGTATGTATACACCATGGTGCTCATATGGCTCCGTTCCCTGGTCCCGATCAGCGTATAGCAGGCCGAGAAAAAGGCCGCTAAAAGAGCCAGGATATCGCCTAAGACTGCGTTCTTTCCGGCTCCGCCTCCCGTATCGGCCATGGCGATGACCACGCTTCCAAGAAAGGCGATCCCGATGGCCAGGATCTCCTTTTTCCGGATCTTCTTTCCGAAAAAGATCAGGTATCCGAAGGCCGCAAAGGCCACCTCCGTATTGACTAACACCGTGGAGCTGGCAATGGACGTGTTGCTCAGGGACTCAAACCATACCACAAAGTGCATGGCCAGGAACAGGCCCGAAAGGCCGCAGAAAGCCAGATCCTTCCCTTTTAAGGAAAGCAGCTCTTTCCTGGTCTCCCTTTTGGAAAAAATAAGCGGCGTCAGCAAAAGCACCGTCCAGCCCAGCCGGTAGGTGGCTGCAATGGTACTGGGCGCTGTCATATACCGGAAAAACGCCGACGACATGGAACAGCTGAACACTCCGGCTAAGAGGATCAGCTTGGCCTTCAGATTCGATCCAGATCTCTCATTCATTTTCTTTCTCCCCCGCGTAAACAGATCGATGGTCCCCGGCTCCGGAAGCTCCGGCTGCCAGAGGACCCGGAATACGTCTATGATAATACGTCAGATGAGTAAAGTCAACGGCTTTCCCCATCCTCTCCGTAGAGCTTCACCAGATCCTCAATGATGAGCAAGCCCACAGGCCCTAAAAAAAGCCGGACACGCCAAACAGTTCCAGGCCCACATACATGGAGAACAGGGTCTCCAGCGCCGAAAGGCCCATGCGGCTTCCCATGAGCTTTGCCTCCAGGAACTGCCGGATAAAATAGCAGAGGCCGTAGATAAAAAGGAGCACCGCCCCCCTCCACCACTGGCGCTCCAGGAGAAGGAAGGCTCCCCAGGGGACCAGCACCGCTCCGGTCCCGAACACCGGAAGGGCGTCCAGGAGCCCGATCCCCAGGCCCAGCAGCACCGAATACGGATTCCCCAGAAGGGTCAGTCCCAGGGTACAGATCATGCCGTCACCGCCATGATCACAAGCTGGGTCTTAAACCATGCGCTGCCCGCCGACGCGATCCGTCTTCCCAGGACAGAAAATTCCCGGTGGAAGATGGATCCGCTCTTTTTCTCCCGGATCTCATCCATTTCCTCCAGGGTCATGACTGCGGCCACAAAAAAGAGCACCAGAAATACCACAGCCCGGACCGCCCAGGCCAGGACGCTGACAGAATTGGTCATAAGAAGAGGAAGGGATGCCTGACGCACAGCCTCTGACGCGTCGCGGACCAGCTCCCTGGCCAGGCCCACAAGGCTTTCCGGCATCAGCCCCATCTTCTCCTCCAGGCTTAAAACAGGCCTGTAAGGATCCGGTCGGCCTCAGAAAGCCATTCCGGAAGACGGACCATGAAAAGCCTGGCCTGGGCCAGAAGCCGGCTGCTGCCAAGATAAAAAAGCCAGCCCAGGACTGCTCCCATAAAAAGAAGCTCCGCGCCGCCGATGACCGCCGCAGGGATCCTGCGCTCCTTCCCGCCCAGCCGGATCGTGAGCCTCCGCTCAAAATACCGGACCGACGGTCCCAGCCACAGGGCCGCCAGGTAGGCGCACAAAAAGGGAACCACCAGGGGCAGGAGGTATTTGAAGCCTCCGTAGACTGCCCCGGTAATTCCCAGTATCAGAAAGATCTTCTTCAGTTTTTTGCCCGGCTTACCCATGGAATCACCCGTTTCTGTTTTGTACTTCCTTTGTACACCACTTAGTATGGGCCGGATTCCTTTCCTTATGCGTCCTGGAAAATTTAAATTTGAAAATGCGCCGCCGGACGGAGGCACGGAAAAGGTCATGGGCTTTCCTGTGGACGGATGGACAAAGGAAAGGGACATGGCGCAGAGAGCTAGGGGCCCTGCTGCTGCGGCCGCTCCTGTTCCGTATTTCCGGTCCCCAAAAAGCGGCAGGCCCCTGGATGCAAACTGGACCCGGATCTGGTGGTGGCGTCCGGTCTCCAGACGGATCCGTAAAAGCGTCAGGATCCCGTTTCCCCCGTCCTCCAGGCTTTCCAGAGCCTCATAGGACAGTTCAGCCCGTTTTCCACATTTTCCACCATGATCCACAACATAGGATTCATTTCCATCCACGGATTTTTCCAGATAATCCACAAACTTATCCACATCTTTTTCCGGCTTTCCACATACAACAGCCCCATAGATCTTCTCCAGCTTCCGGTCCTGGACCTGTCTGCTCAAGGCTGCGGCAGCATTTTTAGACAATGCATACACCATTACCCCTGACACAGGCTTATCCAGTCTGTGGATAACTCCCACATAGGGCTCCTTTCCCGGCGTGCATAACTTGTGGATAACCAGATATTTCCGGATCTCGCTGACCATATCCGGCGCAAACCGCTTCGCCGCCTGGGATTCCACTCCCGCAGGCTTCACCGCCACCAGAATATCCTTATCTGCATATAATACCTGTACCATGGTCCTTCCTTTCCTTCTGTCCATTTACTTTGATGATAAAAATATTTTCCGAACCCCTTGCATATTTTAAGGCAAAGTGATATAGTATATAAAAAAGTTAGATGTAGTTTTTAAAGCTACATTATGTATTATTAAAAATTATATTCCATTTTCTGATTGGAGGTATGTGTATGAAACTCAGTGTTAAGGATCCCGGCAGCGCCTTACCCATTTTATCGCAATGATCCTGGCGGTCCTGGCTGCGGCTCCCCTGCTTTTGAAGGCCGCGTTTTTCACCGACCGGCTCCACGTGGCGGCCCTGGCTGTATTTATCGTCAGTATGATCCTCTTATACGCTGCCAGCACCGTCTACCACACCTTCGATATTTCTGAAGGCGTCAACCGGCTCCTCCGGAAGATCGACCATATGATGATCTTTGTCCTGATCGCAGGAACGTATACGCCGGTATGCCTCATCGTTCTGGGAAATTCTGCCGGATACCGGCTCCTGGCCCTGGTGTGGGCCATTGCAGCCGTGGGCATCCTGATCAACGCCCTGTGGATCAGCTGTCCCAAGTGGTTTTCCTCCTGTATTTATATCGCCATGGGATGGATCTGTGTGACAGCCTTTGGACAGATCCTGTCCTCCCTGACTCCAGGTGCCTTCGGCTGGCTCCTGGCCGGAGGGATCATCTACACCGCCGGAGGCGTCATTTATGCATTAAAGCTCCCGCTTTTCAACTCCAGGCATAAAAATTTCGGGTCTCACGAGATCTTTCACCTGTTCGTCATGGGCGGGAGCTTCTGTCACTATATGATGATGTATGGCTATCTGGCCGCAGCCTGATCCAGGGAGCTAGCGCCGGTGTCCCCGGCCCTGGCTCCTGTTTTTCTTTTCTTCCAGCAGGCGGTTAAACTCTGCCGCTGCCTCCGGCCCCTCTTCCATCAGTCTTTGCCGGCGCGTTCCCGTCTCCGGGCGCTGCCTCCGCCTCTTCTTTCCTTCTCTTCCGGATCCAGACCATCCAGAGACCGGCCCCAAGGGCTGCCAGGACCGCCAGGATCACACCAGGGATCACAGCCTTCGGAAGCTTCATGGAAAACCTTCCGTCTGTTTTCTCCGGATCCACAGAGGCCGTCTCTGTGGGCTCCTCTGTATCCTCCGGTTCCTGGGCGGCGCTTCCGGTCTCCCCGCTTCCATCCTCTGTTCCAGGCTCTGCGGCGTCTCCGCCGGAAGGCTCCGTTTCAGCCGGTACCTGGATCGTCTTATCCAGGAGGTAGGCCTGTCCCACCTTTCTTTCATTATAAACGTACTGGAGGAGGGCCACCGCATTGGCAGGCGCTTCTTCCGGAAGGGCTTCCAGGGAAAGCTCTGCATCACCGAAGGAGGCCTCCTCTGGCAGAGTCACCACTTTCCTTCCTCCACCATCAGATCTGCCGGGTTATAGGACGTGCCGCCGATGTCCACGGCCTCCTCCCCGGTCACATACCGGGTCTCGTTTTCTGCGATCCCCACATTCTGAAAGCGGTCGAAGCCGAACTGTAAAAGGGCCTTGCCGTCCAGGAAATACTGGCGGGGACTCCCCTTTAAGATCACAGACACCAGCCGTCTTCCGTCCTTTTCCCCATAGGTCACCAGCGTATTTCCTGCCTTTAAAAGATACCCGGTCTTTCCAGCCACCGCCTCAGGACAGTAAAACTCACTGGCCGTATCCTCGGTGATCACCAGACGGTGCTCCTGGCGCACGGTGAAGCCGTTGGGATTGTTAGTGGTGGGGCCGACCTCATGGGACACGGAGGAGCTGATCTCCAGGAGCTTTTCATTCTGGAACGCCGCGCAGGCGATCTTTGCCATATCATAGGCCGACACATTCTGGGTATCTCCGTTGAGACCCGACGGATTCTCAAAATGACTCTCATTGCAGCCCAGCTCCGCCAGCTTCTGGTTCATCATATCCACAACGCCGGGATACTTCCCGCCACATGCTCTGCCAGGGCGTTGGCCGACTGATTCACCGACGAAAGAAGAAGGGCATACAGGCAGTCCTCCACCGTCATTGTATCGCCGATGGCCAGGCTGTATTTATTGCCGCTGTCCGCCTCCACGCTGTTCATGGCGGTCTCTGAATACGTCACTGTATCGGAAAGCTCCGCATGCTCCAGGACGATCAAGCAGTCAGAAGCTTTGTGATGCTGGCAGGCGGATATTCCACATGGCTGTTCTGGCCAAAGATCATGGTCCCCGAATCCACGTCCATCAGGGCCCCGGCCTCGGCCTGGATCCCCGTATCCGACGGCCAGTCGGGCCGCGCAAAGGCCGTCATGGCAAAAAGCTGGCAGAATGCCAGCACGCTGCATAGTAATTTCTTTGTTTTATGTTTCACCTGGTTCCTCCTGCTGTCTTATCCTGTGTTCTCACAAGAGCTTCTTTTTCTTTCTCGTCATCCGTTTAATGGCGGCTTCCCGGCTCATGGCCTCCCTTTTGGTCTCAAAGGCCTCATAATAGACCAGGACCACCGGCCTTCTGGGCTTCGTATACTTGGCCCCGCGTCCCATATTATGGTATTCACACGCTTTTCCAGATCGTTGGTCCAGCCGCAGTAAAAGGTTTATCCGCACATTCCAGCAGATATCGTGTAGTTTCCATATGTCCATTCCGTACCGTCATGATTATGGTAAACGGCAACGGCATCTTAAGGCTGCCATCCGGCCGCCCCGGCCAGGACAGCCCTTCGGGCGCTGGTTCCGGATCTATATCAAGCACCGGCCGGATGCGTTTTCCTGTGTGAGTCCGCTTTTGTCTTCCGGCTTATACTCTATTATATGGTATTTTGCCCGAAATGCAACCAGACATTCTTTCATTTTTCAGATCCCTGCCGCCTTATATGCGGCCTGACGGGGATACTGCCCGCCAGACCGGCACCGCCTAGGCCCGTTCCCCCACCGCCTTCACGATGATCAGCTTATCTCCAGGCTGGATGGACGGATCCGTAAGCCCGTTGTCTGCCATGACCGCATCCACACTGGTATGAAATTTTCTGGCGATCTTCCACAAAGAATCCCCCGGCTGTACCACATAACCCACGATCCCCGGGATCTGCTTCAGCCGTTCCGTATCCAGGGGCTCCTCCCGCACATTCAGGATCACCTGGCCGCAGACCTGGTTCAGCACCAGCACATCCATGGTCACCGACGCTTGATCTCCACGCTGTCGCCGCCCAGCATCACGGCAGAGATCTGCTCCAGTCCCGGCTCCATCTGGTAAACACTGTCCTCTGTGATCCCCGGTACCTGGGCCGTCATATGGAACGGCAGCACCTCTGTGGACGCTCCCACCGGAGAGGAGTCGTCGGCAGTCAGATACAGAAGCTGCACCTCCAGAACGCCGTCCATGGACAGCTCTCCGTCCCGGATCTGTACCTCATCCAGCTTCACGTCTCCGTCGCTGTGGCAGATCTGCAGGATCCGCTGCCCCACCGGCAGATCCACCTTTTCCTGGAGCCTGGTCTTCAGCTGGTTCCTGGCGGCGATCTGGTCAAAGCACGCCTCTCCTGTATCCAGATCCAGCTCCCGGTCCAGGGCGTACAGATCGTTTAAGATCTCCAGCTCCTTCTCCTCATAAAGCCGCATATCCAGCTCCATGACCGCATCCACGGACAGCTCCCGCATCTCTCCGTCCGAATCCGGATTCACCTCCAGCTCCTTATGTACCAGACGCACCGTGATAAAGGGGATCATTTCCTCCACCGAGGGCTCCAGCTCCACCTCGCCGGAAAACGGCACCGTTTCCTCCAGGCACTGGACCGGCACCTGACCGGCCTCCCCGGAATAAATGGCGAACACCATCAGCTCCCCGTCCAGGCGTATCCTCCCGTCCAGGGGCCTCGTATTCACGCCCCGCAGGCGTATGTCCTGCCACAGAAGGGTGTCGATATCCGGCTTATTTCCCGAAAGGGACAGTACCTCCCGGACCCGGAACGTATCCTTCCGCCGGGCGCTTAAGGCCGCCACAGCTATGGTTTTCTTTAAGGTCTCCACGTCCCCGTCAAATCTCGCGTCCTCCGCCGCCTCGGCGTCGAAAAGGGTCTCCGCCTGGAGCTTTAAGGTCACCAGGGCCTTTACGTTCAGCTTCCGGGAATTGATGATCCCCAGCTTCAGATCGTCTAACTCCCAGCCGGCCTGGATATGATCGTTCTCCAGGAGACCCGGCATATTCACCCGCTCCTCAAAGGGAAGGTTTCCGGCCAGGGTCATGACCTGTCCGCCGGGCGTCCGGTACAGCACCCGGAAATCCAGCCGTCCCCGGACCTCCACCTTTCCCCCTGGTTCTTCGCCGACTCGATCTGGATCTCTCCTCTTTCTAAGATCAGCTGCTCCACGTCCTCCATGGTATCCGCACGTTAAAATCATCGTCCAGGGTCATCTGGACGCAACGCTGCCGCTTCTCCGGTTCATATGGATATGCTTTTTCACCAGCTCCATCATAAAAACGCCACCACACCTTTCCAAAGCCTTTGCTTTACAAAAATGTATGATGCGTCCTTCTTAATATTCCTCCAGGAAATGATGGCGCTCTCCCCGGCGTATATATCCGATGCAGGCGTCTGTATTGACATTTCCACGCTGCGGAAAATATTCATGTCAATATACGGGCTGGTCTTCCGGAACTCCCCGATCAGCTTCTTCATTTCCTTCCTCTTGGACAGCTCCTCGTTCTGTCTCCGGCTGCTCTCCTCCGTAAACCGGCAGGCGCACTGTAAGAACTGAAGCTGATTATATTCCTTCCATGCCAGGATATCCGCCTCCTTCACCAGGTACAGGGGGCGGATCAGCTCCATGCCCTGGAAATTGGTGCTGTGGAGCTTGGGCATCATGGTATTGATCTGGGCCCCATAGAGCATGCTCATAAGGATCGTCTCGATCACATCGTCAAAATGGTGGCCCAGGGCGATCTTATTGCAGCCCAGCTCCCTGGCGTTGGCGTACAGGTTTCCCCGCCGCATCCTGGCGCAGAGGTAGCAGGGGGAGTCCTCCACATCCACCACCGTGTCAAAGATCTCCGTCTCGAACACGTGGATCGGGATCCCCAGGATCCTGGCGTTCTCATGGATCAGCTTCCGGTTTTCCTCCCGGTAGCCCGGATCCATCACCAGAAACTTAACCCGAATTCCATCTTTCCGTGCCTTAAGATCTCCTGCATGCACTTGGCAAGGAGCATGGAATCCTTTCCGCCGGAAATACAGACTGCGATCTGATCGCCCTCCTGTATCATCTCATACTCGTTGAGTGCCTTCACAAAGGGCCTCCAGATCTCCTTCCGGAACCGTTTGATAATGCTTTTTTCGATCTCTCTGGTCCTTTCCTTAAGGCCCTCCTCCTCGTACCGTGTCTCCATCCTGTACCTCTCCTGTTTTCTTTTATCCGTATGTTTCCCCATTCTACCAGAAAATCCGGCCGCGGTAAAGCAGTTTCCGGCCAAAGGCTTCCATACGGCCCGGAGGACAGGCATCCCGCGTCCCAGCTTCCCCGGATGCCGGGACCCTTCCTGCATCCGCCTACTGGAATACCACCGGCTCCTCTAAAAACTCTGTTTTCACGATCAGCACCGGATAGGACGGATCCGTTCCCGTGGCCTCCCCCTTTTCCGGCCCCAGAAGCTCGGTCCGTATCACCACTGAATTTTCTGTCAAATACAGCTCCTTAACGGTAATGCTGTATCCGCCTCCGGTCTGGGGGCCCTCCCCGATGACGATGTACATATCCTGCCCGTCCGCATATGTAAGCTTAAAGGCTTCTCCCTCTTTTTTTCCGATGAGCTCTGCCAGGGCCTGGGGGACCTCCCCCTCTCCCGTCACTGTAAATTCCAGATCCCGGATCTTTTCCGTATCCCCGCTGCCGCCCCGGCAGCCCGTAAAGCCAATGCAGCCGGCGGCAAATACCGCCAGGATCCCCAAAAGCGCCAGGACGCGTTTTCCCGGCCGTTTCATTCTCACTGCCATAAAAAAGGCTCCCTATGAATTGGTCGTTACCATTCTATTCGGAAGCCGCTTTTATTATTCGTAACAGTCCAGCCGGGCATCTTCCCGCACGGCGGTCTGTTACGATTCTCCTGCGGTCTTTCCTGACCGCTCTGCATACTTAAAAAGATCTTCGTTTTCCTTCTCCCATACTCCAAAGCCCGTCCGGCAGCAGATCACCCTTTGGCACCGCCGGATCCATGCCCGGGCCTCCCTCACAGCCTCCTCCGGCACTGGCCCCAGGGGAACCTTCACCACATGGGCAGCCAGGGCCTCCGCCGCCGGGAGATCCAGATCATTTTCAAACAGGATCCCTGTGACAAAGGGCACGTTCTCCCTCTGGAGTTTCCGGAATACCTGCCGCCCCGAGCCGTTCCCCGCGATCACAAATACCGCATTTCCGGGAGGTCCTCCGGCTTTACAGCGCCTCCAGGAACAGAAAACTCCACAGATCCCCCAGCCGCGTCAAATTTCCCGGCAGTCATCCCGAACAGCCCCTCCACATATCCCGGTGTAAAGACCTGCTCCGGCGTTCCGCACCGTCCATGCGTCCGTCCTTTATGCACACCACCCGGTCCGAGATCCTTTCTGCCAGATCCAGCTCGTGGAGGGACATGAGCACCGAAAGATCCTTTTTCCTGGCCATTTCCCGGAGCAGGGAAAGGAATTCCAGCTTATACTTCACATCCAGATGAGAGGTGGGCTCGTCCAGAAGGATGAACTCGGTGTCCTGGGCGATGACCATGCGATATAGGCCCGCTGGCGCTGGCCGCCGGAGAGCTCGTCAATGAACCGGTCCTGAAAGGGCTCCAGCTCCATGTAGGCGATGGCCTTGTCGATGATGCGCTGATCCTCCTCGTTCAGATGGCTGCCTGAGTAGGGAAAGCGGCCGAAGGTCACCAGCTCCCGAACCGTGAGCTTCATCTGTATGTTGTTGCTCTGGGTGAGGATGGCCAGCCGCTTGGCCAGCTCCTTGCTCTTCCACTTGCCGATGTCCCGGCCGTCGAAGTCCACCAGGCCGCTGTCCCGGGCGATCAGGCGGGAGATGATGTTGAGCACCGTGGACTTGCCCGCGCCGTTGGGGCCGATCATGGAGATGACCTTGCCTTTCGGGATTTCAAAGCTGACGGAG
>ENA-OQEX01001072-OQEX01001072.1-human-gut-metagenome-genome-assembly--contig:-NODE-1072-length-11345-cov-2.102870_pt1 | contig 11345 bp, 15 predicted proteins | sample MGYA00242802_ERZ504649 | MGnify/ENA primary metagenome ERZ504649 (study PRJEB26092, sample SAMD00036194) | human gut metagenome | host: Homo sapiens | study: EMG produced TPA metagenomics assembly of... | reverse complement strand
TTTGCCGTTATTGCCGCCATTTTAACAGTGTTTGCTCTTTCCATGACGGGCTTGTATGCTGGTTCGGCAGATAATCCGGGAGAAACATTTCTTTCTTTATGCAAGAAAGAGATGACAGGAATCGGAATCGACAAACTGGTGGTTCTCATTGCAATCATTGCATTGTACATGAAATGCTGGAAGAATTTTTGCAGAAGCTGTAAATGGATCACGCATCTGATCGCCGCCATGTTTTCTGTTTTTATGCTGATCGGAATGTCCTTTTCCGTGCAGGGAAACTGGACCTTCTTTACAGCTGGGAGAAATCAGATTCTGATCGCATTGCTTACATGGGCAGGATTCTTTTTCTTATTTGATGTAGTGATCAGTCTTTTATATGAATATGGAGAGAAGCATCCTTTTCTGCACAGCAGGAATATAAAGAAATTTCCGGAATTTATGGAAAAACACTACCTTCTGGTAGCATTTTTGCTGATTTTGGCAGGATGGCTTCCCTATATCCTGATCTTCTGGCCAGGAAGTGTTCCCTATGATGGCTTCCGGCAGCTGAATATGTTTGCCGGAAATCAGAGATTTACAAACAAGCATCCATGGGAATTAAGCCTTATAATGGGTGCCTTGATGACAATTGGAAATGTGATCAGTGATAACTGGGGCATTTATTGGTGGTTGGCGTGCTGGCACTGATTTATGCGGTATGTTATGCCACTGTTTGTTATAAACTGAAATCATGGGGAGCACCAAGATGGTTCAATATCTGCTGTATTGCATTTTTCAGTCTTGTGCCTGTATTTGGAGCTTATTCCCAGACGATCATTAAGGATGGAAGTTTCAGCGCTCTGTTTTCCCTTTTCATGGTAATCTATGTGGAATGCTGCATTCCCACCCTTCGGGAAAAAAGTGGTCAGTCTTTAAGACAGCAGCTGACAGTGCTGTTTCTGGTTGGCTTTGGCATGTGCATTACCAGAAATAATGGACTTTACATGGTGCTTCCTGCATTTATCCTGTTATTCTTTTTCCTTGGAAAAAACGCAGACTGTATGCAGTTGGAATGGTGATCCTTGTGACAGTGGGCTACATGGGGCTTCAGAAAGAAGTGGCACCGAGACTATACATTGGTAATTTCCCATCCAGAGTATTTTTCTCAATTCCAATGCAGCAGACAGCCAGATATCTGAAGGAATATCCGGATGATGTGACAAAGGAAGAAGCTAAAGCAATTGACGGGGTGATGAAGTATGATGAGATTGCGGATTTGTATAATCCGGAACTGTCTGATCCGGTAAAGGCAACTTATCGCGGCGGACATATTACCATGGCGAAGCTGAAACGCTACTTTAATGCCTGGTTCAGCATGTTTCTGAGGCATCCGGGGGTGTATATAGAAGCCACACTTCATAACAGCTATGGATATTATTACCCATTTCATAATTGCACCGCGCAGAGCTCCTACCGCTTCTATACAGTAAATGAGCCGCTGATTGAAGAGTCAGATTATCATCAGATCTTTTCCGCAGAGACAAGGAATCAGTTGAAACGTTATGCCGATCTGTGGAGTCAGATTCCAGGTCTTGCGCAGATCTGCAATGCGGGAACCTACACATGGATCGTGATTCTGCTCCTTGGATATCTGATCTACAGGAAGCGATGGAAAGGAATCCTGGTATTGGCTGCCCCGGCGCTGAATGTGGCAATCTGTATAGCTTCTCCGGTAAACGGTCTTCTGCGTTATGCGTTTCCGTTGATGGCGTGTATGCCAGCTGTGATATTCTGGGGACTGGCTTATGCAGAGAAGGCTATAGACGAAAAAAGAACCGACGAAAAATGAAAAGTCTGAATTTCTTTTATAGAAGTATATTGTCAGGTAACTATTTAGCAGGTACCCTTCAGGGAATGGGGTAACTGTGAAGATACGGAACAGTTACATGGTAAATAACAATATGTGGAAATGATTGGAATCATAAGAAAGGCAGGTGATTCTGAAGTATATGGAAAAAATAATCATTATCGGTGCCGGACCGGCAGGAATTTCCGCAGCTTTGTATGCTGCCGGGCAAATATGGATCCACTGGTGATCAATAACGGCATTGGTGCTTTGGAAAAAGCAGAAAAAATAGAGAATTATTATGGTATGGAACATCCTGTTTCCGGGAAAGAATTATTTGAGACAGGACTTGCACAGGCAAAAGCATTAGGCGTGCGGATCCTGGAGGCACAGGTGCTGGGGATTGGCGGGTTTGATACTTTTACAGTAAAGACAACAGCAGGTGATTTTGACACCATCAGCGTGATCCTTGCCACAGGAAGCAAACGAAAGGCTCCTGCAATTCCGGGGATTAAGGAACTTGAGGGAAGAGGTGTCAGCTACTGTGCTGTGTGCGACGCATTTTTCTACAGGGGAAAGGATGTTGCAGTGCTTGGAAACAGCGACTTCGCTCTTCATGAGGCAGAAGAACTGGCACCTATGGCTGGTTCTGTTACCATTTACACAGATGGGAAAGAACCGGAGTTTTCCAGGAAATCTTCTTTTGCGGTGAATACAATGAAAATTCAGTCTGTAGAGGGAGACGAGAAGGTGTCCGGACTGCGTCTGATCTCTGAGTCTGAGACGGATGCAAAATCAGATACTGACGGAGAGAAGAACTTTCAGCTTTTGCCAGAAGGAAAGGAAGCTGAAATGGAAGCTTCAGAGCTCAATAACCCGGAGAGTCCGGTAAGGGATTCCACGGAGACATTTGTCCCGGCAGACGGCGTTTTTGTAGCTCTTGGAACTGCAGGAAGTGCAGAGATGGCAAGACAGATGGGCGCGGCACTTACTGAGAAAGGTAACATCAAGGTAAACGAAAAGATGGAGAGCACCATTCCGGGGCTTTTTGCAGCAGGTGACTGTACCGGCGGTCTTTTGCAGGTGGCAAAGGCAGTTTACGATGGTGCTCAGGCAGGACTCAGTGCAAACCAGTATGTGAGAAACAGACAAAAAAAGTAGAATTTCGGCATGAAATCAGAGAGAAGAATAGACCGATAGAAAGGATGGATCAATTATGGCAAAAGTAATCACAACACAGAATTTCGAAGAGGAAGTATTAAAATCTGAGAAACCGTTTCTTCTTGATTTCTGGGCAACCTGGTGCGGACCATGCATGCGTCAGGGGCCAATCGTGGAGGAACTGGGAGAGGAAGGTTATGCAGTAGGAAAGCTTGATGTGGATCAGAACATGGAGCTTGCACAGCAGTTCCGGGTTATGAGCATTCCTACCCTGATCATTTTCAAGAACGGAGCAGAAGCACACCGTCTGGTTGGTCTTACGGATAAAGAAGAGTTAAAGAAACTTCTGGACGAGTAAGAACGATGAAGATATTACTTGCAGCATGTAATGCAAAATATATACATTCCAATCTGGCTGTCTTTAACCTGAAAGCCTGCGCAAAAGAATATGACAGCAATGTTGTACTTCGGGAATACACCATCAATCAGCAGAAGGATGACATTCTGAAGGATATTTACAGATGTCATCCGGATGTGATCTGCATATCCTGCTATATCTGGAATATTACTTTTGTGCGGGAACTGATGCAGGATCTGAGAAAGATCCTGCCGGATGTTCCTTTCTGGGCGGGAGGCCCGGAGGTATCGTATGATGCAGAGGAATTTCTGAAAAAGAACCCGGCATTTGATGGTGTAATGGTTGGAGAAGGAGAGGAGACCTTCCTGGAACTGGTGAAGCACTATATGAATGGAAGTCCTTCTCTGGAGAAAACCACCGGACTTGTGTACTGTAAACCGGACGGTACAATTCAGAATAACGGATGGCGGCAGATCATGGATTTAAGCAGGGTACCTTTTGCTTACGAAGATCTGAAGGATTTTGAAAATCGTATTATTTATTATGAGAGCAGCCGGGGCTGTCCTTTTTCATGTAGCTATTGTCTGTCATCTGTGGACAAGAAACTGCGTTTTCGCGACCTGGAACTGGTAAAGAAAGAACTTCAGTTTTTCCTGGATCATAAAGTGCCACAGGTGAAATTTGTGGACAGAACCTTTAATTGTAAGCACGATCATGCAATGACCATCTGGCAGTACATAAAAGATCATGATAATGGAATTACCAATTTCCACTTTGAGATTTCCGCAGATCTGTTGAGGGAAAATGAACTGGAACTGATGAGCACCATGCGTCCGGGCTGATCCAGCTGGAAATCGGTGTACAGTCCACAAATCCGGACACTATTCGTGCTATCCACAGGACTATGGATTTTCCGAAGCTGGCAGGGATTGTAAACCGCATCCATAGTTTTAAGAATATTCACCAGCATCTGGATCTGATCGCTGGTCTTCCTTATGAGGATTATGACAGCTTTCACCGGTCCTTCAATGATGTTTATGCACTTCGTCCCCAGCAGCTTCAGCTTGGATTTCTGAAGGTTCTGAAGGGCTCTCATATGAAAGAGATGACAGAAGAATATGGTATTGTGCATAAAGAACTGGAGCCATATGAAGTACTGGGAACCAGGTGGCTGCCATATGAAGACATTTTGAAGCTGAAATGGTGGAAAGTATGGTGGAACTGTACTATAATAGTGGACAGTTTCAGAATACCATCGCCTGTGTGGAGCCTTTGTTTGAGGATGCTTTCACATTGTATGAGAAGCTGGGACAGTTTTATGAGAAAAAAGGTTATTCAGAGATTTCCCATTCCAGAATGCGCAGATATGAGATCCTGCTGGAGTTTGTGAAGGAAGAACTGGAAGAACAATCCGCAGGAAAATCTGGAAATCAGGATCCTGAGGTGGAGAATCCTGCGGGAAAAGCTGCGGAAGATTGCAGAGGAATGGAAACTGCGACCTGGGAAAAGGTGGCAGACAGCATGATCTACGACCTGTATCTTCGCGAAAACCTGAAAAGCCATCCATCCTTTGAGTACGACCAGAAGCCCTATGAGAAAGTAGTCTGGGAGTACAGGCGCCAGGAAAAGGTGCCAAGGACAGCACATATTGAGGTGTTCCGGGATGGAAAAATATTGCTGTTTGACTATGAAAACCGGGATCCACTGCTTCATAATGCGGCAGTGAAGGAAATTCAGATATAATAAAGAAAGGGTGTAACTGTTCGGCTGGCCGTATTGACATGGCGTATATTTGTAGTCTGTAAAGTGCCGGATGGTTATGAGAGGTTAAAAATTATGGGAATGTTTGATCCAAAGAAAAGAAAACTTGTAACTGCGATCATTGCTGTTATTCTTGTTCTGGCAATGGTAGTTCCTGCTGTCCTCTCTCTTCTTCTGTAGGGAAAAGAGAAAATGAGGCTTGGAAAAGCGGCTATGGAAGCACTGCAGGCTGAAATCAGCGGGCTTCTTACGCCTGGAAACGAACTGGTGGTGGCTGGAGCCATTGCTCTTTACGGCACAGCGCAGATTGCAAGGGAAAACATGAGATTTTAAGAGAGCATTTTTCAGAAGGTTTTTTACGGGAGGCAGAGAATCTGAGAACCCTTTACGGGACTGCGGATGAGATAAATGTAAAAGAGGCTGGCGCTACCGCTTTTTATGCAATGGGGAGGGCGGTTTTCTGAGTGCTCTGTGGAAGATGGCGGAGGCTTCCCAGGTGGGACTGGAAATGGATTTTTCCAAGGTACCCATACGCCAGGAGACAATTGAAATTTGTGAAATCTTTGACATTAATCCTTATAAGCTGAATTCGGAAGGGGCTGTTCTGATCGGTATTCCGGCAGGAGAAGCATTGGTGCAGGAGCTTCGCAGATGGGCATGATGGCTGCTGTGATTGGACAGACGAATGCTGGAAATGACAGAATGCTTTACTACAATGGGAATGGCAGGTATCTGGAGCGGCCGGCTAAAGACGAGATATATAAGATATTGCCTTAAAATCGAAATAAAACTGCTGTAATTACAGGAGAGTATAAAAACTATGGGAACATTAAACATTGTACTTCATGAGCCGGAGATTCCGGCGAACACAGGAAATATAGGACGTACCTGCGTGGCTACAGGAACCAGGCTCCATCTGATCGAGCCGTTGGGATTTTCATTAAGTGAGAAAGCACTGAAACGTGCCGGAATGGACTACTGGAAAGATCTGGATGTAACTACTTATCTGGATTATGAAGATTTTCTGGAGAGAAATCCTGGAGCGAAGATTTATTATGCGACTACGAAAGCACCTCAGACTTATGCGGATGTGAAGTATGAGGACGACTGCTTTATCATGTTTGGCAAGGAGAGCGCTGGAATCCCGGAAGAGATTCTCCGTGACAATCAGGAGACTTGCGTAAGGATTCCCATGCTGGGAGAAACAAGATCCCTGAATCTGAGTAATTCGGTTGCCATTATTCTTTATGAAGCCTTTCGTCAGCATGACTTTGCCCATTTGAAACTGGATGGGCATCTGCGCAAATATGACTGGAAATAGTAAAAAGACCTGGAGCTTTTTTTTTCAAACACGCTCCAGGTCTTCGTTTATAAAAAAGAATTGCTGAATAATTTATTTTGCTTTCTTTAAAGTAAAAATGAATTCTGTTCCAACACCTTCCGTGCTGATCACATTAATATTCTGATTATGAGCTTTGATGATCTCTTTCACAATAGAAAGCCCAAGTCCTGTACCTTTCCGGTCTTTTCCGCGGGAGGTATCTGTCTTGTAAAATCTGTCCCACACCTTGGACAGGCTGTCCTTGGGGATTCCTACTCCGTGATCCTTCACAGAAACGAAAACCTTATCATTTTTTACGGATGTTTCAATGTTGATCGAGGAATTGTCATTACTGAATTTGATTGCATTGTCCAATAAATTGTACAGTACCTGCTGGATCTGTTCCATATCTGCCTCTACGAACAGCTCTCTTCCGGAAAGCAGCAGTTCCAGGTCAATATTCTTTTTGGAACAGATTACCTCAAACGTATTGGCAGTATTTTTGATCACATCATTAATATCAAATTTGCGGATATTCATCATCCGTTTCCGTTCATCCAGATCATTCAGCACCAGAAGGCTCCGCGTCAGTTTTTCCAGACGGTCAGCTTCATGGGAATGATATTTAAATATTTGTCCTGCAATTCCGGGGGATGGTGCCATCCAGAATTGCCTCCACATATCCTTTGATGGAAGTCAGAGGAGAGCGGAAATCGTGGGAAACATTGGCAATAAAGGTGCGCTGGTATTCTCCGTTCTGGTTGATCCTGTCTGCCATGTAGTTCAGAGTTTTGGCAAGATAGCCCATTTCGTCCTCGGATTTCACTGGAATGCGATAACTCAGATCTCCGTTGGCATATTCGGAAGCCCCTTGATGATCTGCTGCATTGGAGTATGGATCCATTTCTGATAGCAGAGAAGGAGCAGTCCGCACAAGGCATACACGGCAAAAAAACCATCTGAAGAATTCCAAGAAGACCGCTTCGTTTCTGATAAAGCTGCTGCATGTCATAATGGTAGGTAACATAGCCTTCTGTTACACCGGAATTTTCCACCGATATCATCACATTAAGATGGGGACTGGAAAAATAGCCATAAAAATTACTGATCTGATATTGGGTATTAAGCCAGAAGTCCAGATCAGAATAGGGGATGGAAATTGTGTTTGCAGCAGAGAATTTTTCAGAGGATGTTCCATTCTCTGGGATTTTATCTGTTTCTGAAGTCTGAACTTCAGAATCGGCAGTGGATTTCGCAGAACTGACGTTATATTCCAGATTTGAGGACTGCACGATCACATGGAAATTTTTATCCAGGATCAGTATCCCGCTTCCTCTCCGGAAGCCAGAATATTCATAATCTTTTCCAGTCCTTTGCTATCATTGTCTGCAACCTGCTGTACAGTGACAGCATCAGAAGCAAATCGTACAGCACTGTCATACAGCCTTGCGCCAACTTCTTCTTCCAGATAGGTTTCCACGAAATGAGAGCCACCTGCTGTAGCGAAAAGGAAGCCTACAATTCCAATGAAAATGTAACTGCAGATCAGTTTGCTGTGAACCGTTTTTCTCATTCGCTTTTTACCTCAAACTTGTATCCGATTCCCCAGACTGTAGAAATAGACCAGTTCGGATGATCTTTGATTTTTTCGCGCAGACGTTTAATGTGAACGTCTACAGTTCTGGTATCGCCAATATATTCGTAGCCCCAGATGTGGTCCAGAAGCTGCTCTCTGGTGAATACCTGATTGGGTGAGGAAGCAAGGAAATAGAGAAGCTCCAGCTCCTTAGGCGGCATGTCTACCTGTTTTCCCATATAAGTAACGGAATAGTTGGTAAGGTTGACAATAAGATCCGGATAAGTGGCACATTTCTCATCGCTTACAACTGCAGCCTGTTTGGGCTGGAAACGGCGTAGAACTGCACGGACACGGGCAACCAGTTCTTTTGAATCAAAAGGCTTGATAATGTAGTCGTCGGCGCCAAGCTCCAGGCCAAGTACCTTGTCAAAGGTTTCTCCTTTTGCGGAAAGCATAATGATCGGCACGTCTGAGGTGTGGCGGATCTCACGGCAGACCTGATAGCGTCAATACCTGGAAGCATCAGATCCAGAAGAATCAGGTTCGGGCGAAAAGTCTGAAATTCTTTTAAAGCCAGCTCGCCATCGTTTACAATTTTTGTTTCGAAACATTCTTTGGTAAGATACAGAGAAATCAGCTCTGCAATATTGTTGTCATCATCGACAATGAGGATTTTCTGTTTAGCAACCATAGTTTCTCCTTATAAAATATAGTTATTTCTTAAATTCTACAATGGTAACACCAGCATCTCCTTCGCCAAATTCAGCCAGGTGGAAATCAGCCACATGCTTCTGGCGGCGGAGATAATTGTGTACTCCTTTTCGAAGGGCACCGGTACCTTTACCATGTACGATACGCACGCTCTTTAAGTGTGCCAGATAAGCGTCATCCAGATATTTATCCAGTTCTGCCACAGCCTCATCTACAGTTTTTCCAAGAAGATTGATTTCAGTGGAAACACTGGTAGACTTGGACATGCGGATCTTGCCTGCTCCTGTTCTGGAAAGTCCAGGAGTGTTGATAACTGGTTCGTCAACAAGCTCCAGGTCAGAAATATGAACCTTGGAACGGATGATACCCATCTGTACAAAAAGGAAGCCTTTGGAATCGGGATGACTGCTGACTGTTCCTTTCAGATTCATACTCAGTACCTGAACGGTATCTCCAAGGGAAAGATCCTTAGGCTTCAGCTCTTTTTTCGGTTTCTTTACGGTGGTGTTCATGGACATGCCCTTTTCGGCTTTGTTCATGCGGTTTCTAAGATTCTGGCGTTCTTTTTCAATGGCAGCAGTGTCCACGTGATCTTTCTGGAATTTGTGGAACATTTTCATGGTCTGATCTGCGTATTCCTTAGCATCTGCAAGAATCTTACGGGCTTCTTCGTTGGCTTCGCGCAAGATCCGCTCTTTACGTTCGTCCAGCTTCTCCTGCTTGGACTCTAACTCCTGTTTCAAGGAAGCAATCTGGGTTTTGTAACGCTCTGCTTCCTGACGCTCATTTTCGATGATCACGCGGCTGTTTTCCAGGGAGGTAAGTACATCCTCGAAGGACTCGTCCTTCTGGCTGATCTGATCTTTGGCGCGCTCAATGATAAAGTCCGGAAGTCCAAGTTTGGAAGAAATCGCAAAGGCATTACTCTTTCCAGGAACACCGATGAGCAGGCGGTAAGTAGGACGCAGGTTTCCACATTAAACTCACAGCAGGCATTTTCAACGCCGTCAGTGGACAGGGCGTAAACTTTCAGTTCACTGTAATGGGTGGTTGCCATAGTGCGGATGCCTTGTTCATGCAGGAAGGACAAAATGGAGATGGCAAGTGCCGCTCCTTCTGTCGGGTCGGTACCAGCGCCAAGCTCATCAAAAAGCACCAGAGAGTCCTGATCTGCTTTTTTCAGGAAAGACACTACGTTGGTCATATGTGAGGAAAAGGTACTGAGAGACTGCTCGATGCTCTGCTCGTCCCCGATATCTGCGTAAACCTCACGGAAAACAGAAAGCTCGGAGCGGTCCAGGGCTGGAATGTGAAGTCCCGCCTGTCCCATCAGGGTCAGAAGCCCAACTGTTTTAAGGGAAACGGTTTTACCACCAGTATTTGGTCCGGTTACAACAAGGAGGTCGAAGTCTTCTCCAAGACGGATGTCAATGGGAACGGCTTTTTTTCTGGGAATGAGCGGGTGGCGTGCCTGTTTCAGGTGAATGCGTTTCTCTGTATTGAAAATGGGTTCTGTGGCATTCATATCCAGTGCAAGTCCTGCTCTGGCAAAAATGAAATCCAGCTGGATCATAATGTCAAGGTCTGCGCGAATGGCGTCCACATTCTGGCTGTCTGTTCACTTAAGGTAGCGAGAACTGCCTCAATCTCTTTCTGTTCTTGAAGCTCCAGCTCGCGGATGTCGTTGTTTAGTTTGACAATCGCCAGAGGCTCAATGAATAAAGTGGAGCCGGTGGAAGACTGGTCGTGGATCATACCTGGAACCTGACCTTTGTATTCGGCTTTTACCGGGATACAGTAGCGGCCGTTTCGCATGGTGATAACGGAGTCCTGAAGGTAATTGCGGGCGCTGCCGTTTACCAGAGAGGCCAGCTGGGTGTGGATGCGGTCATTGGCAACTTTCATGCTGCGGCGTACATGCATCAGACCGGCACTGGCGTCGTCACTGATTTCGTCCTGGGAAATGATGCAGCGGCGGATTTCGGCTGAGAGGGGAGTCAATGGCTCCAAACTCTCAAACATGCCGTCCAGAGAGTCTTCTCTTGCATCTCCGCGCTCATTTCGGGAGTAGGCTTTGACACGGTTGGTATTTTCCAGAAGTCCGGCAATGGCAAGGAGTTCGGAAATTCCAAGGGAACTTCCGATTTCCAGACGTTTCAGTGAGCCGCGCACGTCTTTTACGCTTCCAAAGGAGATGTTTCCTTTCTGGAAAAGGCGTGTGAGGGCGTCTCTGGTCTGGGTCTGCATATGACGGATTTCGTAAACATCTTCAGAGGGCAGGAGGTGCCTGCACAGGTCTTTCCCCATCTGGGAAGAAGCCTTCTCTGTCAGTTGGTCGATGATCTTGTAGTATTCAAGTGATTTTAAAGCTTTTGGATTCATAATATCTCCTATAAATCAATTGCTATTTAGTTGATTAAAAGTTCTTCAATGCGGACGCATTTGGACAATGTGTATTACTCACTCGCCGGCGCAACGCTCCGATGAACTAATCGCTAACTGCGACTAATGCGTCGGGAGAGCCCTCACGCATAAGTCTTCGTAAGCGCTGGATTTCATCTGCGCTAAACGACGCCTGCAATGGCTCGCTGGAGTAATACACATTGCCCAAATGCTGTGTACTGGCTGG
>ENA-OQEX01001071-OQEX01001071.1-human-gut-metagenome-genome-assembly--contig:-NODE-1071-length-11346-cov-1.823157_pt1 | contig 11346 bp, 10 predicted proteins | sample MGYA00242802_ERZ504649 | MGnify/ENA primary metagenome ERZ504649 (study PRJEB26092, sample SAMD00036194) | human gut metagenome | host: Homo sapiens | study: EMG produced TPA metagenomics assembly of... | reverse complement strand
AGGAGTGACGTTGGGACATAATTTCCCGTTTTATCTTGGGTTTAAAGGTGGAAAGGGAATAGCGACAACTGGGGGAGTTATTTTTGCATTTCACTGGCAGCTTGGGTTGGTCTGTGCAGCAGTATTTTTGATCATTACGGCTATTTCTAAGTATGTATCGTTAGGATCAATCTGCATGGTGCTGATCATTCCATTTATTTTGTATTTTAACAATCCACATGATTGGAAATTAGTTATTGTTGGATGTATATTTACAGCATGGCAATCTGGCGCATCGTGCGAATATTGGGCGTTTGATGAATGGTACTGAGAATAAATTAGGTCAGAAAGTAAAACGTTAGGAGGAACTTAAACAGATGAAGAAAGTTAGCGTTATCGGTGCAGGAAGCTGGGGAAGTGCCCTTGCGGTATTATTAGCAAATAATGGACATGAAGTGACATTGTGGACACATGATCCGCATGAAATAGAGATGCTTTCCACAAAGAGAGAGCAGGTAGAGAAATTACCTGGAGTAAAATTGCCAGATAATATTATGATCGAGGCAGATCTTAAAACAGCTTTAACAGATGAAGATGTTGTTGTTATGGCAGTTCCTTCACCTGTTGTTCGTATGGTTGCAAAACAGATGTTCCCATTTATAAAAGACGGACAGATCATTGTTAACGTTGCAAAAGGTATCGAAGATGTTACATATAAGACATTATCGGATATCATTGAAGAAGAGATTCCAAATGCAGAAGTTTGCGTATTATCAGGCCTAGTCCATGCAGAAGAAGTAGGAAGAGGAATTCCTACAACGGTTGTAGTTGGTGCAAAGAATAAAGAGACAGCGGAAATGCTTCAGGATGTATTTATGAATAAAGTATTCCGTGTATACACAAGTTCTGACATTGTTGGAATTGAGCTTGGAGGAGCATTAAAGAACGTTATTGCATTAGCAGCAGGAACGGTTGATGGTCTTGGATATGGAGATAATACAAAAGCAGCATTAATGACAAGAGGAATTGCAGAACTGACACGTCTTGGAGAAGCACTTGGTGGAAAACCAGAGACATTTTCAGGCCTTACAGGAGTTGGAGATCTGATCGTTACATGTACAAGCGTACATAGTCGAAATCGTAAAGCAGGATACTTAATGGGAAAAGGTATGACTGCAGAGGAAGCTATGAAAGAAGTAAAAATGGTTGTAGAAGGGGTATATTCAGCGAAAGCAGCCCTTGGACTTGCAAAGAAATGCAATGTAGCTGTACCAATTGTGGAAGCAGTGAACAGAGTGTTATTTGAGAATGCGGATCCAAAAGAAGAAGTTTCAAACTTACTCCTTCGTGAGAGAAAACAAGAACATACAAATCTTGAATGGAATTAATCAGGATATATAAAAACATAAATATATACAAAACATAAAAACATGAAGGAAGGAAGACAACAATGGAATCATTTAGGGAAATGTCAAAAGAAGAGTTACAGGCACAGGAAGTGGAAGTGAACAAAAAGTATCAGGAATTTAAAGATCTTCATCTTTCACTAAACATGGCAAGAGGAAAACCAGCACCAGATCAGATCGATCATGCAAATGGCATGCTTGAGACAATGACAGATTATCATGCAAAAGATGGTCTGGATGTGCGTAATTACGGAGTTCTTGATGGACTTCCAGAGATGAAAGAAATATTTAGCGATTTATTAGATATTCCAGCAAAGAATATCATCGTTGGAGGAAATGCGAGTCTGAATCTGATGTTTGATCAGATGATGAGACTGGTTGTATTTGGAACAGCAGGTGAGAAGCCTTGGGGACAGTTAGAGAAAGTAAAATTCTTATGTCCAGCCCCTGGATATGACAGACATTTCTCAGTTACAGAAACTTTAGGATTTGAACTGATCACAGTCGATATGACATCTGAAGGTCCAGATATGGATCAGGTAGAGAAACTGGTTGCGGAAGATGAAAGTATCAAAGGAATCTGGTGTGTGCCAAAATATTCCAATCCACAGGGAATCTGCTATAGTGATGAAACGGTTGATCGTTTAGCTTCTAATGAAGACAGCAGCCAAAGATTTCAGAATCTTCTGGGATAATGCATATGGAGTACATCCAATCTTTGAAGATGTAAAAGTTAAGAATATCTTAGATGCATGTAAAGAAGCAGGAAATGATAACAGAGCATATTATTTCTTCTCAACATCCAAGATCACATTCCCAGGTGCAGGAGTATCTATCATTGCATCAAGCGATGATAATATTGCAGAGATCAAGAAAGTGATGACAGCACAGACGATCGGATATGACAAGATCAATCAGCTTCGCCATGTGCAGTTCTTTAAGAATGCAGACGGAGTCAGAAAACATATGCAGATCTTAGCAGATTGTTTAAAACCTAAATTCGAGACAGTTCTTAATACGTTAGAGAAAGAGTTAAAAGGAAGCGGACTGATCACATGGGAGAATCCAAAAGGTGGATATTTTGTATCTGTAGACGTCCTTCCAGGATGTGCAAAGAGAGTTGTAGAACTTGCCAAAGAAGCAGGGGTTACATTAACAGGAGCAGGAGCTACATATCCATATAAGAATGATCCAAAAGACAGCAATTTACGAATCGCACCTTCTTACCCTACAGTAGAAGAGTTACAGCAGGCAATGGATCTGTTTTGTGTATGTGTGAAGAAAGCAGGAATTGAAAAACTGTTAGAACAGGCATAAGAGTTAATAAAAAATACTATGAGGAATATTCTTTATCAATGGTGATAAGGTATGTTCCTCATTTGTTTTTGTAATACTAGTATTTGGTTTTTAAAATATAAATTCAAAGATTGTATCTATACAATTAACACGTTGATGTGGTAAAATAAAACTGTTTATTCGTAAAATAATAAAAAGGAGTTGATTATACATGAAATTTACAAAGATGCACGGTTGTGGCAATGACTACGTATATGTAAACTGTTTAGAAGAAAAGATCAATAACCCAAATAAAGTGGCAAAATTTATCAGTGACCGGCATTTTGGAATTGGTTCTGATGGAATGATCTGTATCTGTCCATCAGATAAAGCTGATTTTAGAATGGCCATGTATAACTCTGATGGTTCAGAAGGAGCCATGTGCGGAAATGGTGTCCGCTGTATTGCAAAATATGTCTATGATTATGGACTGACAGATAAAACAACGATCACGATCGAGACAAAAGGCGGAATTAAAGAATTAGACCTTACAGTTGAAGACGGCAAAGTGACATAGGGTGAAAGTTGATATGGAAGCACCAATCACAAAAGCTTCACAGATTCCTGCAATCTATGATGATCTTGATGAAGTGATCGATCAGCCAGTGATCGTTGATGGAAAAGAATATAATATCACATGTATTTCTATGGGAAATCCACATGGAGTTGTATTTGTAGATTCTGTTGCAGATATCGACATTGAGAAGATCGGACCAAAGTTTGAAAATCATCCAATGTTCCCAGATCGTGTGAATACAGAATTTATTGAACTTGTTGATGATAAAACGATCAAGATGCGAGTATGGGAGAGAGGCGCAGGAGAAACTCTTGCATGCGGTACAGGAGCCTGTGCAAGTGCTTATGCATCTTATCTGAATAAGAAAACAGGAAAGAAGTCTTGGTACATCTTTTAGGTGGAGATCTTCAGATCGAATATGATGAAGAAAAAGATACGATCTTTATGACAGGACCAGCAACAACAGTGTTTGATGGCGAGATCGATCTTACAGGAATTGACGATTAAGAGTACAAAGATAGAAGAATTATTGGAGATAGAACATGATATTAAAAGAATTATTAGAACGTTCAGAATATACCCTCGTGCAAGGAAGTGAAGATGTAGAGATTTCTACATTAGTATATGATTCAAGAAAGATTGAAAAAGGCAGTGTATTTGTATGTATCAGCGGAGCAGCCTTTGATGGTCATAAATTTGTAGGACAGGCTGCTGAACTTGGAGCGGCAGCAGTCGTAGTAGAAAAAGATGTAGAAGTACCAGAAAATCTGACAGTGATCAAGTTTGATAATACAAGACTTGCTTTAGCCGAGATGTCAGCAGCATACTTTGGATATCCAGCAGAAGAGCTGACAACGATCGGTATCACAGGAACCAAAGGAAAGACAACAACAACGTATATGATCCGTGCAGTCCTCGAACATGCAGGACAGAAGACAGGATTGATCGGAACGATTGAGACAATCATCGGAGATGAGAGAATTCCATCCGTCAATACAACACCAGAATCTTATATCGTACAGGAATCTTTCCGTAAGATGGCGGACGCAGGATTGAAAAATGTTGTTATGGAAGTATCTTCTCAGGCATTGATGCTTCATAGAACAAGTGGATTTGAATTTGATTATGGAATTTTTACAAACCTTGCAGAAGACCATATTGGGGAAAATGAACATAAAGATATGGACGACTATATTCATTGTAAGAGTCTGTTATTTAAGCAGTGTAAACAAGGAATCGTCAACGGAGATGATGACTATGTAGAAAGAATCATCAAAGATCATACATGTGCGATCGAAACATATGGAATGAAGGATACAAACGATGTCTATGCAGAAAATATTACAAGAATTCAGGAACCTGGATACCTTGGAGTTGCTTACGATCTCAAAGGAAAACAGGAATATAACGTACATGTAGATATCCCAGGAGACTTTACAGTTTATAATTCCTTGGCAGCAATCTCTCTTTGCCGCCATATGGGAATTGTCAAAGAAGATGTATTATCAGCATTGAATACAATTCAGGTCAAAGGACGTTTGGAGATCATCAAGACTCCAGGAGATTACACATTAATGATCGACTATGCACATAATGCTATGAGTCTTGAAAGTCTTTTAACAACGATCCGTAAATATAACCCTAAGAAGATCTACTGCTTATTTGGATGCGGTGGAAACCGTGCAAAAGCAAGACGTTATGAGATGGGAGAAGTATCTTCAAAACTTGCAGATCTTACCGTTGTAACATCTGATAATCCAAGAAATGAAGAACCAATGGATATCATCAACGATATTTGATCGGGGTTCACAAAGCAGATGGAGAATATGTTACGATCCCAGATCGTAAAGAGGCGATCAAATATTGTATGGAACATGCTGGAGCAGGAGATATTGTTATTCTTGCCGGAAAAGGGCATGAAGACTATCAGGAGATCAAAGGTGTGAAACATCATATGGATGAGAGAGATCTGATCCAGGAAATTATCGAAGGAAGATAGAATATCTGTCTTTTGAAATATATAAAGAAACGAAGGAGAATTACAAACGTGGAAGCAAGAATTTCAGGAACAACAAAATTATTCGGATTGATTGGTTCACCGGTTTCACATTCCGCATCACCAGCAATGCAGAATTACGGTTTTCAGGCATGTGGAGTCGATGGAGCGTATCTTGCCTTTGATATTAAAGAAGAGGAAGTGCCAGAATTCGTAAAATCCATGCGTCTGTTAAATATTCAGGGATGTAATGTTACAATGCCAAATAAAACAGCAGCAGCTCAGAATATGGATGAATTATCACCAGCAGCAGAATTGATCGGTGCCGTTAACACAATTGTAAACAGAGACGGAAAATTATACGGACATATCACAGATGGTGAAGGTTTTGTTGCAAACTTAAAAGATCATGGAATCGGCGTTGAAGGAAAAGATATCGTAATCTTTGGAGCAGGTGGAGCAGCAACAGCGATTCAGGTACAGTGTGCATTAGATGGAGCAAAATCTATCACGATCTTTAACCCAAGAGATCCATTTTTCGAGAGAGCCCAGAAGATGGTAGAGAAGATCAAAGCTAAGGTACCAGAATGTCAGGTAGAATTATATGATCTCGATGCGAAAGATACAATGCGTGAAAAGATTGATGCAGCAGATATTTTAGTTAATGGAACATTACTTGGAATGAAACCAAAAGAAGATACAACAGTGATCTCAGATACAACAATGTTTCATGAAGGATTAGTTGTAGCTGATGTTGTATATAATCCAGAAGAGACAAGATTCTTAAGAGAAGCAAAAGAACATGGATGTATCACAGTTCCAGGAAAAGGAATGCTATTATGGCAGGGAGTTGCATCTTTTAAATTATTTACAGGGAAAGATATGCCGGTTGATGAAGTGAAAGAAAGATTCTTCCAGGGAGTATAAGATACATAGATCATATATGGAAACAAAAAGATCAGAAACTGTAATAAGCAGATTTCTGGTCTTTTTTTCTTATCGTCTTCATATACTTTATCAGTCTATAAAGGAGGAACTTATGGATCAGTTTAATGTATATAAGGATATGAAAGCAAGGACAAACGGAGAGATTTACATTGGTGTTGTTGGTCCGGTGCGAACAGGAAAGAGTACATTTATCAAACGTTTTATGAATCTGATGGTATTGCCAAATATCGAAGATGAAAACGACAGAAATCGTGCAAATGACGAACTTCCACAATCTTCAAGTGGTAAAACGATCATGACAACAGAACCGAAATTTGTTCCAAATGAAGCAGTATCAATAAAGACGGAAGAAGGAATCGAATTAAATGTCCGACTGATCGATTGTGTGGGATATATGGTGGAAGGCGCTACAGGACACATGGAAGGAGAAGAAGAGAGGCTTGTAAAAACACCTTGGTTTGATTATGAAATACCATTTACGAAAGCAGCGGCAATTGGAACAAAGAAAGTGATCACGGAACATTCAACGATCGGTGTAGTTGTAACTTGTGATGGTTCTTTTGGGGAAATTGCAGCAAAACAATATGAGCCAGCGGAAGAAGAAACGATCAAACAACTGAAAGCATTGAAAAAGCCATTTGTAGTTTTATTAAATACGATTCATCCATATTCAGAAAGCACAAAGCAGCTGGCAGCTGAAAAGGAAGAAAAATATCAGACAAAAGTGCTACCAATGAATTTAGAACAGATGAAAAAAGAGGATATTTATGAAATTATAAAGAGTGTGTTGATGGAATTTCCGATTTCATCAATTGGATTTTATGTTCCAAGATGGACAGAGATGTTAAAGAAAGATCATCCATTAAAAATGGAATTACTTCAAATGGCCAGAGATGTGATCACAGAAAAAACAACAATGAGAGACATTTATGAAGAACAAGAAAAAGAATATGAGTACATAACGGGGCAGAAACTAGAATCTGTTGCGATGGACAGTGGGGAAGTGGTCATCACAGTAAAAGTTGGGGATGTATATTATTATGAATTTTTAAGTGAAACAACAGGGATGGAGATTCACAATGAATATGAATTTATCAAGATCATGGGAGAATTAGCAAAGAAAAAGAAAGAGTACGAAGAAGTTGGAGAAGCATTGGCGGCAGTAAAACAAAGAGGATATGGTGTTGTGACACCGACGAAAGAAGAAATTGTATTAGAAGAACCGCAGATTGTAAAACATGGAAGTAAATACGGAGTAAAAATTAAGGCAAGTGCACCTTCTATTCACATGATCCGTGCAAATATTTCAACGGAGATCGCTCCGATCGTTGGGGAAGAATATCAGGCAAAAGATCTGATGGACTATATTGAGCAGGGATCGAATCAGCCAGGGGAAAGTATGTGGGATGTCAATATTTTTGGAAAAACGTTAGAACAGCTGGTTGGAGACGGTATGCAGACGAAGGCATTAAAAATGACAGATGAGAGTCAGCAAAAGCTTCAGGATACAATGGAAAAGATCATAAATGAAAGTAATGGCGGTCTTGTCTGTATCATTATCTAAGAACAATTGACAAACGAATGGAAAAAGAATATACTTTGATAGACAAAGTGTTTTTTGATCTGACAGTTATGAGTACAGATTAAGAAGAGAAAAAAAGAAGCGATTAAGATAAGTGGAGTAGTTATGTCTGTAAAAATATTAGGAACAGGAAGTTTCTTCCAGAAAAATCAGTGAGCAACGATGACCTTTCCAAAGTGATGGATACAAGTGATGAATGGATTTCATCCAGGACAGGGATTCGTAGCAGGCACATTTCGATTGAAGATACAACATCAACGATGGCAGTGAAAGCTGCAGAGAAAGCATTAGAAGATGCAGGAATCAGTGCGGAAGAATTAGACCATATTTTTGTTGCAACATATCAGGAGATTATGCAACACCAAGTACGGCTTGTCAGGTACAGAAGGAATCGGAGCTGTCAATGCAGTCTGTATGGATATTAATGCAGCATGTTCAGGATTCGTTTTTGGATTAAATACAGCAGTTGCATATGCGAGAGCAGGAATGGGTAAGAAGATGATGATCATTGGGGTTGAGACACTTTCTAAGATTCTTGACTGGAGTGATCGCAGTACTTGTGTATTATTTGGAGATGGTGCAGGATGCGCGATCGTGGAAGCGGATGAAGAAAGAGAAATCTTTATCGATACAGGATCTGATGGAGCACGAGGAGATGTTTTAACATGTGAAGAAAGACATTTAAACAATTTCTTAGTAAAGGATGATTCTCCAATGCAACAGGTTGCCATGGATGGGCAGGAAGTATTCAAATTTGCAGCACGTATGGTGCCAAAGAGTATTAACAAAGTCCTTGATGAAGCAGGCGTTTCCAAAGAAGAAATCAAATATTTTGTATTACATCAGGCTAACAAAAGGATCATTGAAGCAGCAGCGAGAAGATTGAAGCAGCCAATTGAAAAGTTCCCGATGAATATAGACCGTTGTGCGAATACTTCATCAGCAACGATTCCGATCCTTTTAGATGAGATCAATCAAAAAGGAATGCTAAACCGAGGAGATAAGATTGTTTTAAGTGGTTTTGGCGGAGGACTTACTTGGGGTTCTGTTTATCTTACATGGTAAGAAGCAAACAAATACGATACAAATGAAGATAAAAATAGTCAGCTTTCATATAAGATGATAGGAGTTGACTATTTTTTTGTTGCATAGGAAATTTCAATGAAATAAAAAATATGAAGTAAGAAGAAAGAATCCTGTAATACAAGATTCTTTTTGAAGTTAAAATATGATATAATGAGTGGATAAGTACAGGAGGGAATTCATGGAATTACAGTTATGGAGAGAAATGCTCACCCCATATGAGCTGGCAGTTGATGAACTTGTGTTAAAGTTTCGACATATTATAAGAGAATACAGAAATGTCGGAAGATATTCTCCGATCGAGCAAGTCGATGGACGTGTAAAATCTATCTCAAGTATTTTGGATAAGATGCAGCGAAAGAAGATCAATGTCAATGATGTAGAAAAAGAACTGGAAGATATTGCTGGAATACGTTTGATCTGTCAGTTTGTGGAAGACATTGATCGTGTATTAGAGATCATAGAGAGTCGTTCTGATATGGAGATTAAGAGCCACAAAGACTATATTTCACATTCCAAAGACAGCGGATATCGAAGCTATCATGTGATCATCTATTATGAAGTGAATACGATTTATGGGAAGAAGCGGATACAGGCAGAGATACAGATTCGTACACTTGCGATGAATTTCTGGGCAACCGTGGAACATTCTTTACAGTATAAGTATAAAGGGGATATTCCACAGCATGTGACAGATAAATTATTAGTTGCATCAGATGCAATTGATGTCTTAGATCATGAGATGTCAACAGTTCGTGATGAGATCATGGATGCACAGGATTCATTCCGTAAGAAGTCAAATCTTGTATCTGAGATCCTTCATACGATGCAGAATTTATATAAAGTTGCGAATCGTCATGAAGTATTAAAGATTCAGGATGAATTTTATAAAATATATGAGACAGGAGATATGGAACGCTTAGAGCATTTTAATAAACAGTTGGATATTATTGCAGAAGGATATCGTGCTCAGAGCATTTCTTAAGAAGAATATGAAATTACCAGAATTATTTGAAGAGAAGATGAGACGTCTATTGGGCGAGGATTTTTCGGAATATGAGAAGCATTTAGATGATCCTGCATATTATGGGATCAGAGTCAATACACTAAAGATCTCAGTGGAAGACTTTTTGAAGATCTGTCCGTTTCATGTGACGAAAGTGCCTTGGACAGATAATGGATTTTATGTGGACAGGGAAGAAAAACCATCAAAACATCCATATTATCATGCTGGATTATATTATATACAGGAACCAAGTGCGATGACACCAGCTTCCTACCTGCGTAGAACCGGGAGACCGTGTGCTTGATCTGTGTGGGGCACCAGGTGGAAAGTCTACAGAACTTGGAGCAAAGTTAAGGGGAGAAGGATTACTGGTATCGAATGATGTCAGTATCTCAAGAACGAAAGCTCTGATCCGTAATATCGAGATGTTTGGCATCCGTAATGATATGATCCTTTGTACGGAAGCCAAATATTTAGTACCATCAATGACAGGATTTTTTAATAAGATCCTAATTGATGCTCCATGTTCTGGAGAAGGAATGTTTCGAAAGGGGAATAATGAGATTAAGAACTGGCAGCAGAAAGGAAGCGAACCTTATGCAAAATTACAGCGAGAGATCGTTGATGATGCGATCAAGCTATTAGCGCCAGGTGGTATGCTGCTTTATTCTACCTGCACATTTTCACCCGAAGAAAATGAACAGGTGATCGAATATCTCTTAGAGAAGAATGAAGATCTTTCTCTTGTGCCAATGAAGATGTGTGAAGGATTTGACCACGGACACCCAGAATGGACTTTGACAGGAAGAGAAGACATCAAACAATGCATTCGATTATGGCCGCATAAGATCAAAGGAGAAGGACATTTTCTTGCCTTATTGAAGAAAGCAGATGGAGAACAGCCAACATTCAAATACGAAAAGATTAAGAAAGTAAAACTGACACCAGAGACAGAAGAATTCTTCAAAAACTGTAAGATGGATATTGACTGGAGTCATGTTAGAGAACATCAAGGAAAATTGTTTTACCTAAAAGAAGATATTCCAGAGATGAAGAAGTAAGAGTTCTAAGGAAAGGTCTTTATCTAGGAGAAATGAAAAAAGGAAGATTCGAACCGAGTCAGTCATTTGCAGTAGCGTTGGCGGCCAATGAGTATGAACCATATCTTTCGTTTGACATCAACGATGAGAATACGGTCAAATATTTAAAATGTGAGACATTAGACGTAGATACAAATACCGAAGGAATTCATCTGGTTGGAACAAATGAATTTCCATTAGGATGGGCGAAGATTAAAAAAGGACGACTGAAGAATAAGTATTCTTCCAGCTGGAGATGGTTATAATGGCAAAGAAAACCAGATTAGACAAATTTTTGTGTGACAGTTTAAATATGACAAGAAAAGAAGCGAAAGAGTCTGTCAAAAAGGGTAAAGTTGTGGTTAATGGAGAAGCGATCAAGAAACCAGAATATAAGGTGGATGCAGAACAAGAT
>ENA-OQEX01001068-OQEX01001068.1-human-gut-metagenome-genome-assembly--contig:-NODE-1068-length-11374-cov-5.411488_pt1 | contig 11374 bp, 15 predicted proteins | sample MGYA00242802_ERZ504649 | MGnify/ENA primary metagenome ERZ504649 (study PRJEB26092, sample SAMD00036194) | human gut metagenome | host: Homo sapiens | study: EMG produced TPA metagenomics assembly of... | reverse complement strand
AAGAAATCGGTGAACAGAGCATTGATGGTCTCGTCGATATGGGGGCGCTCCGGGTGGCGTGCCAGAAAGACCCGGTCCTCGGCGGTCAGCGGGCCGCAGCAGCGGAGGATCTCATCTTCCTCCACAGCCAGTTCGGCCAGCTCGGAAGCGTGGGCCGTGATAGCGGCCATCTGGCTCTCCTCGTCCTGTGCGCCGCCCCGCAGGGCAGCGATCTGGGCATCCAAAGGAGCAAGCTGCTCCAGAAGTTCTTTTATCATTCTGTTTTCCTCCCGCCTGCGTGGAGCTGCAGCAGCTGGATGAGGGTGGCGCGGAGCTCACTGCGGGGTACGACCTTGTCTACAAAGCCGTGCTCCAGCTGGAACTCGCTGCGCTGGAAGCCCTCGGGCAGGCGCTCGCCGATAGTCTGCTCGATGACGCGGGGGCCTGCAAAACCGATGAGTGCGCCCGGCTCGGCCAGCATGATGTCGCCAAGGCTGGCAAAGCTGGCGGTAACGCCGCCGGTCGTGGGGTGGGTCAACACACTGATGTACAGCCCGCCCCTGGCCGAAAAGCGCTCGATGGCGGCGCTGGTCTTGGCCATCTGCATCAGGCTGAAAATGCCTCCTGCATCCGGGCGCCGCCGCTGGCCGAAAAGATGACCAGCGGCAGTTTTTTCGCCGCCGCGTACTCGATGGCGCGGGTGATCTTCTCGCCCACGGCCGTGCTCATGCTGCCCATAAAGAAGCGGCTGTCCAGCACAGCAGCCACCACCGACACGCCGCCGATGCGGCCCACTGCCGCGACAACAGCCTCGCTGAGGCCCGTCTTCTGGGTCTGGGCGCTGAGCTTTTCGGGATAGCCCGGGAAACCCAGCACGTCCTGCGGGGCCAGCTCTGCGTCCAGCTCCCGGAAGCTGCCGCTGTCCAGCACAAGGCTCAGGCGGTAGTACGCGCCGATGGGCTGGTGATTGCCGCAGTTGGGGCAGACGAAAAGGCTCTTGGCCCAGATCTGGCGGGTGGCACGGCGGCCGCACTGCTTGCATTCCACAAACTGCGGCTCATGCCACGCCGCACCGGTGTCCCGCCGGGCTTTGAGCTGGAAGGCGCGCTCCCGCATCCGGCCCGGGAACAAGTCTCTGATGTCGTTCATCGTTATGCCTCAGCGTGTGCAGTCAGGTAGTTGAAGATGTCGCCGACGGTCTTCATGTTGGCCAGCTCCTCGTCGGGGATGGAGACGCCGAAAGCGTCCTCCAGAGCCATGTTCAGCTCCACAGCGTCCAGGCTGTCGGCCTCGAGGTCCTCGGTCAGGCTGGCCTCCATCGTGACCTTCCCTTCCTCGCAGTTCAGGGTGTCAACGACGATCTTCTTCATATCCTCAAACGTCATGGTGATCTTCTCCTTTTATCTTGTGTATGTGTGTTGTACTATCGTATCTTGTTCGGGCAAATCAGTTCATGTCATTTAGTTAAATGTTTTGAACGATTTGATAAGGCCATTATACTCGCGAGGCCACCTTTGTCAATAGTTTTATCTAAAAAGTTTTAGTTTTCTCATTTCTTTCACAGGTCGTTGCGCAACCAATACAATATTTTCGTCGTGTATTTCGGGCTTTTAGTCGTTTTTCCCGGCCCCTGTGCTATATTCGGCCCAGAAATATGTTCCTCATCATCTCACTTGCTGCGGCGGGCATCGTGGTGCTGCCGGGCTGATAGATCCATAACAAAAAGAGCAGAGACTTGCGGGTTTTCACCGCAGGCTCTGCTCTTTTGGGTTACACCGTTATCTCGATTTGATTTCCCTCCACCGCAAGGACACAGCTTTCATAATAGCCGTCTCCGGTGGTGCGGGGGCCGCTGAGGACTTCGCAGCCGTCGGCCTTGAGGCGGGCCGTCAGCGCATCCACCTTCTCCCGACTGCGACGCTGAACGCGATATGCGCGTATCCGGTGCGGGCGGCAGGCTTCGGCTCGTCGGACATCCCGGGTTTGTTCATCAGCTCCAGGCGTGCGCCGTCCGCGAAAGTGAGAAAGTAGGAGCGGAAGTCCGTCCTCGGGTTGTGATAGCCCGCATTCGGCACGGCGTCAAAATAGCGCACAAAGAAGTCCTTTGCAGCTTCGAGGTCGTTGACGTACAGGGCGATGTGCTCGATTTTCATAGCGTCTCCTTTCTATGTTTCACCAGATAGTAACCAATGCCGATGGCGTCCGCCAGCGCCATGCCCGCAATAATGCACGCTGCACGGGGCAGATTTCTCCTTTTTTCACATCTCAACAAAATTTCATACGGTATTCTTTGGGAGTGCAGTGTTTTATCTCCCGGAAGATCTTGATAAAGTAGCTGCCATCGGTGAAGCCGCACTCCGCGCCGATCTCGCCGGTCTTGAGCCGGGTGGAGCGAAGCAGATCAGCAGCCTTTTCCACCCGGTACTGCTTGACGTACTGGATGGGCGTGATGCCCAGCATCTGCCTGAAGCTGCGCAGACAGGCGCTCTCGCTGAGGGCCACGCTGCCCGCGATGAGCTGGACTGTCAGCTCTTCCGCGTAGTGTTCCTCCACGAAGCGGAGCATCTGCTTCATCCGCTCGGAGGCGATCTGCTCCTGCTGGGAGACTTTCGTCCGCCCGCCCACGCACTGGGTGCTCAGCAGCCGCAGGGCCAGCGAGAGGTAGTAGCGCACCCGGTTCTCGTAGTCGAAGGGTTCGTCCGACACGGCCTTCCAGCTCTCGTGCAGACAGTCCAGCACCTGTTTCTGCCACGGCACCAACCCATCCAGAAGGAAAAATGGCGGGGCGTCGGGCTGGGTCATGGGGCGGATGAGCTTCTGCCAGAAGATGGTGTCCATGCCGCCCACGAGCCGCGGATGGAACACGCCCGAGTGGAGCAGAGCTGTGCCTTCCGGTGCCTGCTCCACCGCGTGGAGGACGCCCGAGTTGATGAACACTCCCTGCCCGGTCTGCAAGGTGAGGCGGGTCTTTTTGACGTCCACATGGAGCGGTCCCTTCGTGCAGAGCACATATTCAAACTCTTCGTGCCAGTGCCACGCCACCGAATAGCTGGACAGATCCTCGGCATAGCAGGCGATGGGAAACAGCGCGCTGCCGTGCTGCACAAGTTCCCTGCCCTTTTCGCTGGCGACGATGTTGGAGCTGATATTTAGTGCCATATTCGCCAATTCCTTTCCCCAATACATTGAAGATTTTTTATCAAAGCCGATTTTGTTGTACAAAGAATCTGCTTTTGTTCTATCATCTGTGCCGGTTTTGTGGTATTATTTCATCGGAGCTGATAAGCTCAGTATAGCACTGAAACGGGGCAGATACAACCCACAGCGAAGCTTGGCTTCCAAGGTCTGTGCGCACTGTCCCACAGCTCCAAGGCCGCGATGCCGCCCGCACCCCGACCCACAAGGCTTTTGCAGAAGCCTTACACACTTTACCGAACACGGAGGTATTTATTATGCTTCGCATCGAATATTTTGATAAAAACCGCTTCATGAAACAGGTCGCCGCAAGCCGCGGCAGCGTCATCCTGCACCTGGACAATGGCTCCACCTGCGACCTCAAGAAGGACGACGAGGCTTCCGCCATCTTCCAGACCATGGACGCCCCCAAAAAGGCTTCAGCATCAGCGTGAGCGACCCCGCTGATGTCACCGGCTTCCTGCGCTATATGCTCGAGCTGGCCGCGCCTGCTGAAAACGCCATCATCTATTCTTCATTATTCATCATCACAGCAAAACGGGACAGCCCCGCTCTGGCACATCTCAGAGCGGGGCTGTCCTGTTTTGTTTCATTTTTATTTTACAGGATGCACCGGCTGATGGCCTGCGCCACAGCCAGCAGCTCTTCCTGCCCGATGAAGCCGAACCTCATCTCGTGCTCGTCGGCGTAGCAGACCGTCAGTTCCGAAGTCTGCAATGGGTCGCCGAAGCCTGCCGTCTGGATGCCGAAGTGGACGATCTTCCGGTAGGGCAGGACGAAGATCTCCTGCCGGGTGCCGGTAACGCCCTGCATATCCACCATGAAAATGCGGTGGCTCGTAAAAACGGCCTGATCGCGTACCGTCTTGTATGCGCCCACGATGCTTTCGCCGTCCAGCAAAAGCGCCTGCACATTCTTGCAGATCTCCTTCTCCTTGATGCGGATGAGGTTCTGCATCGGCTTTTCCCGAAATTCCATACCGGAAGTCTCCCTTCTTTTGCCCTATATAATAGGTGTTTCTGGGCCAAGTATAACATTTCTGCCACAGAGCTTCAAGTCATTCTCGCCTTTTGGGCCGGGTTGTGTTATACTGGCAGATGATTTATCATCTCTCCGTCTCGCATACGCTCGACAACTTCCCTACCGAGGGGAGCCTCTGACGAATCGAAAAAGCTTTACGAAATGCCAAGGCCTCTCCTCGACAGGAGAGGTGGCACACCGAAGGTGTGACGGAGAGGTTGCTCCTTAGAAAAGAGAGGTTCACATATGGAGATCATCGTACATCAGGCCATTCTCCACGTTCTGGATACCACGCTGGATGCCCCCGTGCTCAGCGGCAGCTGCATGGAGATGACAGCCGAAAAGACGGCCTATCTGCAATACCACATCGAAAAGCTGCTTGCCAGCGACGACATCCGCCAGTGCCGCCCCCTGCCGGACTCGGCGTTCCGGTACGAGCTGGAACAGAACAAGGACTTTATCGACCTGTCCTGCCGCATCGCAGGCGTCCTGTTCGACTATATGCACGCTCATACCACCATTCCGGGGGCCGACCTCGCTGTGGTGGACTTCACCCGGGACGGCCAGCCGTGGCTGGGCATCCTCAAGCTCAACTATAAAAACGGCTACACCCACTACACCGAGAGCGTAGACGGTGCGCCGGTCAACTCCATCATCAGCAGCGGGCCTGCCTGCCCACCCAGAGCGGCAAGGTGGAGGAAGGCGCACTGGTGGACCTGACCGACTACTCCATGAAGCTGCTGGAGAAAAAGTTCGACATCGACGGCCACAAGGAGTTTTATCTTTCCACCGTCGTTTTCCAGTACACCACCGCCGAGCCGGAAAAGAAAAAGCTGCAGGCCATTCAGGACGCCGCCGTTCAGGCCGTGCAGGAGAACTATCAGGACGAGCCCCATGTGGAGGCGCAGGTGGCCATGCTCATTGCCAATCAGGCCGCTGACAACGACAACAAGGTGACGGTCGAGCAGGTGCGCCAGCAGCTTGCTGAGGAATACCCGCTGGCGGCTGTCCCCTTCGACGACTATGTGGAGAAAAGCGACGTCCTCGAGCCGGCGCAGGCCCAGCAGCCCGTCACGGTCTCCCCCGCCCGCATCCGCCGGATGGAGAGCCGCAGCATCCACACCGCCAGCGGCATCGAGGTGAAGATCCCTACCGAGATCCTCTCCGAGGATTCTGCGGTGGAATTTCTCCACGCCGAGGACGGCAGTGTTTCGCTGCTCATCAAGAACATCATCCTGTAAGGAGGGGAGCTTATTATGGGTCTTGCTGTCATCACCGCCCAGCAGGTGGCAGAGCTGTTCATCCTCATAGGCTGGGGGCTCTTGGTGCCAAGACCGGCCTGCTCCGCCCCGAGGGCAAGCAGACTCTCTCGAACCTGCTGGTCAACCTCGTTGTCCCGGCCATGATCATCAACTCCTACCGCATGGAGTTCAGCGCAGAAATTCTGCACAACCTCATGGCCGCGTTCGCCCTGAGCACCCTGTCCATCCTGCTGGGACTCATCATCACCCTGCTGTTCACGGCCCGCAGCAGGGACAGCCGGACGCCCATCTTCCGGTTCGCCGGTGTTTTCTCCAATGCGGGCTATATGGGCCTGCCCCTCATTTCGGCGCTCTTCGGCTCCGAGGGCCTGCTTTATGCCAGCGCCTTCTTTACCCTGTTCAATCTCCTGCTCTGGACGGTGGGCTACAGCATGGTCAGCGGCAGCTCCGACCCCAAAAAGGTCGCCCAGAGCCTGCTGCACTGCCCGGCCATCTACGCCATCGTCGTGGGTCTTGTCCTCTACCTGCTCCAGATCCCGCTGCCCGACCTCATCGTCCAGCCCATGGAGCTTCTGGGCGGCATGAACACTCCCCTCTCCATGCTCATCACCGGTATGCTCATTGCCTCGGGCGATCTGCACCGCACCCTCACCGACAAGCACATCTGGAAGCTCACCGTGGTCCGGATGCTTTTCATTCCGGTGCTGACCATCGCAGCTTTCGCCGCGCTGGGGCTCTTCCGCTGCGGCATGGTCACGCAGGTCATCCTGCTGCTGGAATGCTGCCCCGCCGCGTCCATCACCTCGGTGTTCGCCGTCCAGTTCCACCACGATGAGCAGTTTGCCGCCGGCAGCGTCGTGCTGACCACCCTGCTCAGCATCGTGTTCCTGCCGCTGTGTGCGCTCATCCTTACGATGTTCTAACCTCTCAGTCTGCTTCGCAGACAGCTCCCCTATCAGGGGCAACAATTTTGACCGCCGCCAGTGGCGGAAACAGGGAGAAATTGTTGGGGCAGCGGCCAGCAGGATGCAAGCGAGAGCACAGCAGACGCTGGGAGCCGCAACCCGGGTGCGAAGCACCATTGGCAAGCCGGGTCACTTTGTACTGCCTGCCAAAAGCACACACTACCATAAAAGGCCGGGCCTCGCTTACGAGGGCAGGTGCCAGCCATTCTTTACAGAGGTAAAAGACAATGCAGAATATTACCATCCGCAACGCCACATTGGCCGACGCACCCCGCATTCTGGAGATCTACGCCTACTACGTCGAGCACACGGTCATCACTTTCGAGTACGATGTGCCGTCGCTTGCCGAGTTCGAGGGCCGGATGCGGGACATCATGCAGAAGTACCCCTACCTCGTCATCGAGCGGGATGGCCGCATCGAGGGCTACGCCTATGCCCACGCCTTTGTGGGACGTGCCGCCTACGACTGGGCCGCAGAGCTGACCATCTACCTCGACCACGACGCCAGACGCGGCGGACTGGGCCGCGTCCTCTATGAGGCGCTGGCCGACCGGCTCAAGGCCATGGGTGTCCTCAACCTCTACGCCCGCATCGGCTACCCGCAGGTGGAGGACGAATACCTCACCAAAAACAGCGCCCAGTTCCACGAGCATCTGGCTTCACACCGGCCGGTACCTTCCACAACTGCGGCTATAAGTTCGGGCGCTGGTACGACATGATCTGGATGGAAAAATCGTCGGCGAGCACCGCCCCGACCAGCCGGACATCGTGCCGTATCCATATTGAGCCTATGCAAAAAGCAGGCGCATCCGCTGGATGCACCTGCTTTTGCTTTACTGTTTATCCATCTGCTCTTTGTGGTATTGCAGCGTGTACAGCTGATAATACCGGCCATGTGCGGCGAGAAGCTGCTGGTGAGTTCCCTGCTCCAAGATCCTGCCGCGCGACAGCACGATGATGTTATCTGCGTGCTGGATGGTGGAGAGGCGGTGTGCCACGATGAGCATGGTGCCGACGCTGCGCATCTTTTCCAGCGAATCCTGAATCAGAAGCTCCGTCTCGGTATCGATGTTGGCGGTGGCCTCGTCCAGAATCATGACGCTGGGCTTATGCAGGATGGTGCGGGCAAAGCTGAGCAGCTGGCGCTGGCCCGCCGAGAAGTTATTGCCGCGCTCCCGGACTTCTTCGTCGAGGCCGTGCTCGAGTTTGTTGATGAAGTGGTCGGCATTGACATACCGGCAGACCTTCATGATCTCTTCGTCCGGAATCTTTTCCTCCCGGAGGACGATGTTGCTGCGGATGGTACCCGAGAAGAGGAAGACGTCCTGCAGCATCTGCCGAAGTGACGGCGGAGGGAGGAGATCTTGATTTTGCGGATGTCGATGCCGTCGATCAAAATCTCGCCCTTCTGGAACTCGTAGTTGCGGCAGATGAGGGAGAGGATGGTGCTCTTGCCCGAGCCGGTGGAGCCGACGAAGGCCACGGTCTGGCGGGGCTCCACATGGAAGGAAACGCCCTGCAGCACCACTCGCCGGGGATGTAGCTGAACCAGACGTCCCGGAACTCGATGTCGCCCTTCACTTCGTCCAGCTCAACGGCATCGGGGGCATCCACCATCTGGGGCTGGATGTCCATGATGGAGAAGACCTTCTCCGACGACGCCAGCGCCGACTGCAGCCAGTTGAACTGCTCGGCGAGGTTCTGGATGGGGGTGAAGAACTTGGAGATATACATATAAAAGGTGACGATGGTGCCGCTGGAAATGGTCTGCCCGAGGAAGGTGAGATGGTTCAGATGGCCCATGCCGCCAAGATAGAACAGGCAGAGGATCGAGCTGATATACAGCATATACACCAGCGGACGGAAGACGCCGAAGACGAAGATCTGCTCCTGCGTGGCCTTGGCGAGGGTCTGGCTCTTCTGGCGGAACTCCTCCATCTTCTCGTCCTCGCGGCCAAAGATCTGGGTGACCTTGATGCCGGAGAGGTTCTCGGAGAGGTAGGTGTTGATGTCGGTGGTCGCGTCCTTGACCTTGCGGTAAGCGCGGCGGGAGAACTTGCGGAAGATGACCGTGAACAGGAGGATGAAGGGTACGAAGCAGAGCACCATCAGGGTCAGCTCGTAGTTCAGGCAGAGCATCGCCACCAGAATGCCCAAAATGACGAAGGCGTTCTTGGTGAGGTTGACGAAGAGGTTCGTGAACATCATCGAGATGGCGTTGGTGTCGTTGGTCACGCGGGTGACGAGCTTGCCCACCGGGATGTCGTTCAGCTGGCCGTGGGAGAGGCTTTCAATGTGGGTGAAAAGGTCTTCACGCAAATCGGAGATGATGCGCTGACCCACACACTGCAGAATGACGGCCTGCAAATAGGTGCTGGCCATCGAGAAGACCAGCACACCCGCGTACACGGCCACGCTGACGTAGAGGCTTTTCAGTTCGAAATCGCCCACCACAAGCTCTTCGATGTAGCCCACGATGAGGGGCGACGCGATGTCGTAGGAGATGGAGAAGAGGACGAGAAAGCCCACGACGATGAACTGCCTGAGGTAGGGCTTGGCGTAGCGAAGAGGCGGCGCAGGATCTCGCCGTCGGCCATGCTGCGCTCGAAGCCATAGCCGTTTTCTTGTCTTTGACGCAGGCGTAGGCGATGAGCAGCAGCACCGACACGGTGCCGATGACGCCGCCCACGAGAAGAAGCGGATTCAGACTCATCATGCGTTGCCACCTCCCACTTCGTCTTCAAGCTTCTGCAGATCGACCATCTTGCGGTACTCCGGGCAGGATGCATAGAGCCGGTCGTGGGGGCCGACGGCCTCCACTCTGCCGTCCTCGAGGAAGATGATCTTATCCAGTCCCTCCACCGTCGAGATGCGGTGGGCGATGAGCAGAGTGGTCTTGCCGGCACGGCTCTTTTTCAGGTTGTCGAGGATGATTTTTTCCGTCCTGGTATCCACCGCCGAAACCGAGTCGTCGAGGATCAGGATGGGCGCATCTTTCAGCAGGGCGCGGGCGATGGAGATGCGCTGCTTCTGACCGCCCGAGACGGTGACGCCGCGCTCGCCCAGGACAGTCTCGTAGCCATCCTTGAAGTCCACAATGTTGTCCCGGACGTCAGCAAGGCTGGCTGCCCGTTCAATGTCCTCGGGGGTAGCATCGTCCACGCCAAAGGCGATGTTGTGGGCGATGGTATCCGAGAAGAGGAAGTTCTCCTGCGGGACATAGGCACACGCCTGCCGCACCGAGTGGATGGAGACGCCGTTGACGTCCTTTCCATCCACGAAAAGGGTGCCGTCGGGGACGTTATAAGTGCGCAGGAGCAAATCGACCAACGCCGTCTTGCCTGCGCCGGTCTTACCCACGATGCCCACGCTCTCGCCGGGCTGGATCGTGAAGGAGATGTTTTTCAGCACATCGAACTCGCCGTCCGGGTAGCGGAAGGTCAAATCGCGGAACTCAATGCCGCCCTTGGGGTTTTCGAGGTCCGGCACACCGGCGCGGTCGGCCACATCAATGGGTGCGTCCAGCAGCTCGGTGATGCGGTTGAGGGAGGCTTTGCCGCGGGAGGTCTTTTCGATGAGCATTGAGATCGCCATGATGGGCCAGACGATCGCCTCGAAATAGCCGATGTACTCCACCAGCTGGCCCGCATTGAAATCTCCCTTGTAGACAAGATAGCCGCCGTAGCCGAGGATGACGCAGATGACCGACTCCACAAAGAACGTCACTATTACTTCGAGCAATACCGAGATGCGGGTATACTCCACGTTGACTTCTTCGTTGTCTTTGTTGAGTTTGCGGAAAGCGATGAGCTCTTTGAGCTCCTTGACAAACGCCTTGATGACCGCGATGCCGGAGAAGTTCTCCTGCGCAAAATCGGACAGGTCAGAGAACGCCTGCTGGCGCTTCTCCCACGTTTTGGTCATGGTCTTGCCCATCACGGTGCCGATGGCAAACATGAACGCTGCCGGGATGAGGGCCAGCATGGTCATGCGTCTGTCCATGCACCACATCCGGTAGAGGGCCAGCAGACCCAGCACCAATGCGTCAAAGAACATCAGGATGCCGTCGCCGAAGCACTCCTGGATGGTGTCGAGGTCGTTGGTGTAGAGCTCATGAGGTTGCCGACCTTGTTCACCTGATAGTACTGCTGGGACAGACGGCGGCTGTGGTCGAACATCTTCTCCCGCAGATCCGCCTGCACCCGGATGCTGGTGCCGAAGAAGCAGATGCGCCACAAAAAGCGCCCCACCACCATGAACAGCACGATCCATATCATGGGCAGGCAGATGTGCTGGAACAGCACCTCTTTTGTGAAAGGCATCGTCTCGCCCCTCACCACCACCTGTCCGAGGTTGACGCCGTTGATGACCAGACGATAGAGCTGCGGCACAAGCAGCTGGATATAGTCCACCATCAGCAGCGCAAGGATGCCCAGCAGCAGCGCGGGCGCGTGGCGCAGGTAATAGCGGTTGATGTACTTGCCGAATATCACTGGTTTTCCCTCCCTTTCCCACAGCACAGAGGCGAGCCAACGCCCGCGGGCCGAACTCCCGCAGGCGGTCAGCCCGCCTCTGTTTGTTGCACGATAGTCTCAGTATACGGCCCGGAGCATCGAGTTGTCAACATTTGATGCAGTTTCTGTTGAAAAAAGCCATCGTCGTGCATCTCTGCACAAACGATGGCTTCATGTTGGAGCGGCCGACGAGGCTCGAACTCGCTACCTCCACCTTGGCAAGGTGGCGCTCTACCAGATGAGCTACGGCCGCAGATACGGCACATCTCTGTACCAACGGGGCCCCCGCGAAAGCTTGCGAATGCAAGATTTTGTGGGGAAGAGGAGAAATTTCAGTGCCTGTCACGGCAGTCTTGCTCGCAAGACTGCCCGACAAGCGGCTGACATTTCGACGTGGTGCCTCCGATCGGAATCGAACCAATGACACGGGGATTTTCAG
>ENA-OQEX01001064-OQEX01001064.1-human-gut-metagenome-genome-assembly--contig:-NODE-1064-length-11413-cov-14.446925_pt1 | contig 11413 bp, 13 predicted proteins | sample MGYA00242802_ERZ504649 | MGnify/ENA primary metagenome ERZ504649 (study PRJEB26092, sample SAMD00036194) | human gut metagenome | host: Homo sapiens | study: EMG produced TPA metagenomics assembly of... | reverse complement strand
CTCCGGTCGCCGGCCACGTGATCGCCCTGGACGAAACCGGCGATCCGGTGTTCGCTCCCGCGCGCTCGGCGAAGGCGTCGGCATCCAGCCGACCGACAGCGAGGTCGTGGCCCCGGTCTCCGGCGTGCTGCAGACCGTCGCCGAAACCGGCCACGCCTTCGGCATCAAAACCGATGACGGTGTGGAAGTGCTCGTGCACGTCGGCATCGACACCGTGAAGATGAACGGCGAGGGCTTTGCCGTCAAGGTCAAGGCCGATGAGCGCGTGAATGCCGGCGATCCGCTGGTTTCCGTCGACTTTGCTAAAGTGAAGGACGCTGGATACAGCACCACCACGCTGATGACGGTGCTCAACACCGCCGCCCTCACCTCCGTCACGCCGAAGACCGGCATCGACGTCAAGGCAGGGGACGAGGTGATCGACATCCAGCGCTAACCTGTCACACAGAGGCGAAAAAGGGGTCGACGTGGACGTTCTTCGCGTATTCAACAACAATGTCGTATTGGCTAGAGACGGTGATCGTGAGGTGATTCTCACAGGCCGTGGAATAGGCTTCCAAGCCAAGCCGGGACAACATGTGGATGACGCGAAGATCGTCCGTCGGTTCATCCCCGTCGATGGCAAGGATCCCGACCACATGGCGCAACAAGTGGCCGGGATCCCGCCCGAAATCATCAGACTCGTCACGGACGCCATGAACGTACGGGACTGAAAGAACAGGCAGACAAGCAGCCAACCTTGGTCATGGCGCTCGCCGACCACATCTGCGGCGCGATACAACGCGCGCAAAGAAAACAGAACATCGAATATCCGCTCGAAGCGGAAGTACGTTCCCTATACGCCGACGAATACGCCAAAGGCGTGGCGATGGTCGACGCGATGAACACGTATTTGGGTGGCGCGTTGCCCCGCAGTGAGGCGGTGGCGCTCGCCTTGCATTTGGTGAATGCCGGATTCTCCGGCGGCGACCTGTCCGCCACCTACACCATGACCGGCATCATCCAGCAGATGATCGCCGTCATCGAAGGCGCGTACGGCATCACGCTTGCGCAGGACAGCGTCAATGTGGCGCGATTCATCACGCATCTGCGTTACCTGTTCGTACGCATCCACCAGCATGAGCAGCTCGACGATGAGCCGCAACCAATCATCGAATCAATCAAAACCTCATATCCGAAGGCTTGCCAGTGCGCAAGGCAGCTTGCCGTGGTGGTGAAGATGCGTCTTGGTTCCGACCTTACGGAAGCCGAAATCGCCTATCTTGCCCTGCATGTGGCGCGCGTGACCAACGGAGTGAATCGGCAGGTCGACTGAGTTTCCGGTATCTTCCGATATTCAGCAGCCCGTTCCGCGCATTCCTGACGGTTCCTAATCGTTCGACTGTTCGGCCGGCTGCCCGCTTGCCTGTTCGGTCGCTGCGGTTTCGTTGGCGTAGCCGACATATTCGCGTTCAACGCCAGTATGCCGGTATCTTCGAAAGCGCCTCCGGCACGCGCACGCATAGGGCCTGACGTTCCACGCTGAAACGGATGTGCTTCGTTTCAGGCAGCATATCGCCATCCACCTGCGCCAAAACAGGCCTCTCCAAAGTGATTTCCGCGCTGACGCCCTGCACCTGGTCGACGGTGGAGTTCGTGGACAGCGGACTCTGCTGAGCTTTGCCGGTGATGGTCTGGTGCAGCACGTCGCCGAACAGATTCGCCCAACCGATCAGGCCGCCGGACGTGTCGATGATCTCGTAGTCGAGGATGCCATCGTCATAGGAAGCTTCGGGCATCAGCGAAAACATGGGGATCTGGCCGCAATTGCCCGCCATGAACGTGCGGAACGTGAGACCACGCGTGGAATGCGTGCTGCCGTCGGCGCTGGTGATGGTCACATTGCCCTTGTACTTCGGGGCGAACAGATTCTTCACGCCCGACACGAAATACGCCAGCCAGCTGATGTTCTTCTTCAATTCCGGATCGGTGTCGTCGATCATCAGTGCGTCGAAACCGATGCCGGCGATGATGAGGAACGCATGCCCGTGGTCGGTGGTCTCATCATCCAGAAGGGTCAGACGGCCCACATCCACCAGACGGGAGCCGTGCGACGTGGCCACGGTGAGCGCCGCATCGATATCGTCCACGGGAATGCCCATATTGCGGGCGAACAGATTGCCGGTGCCGATCGGCACGATGCCCAGCGCATGCCCGGTACCCGACAGCGCGCTCGCGACGGTACGCACCGTGCCATCGCCGCCGACAGCCACCACCACATCGGCACCATGGTCCAACGCTTCGAACGCGCAGGCGCGACCGTCCTTGTCGAGCTGCGTTTCGATGAATTCGATCTGGGTGAGATGCTTCGCCTCGCAGAACTCCTTGATATGCTGCTTGCGCTGTTCCGCCTGGGGCTTTGAAGGATTGACTATGAACGCGTAATGCACTTGGTCATCGTCACGCTTGTCAAGCTTCTCCGCGAGCGTACGGTGCTTGTACGCGCGGTATCCGAAGAAGGCGGCCGCGCATACGGCGACCACGGCGATGATGACGAGCAGGACGATAACTGGCATAGGCATGCCTCTATTGTCTATGCGATTGCGCAAAAAGACGAATTCGACATGAAAAATTCGGCGTTCCCTCACGTTATATCCAAAAATGAGAACGATGGCGTCAGTGTCTGCTTTCGGCACTAGGCTGGGAAGCATGCTTGATATTCAATTCATTCGTGAACATGCTGACGTTGTCAAGGAATCCCAGCGTAAGCGTGGCGAATCGGTCGAACTGGTCGACGAGGTGCTGCGCTCCGACGAGGTTCGCCGTTCCTCTCTGAAGGAATTCGAAGCTGCCCGCGCGCAGCAGAAGGAGATCGGCAAGAAGGTCGCCGCCGCCGACGCCGACGAAAAGGCCAAGCTGATCGCCGCAACCAAGGAACTCTCCCAGAAGGTCTCCGAATACAAGGCCGCAGCCGACGCCGCAGCCGAGGAATACACCACCGCCATGTGGAAGCTGTCCAACATCGTCGAGCCGGAAGCTCCGGAAGGTGGCGAGGACGACTACGTCGTGGTCAAGAAGGTCGGCCAGATCCGTGATTTCGCAGCCGAAGGCTTCGAGCCGAAGGACCACCTGACGCTCGGCCGCGGCGTGGCCGGTATCGATATGGAGCGCGGCGTGAAGGTCGGCGGCTCCCGCTTCTACTTCCTGCGCGGCCAGGTGGCCCGCATGCAGATCGCCATGCTCACCATGGCGTCGACCAGGCCGAGGAACACGGCTTCACCCTGGCCATCACCCCGACGCTGGTGCGTCCGGAAGTAATGCGCGGCACCGGCTTCCTCAACTCCCACGCCGACGAAATCTACCGCCTGCGCGAGCCGGACGACCAGTATTTGGTCGGCACCTCCGAAGTGGCGCTCGCCGGCATGCACGAGAACGAGATCCTGAACCTTGAGAACGGCCCGCTGCGCTACTGCGGCTGGAGCTCCTGCTACCGCCGTGAAGCCGGCGCAGCAGGCAAGGACACCTCCGGCATCATCCGCGTGCACCAGTTCGACAAGGTGGAGATGTTCGTCTACGCCAAGCAGGAGGACTCCTACAAGGAGCATGAGCACCTGTTGGCCATGGAGCAGGAAATGCTCGGCAAGGTCGAGGTGCCGTACCGCATCATCGATACCGCCGCCGGCGATCTGGCTCCTCCGCGGCACGTAAGTTCGACTGCGAGGCTTGGGTGCCGACCCAGGGCCGTTACCGTGAGCTGACCTCCACCTCCAACTGCACCGAGTATCAGGCCCGTCGTCTGAACATCCGCGAACGTATGGAGGATGGCAACACCCGCGCCGTCTCCACGCTGAACGGCACGCTGGCCACCACCCGTTGGCTGGTCGCCATTCTCGAGAACCACCAGCAGAAGGACGGCTCCATCGAAATTCCGAAGGCCATGCGTCCGTACATGGGCGGCAAGGAAGTTATCGAGCCGACCAAGTGGGAAGCCTGATTTTCCAAGACGTTCGCGTCTGATATGAATCCGTGAAAGCGGCGTTGGCATTTGTGCCGGCGCCGTTTTTCGTATGTTGGACGGTCCCAGTGCCGTTTGTGTCGTTCTGGGCAGATGCGTGTGCGGTTTTCTGTTGGAAGCGACGGGGATGGAGGCTGTGCCAGGTGTCGCACTTCCGCGCACTGTGTATATTGGCGTTTCGTGCGTAGCAGCGATGTTAGGCGCAAGTAGATGTCTGAGCGGTCTAAAGAGACGGTCTTGAAAACCGTTGAGGTGCAAGCCTCCGCGAGTTCGAATCTCGCTCTGCCCGCATCAATCAAGGGCTTACCGAAGGATTTTTCGGTAAGCCCTTTTCCATGCCGTTTATGGCGATTGTCGTTGTCGTGGCGGCAACGTCACACGATCCGTCGATCCGCGGCCCAACGGGTGAGCTCGGAACGGTTCGACAGCTGCAGTTTGCGCAGCACCGAGCTCATATGGGTCTCCACGGTCTTGATGGAGATGAACAGTTCCGAAGCCACCTCCTTGTACGTGTAGCCGCGCGCGATCAGCCGCATGACCTCCTGCTCGCGGTTGGACAGCCGGTCCAGCTCGTCATCGTGGATCGGGCCGCCGAACGCGCCGTTCGCGCTCGGGCCGTTCTGGAAGGCGGACAGCACGAATCCCGCCAATTTCGGCGAGAACACGGCGTAGCCCTCATGCACCTGCTTGATGGAGGACACCAGGTCGTCGCCGGAAATAGTCTTCGTCACATATCCCTGTGCACCGGCGCGGATCACGGAACCGACATCCTGCGGAGAATCCGACACGGACAGCGCGAGGAAGACGGTATCGGGGGAGTATGCGCGCGATTTCGTGAGGATTTCGGCGCCACCGCCGTTCTCGCCGCCCGGCACATGCACGTCCAGCAGCACCACGTCCGGTTTGGTCTGCGCGATCATCGCCACTGACCCCTCCACGTCGGCCGCCTGTCCGACCACGTCGAAATACGGCTGCAACGTGGCGATCACGCCCGCGCGGAACATCTCATGGTCGTCCACGACGGCGATTCTGATGCGCTGTTCCCGCTCGCTCATTCCTGCTCCTTGGTTCGATTGATTCATTGCCACACCTGCTGCATGTGCCGTGTTCATTGCGCCGATTGCACGCCCGTATCGCCGTCCGCTGTGGTGGTCGTAGCGCTGTCCGCATCCTCCGCCGCTCCTGAAATCGGCATGTGCATGCGCACCTCCGTGCCCCAGCCGGGCCTCGACACAATCTCCACTGTACCGCCGCGGCGCTTGATACGTCCGATGATGGACTCGCGGATGCCCAGGCGATTCGCTGGAATGGCGTCGACGTCGAAGCCGTCGCCATGGTCGCGTACGAACACCTCCACCAGCTTGTCGCCGGCCTCGCAGTAGACGGACACCGGTTCGCCGCCATGCGTCACGGCGTTGACGAGCGCCTGCTGCGTGGCATCCAACAACGCGTCGGTCTGCGCGCTCGGCCGTGCATCGCCCACCGTCACCACCTCGATCGGCTTGCCGTGCGTGTCCTCCACATGCGCTGCGATCTGCTTCAAACCGGCGTTGACGGAACGGTCCGACGTGGTGCGCTCCTGATATAGCCATTCGCGCAACTCGCGTTCCTGCTGCCTTGCCAGTGAAAACACGGTCTGCTGGTCGCCGGCATGCAACTGGATCAGCGCCAGCGTCTGCAGCACGCCGTCGTGCAGGTGGGCGGTCATATCGGCGCGCTCCTCCTCGCGTTCCTTCAGCGCGCGTTCCGTGCCCAAATCACGCACCAGCGTCATAATCCACGGCACAATCGCCAGCAACACGCCGACAAGCAGCGCCAAACCGGCGACGAGCATGGTGAACGTGGCGTGCCGTGCGGACTGCATAATGCGCACGTGGGTGGCGATGTAGATCGCGTACGCGACGAAAATGACCGCGATGCCGCCGAGCATCGTCCATAATTGGCCGTCCTTCGCGTTGAACCGCAGCCAGGAGACGCCGACGCCGACCACGCCGAGCAGCAACGGCACAATCAGCGTGCCTTCAATGCCTTTCGCCGCCATCGCCACGCATAGGCCCAGCATAAGCAGTCCCGCCATGGCCAGCAGCGCGGGTCTCGGCGCGTTGGCGAACATCTGTTCCAGGCTTTCGGACGATTGTGCTCCGCTGCCGGATTGCATGCCGTCCGCGTTGCCGTCGCTGTCTTGCGATTGCGCGCCGCCGTTTCCGCCGTTCCTTAGGTTTCTTACGTTCCTCACGTTGCCGTGGGACAGCGGCGCGTTCTCGACGGGCTGGCTGCCGGCGATGACGTACGCCTGCTGGACCGGGTCTCCGACGGGTACGGTGATCCACAGAAAAATATAGGCGATCGCGCCCGCACCGAAGAAAAACGTGGTGACCACGAAAATGAAACGGATGAGATGAACGGACACGCCCAGATGCATGCTGACGGCTTTGGCCACGCCCGCGACCTCGCGGCCGTACGTCGGGCGCAGCAACGGCAGTCGCGCCGGCTTGGACGGCACGGGACGGCCTTCGCGCAGGGCCTGCACGTAGCACCAGCGCATGTAGACCGCGCTGGTCTGGTCGTACTGTTCCTGCGTGTATCGCGGTTTGGCTAAGGACTTCATGCTTCCATTGTGCCCTGTCGGGGATGCCGATTCAGGGCTTTCAGCTGGTGTTCAGGGCAGATTCAGGGTGTTCCCCGATACGTATGACGGCTGCGGATTGCTGTAATGGAGATATGAGCAACGCAAACAACAATCCGCAAGGCGGCAGTGCCGCTGGTTCTGCCGAACCGCAATCGCAGCCACGGCCGCCGATGTATCAGCCGCAGCCGAATCGCGGCAATCGATTCTTCGCATGGATCCGCTCCAGCCGGATCACGCGCGGCCGCAACCGGTGGATCGCAGGCGTGTGCGACGGCGTGGCGCGCCGCTTGGGATGGAACGCCACCCTGGTCCGCGCGCTGGTGATTCTCACCTCGCTACTGTTCGGCGCCGGAGCGGCGTTCTACGCATTGGCCTGGTTCCTGCTACCGGACGAGACGGATGGCCGGATCCTGTGCGAGGAGCTGGTCAACGGCCATTGGGATTGGAACTGCGCGGGCGCGCTGGTATGCGCCGCGGTGGCGCTGTGCCTGCCCGGCGCCGGATGGCTGGCGTTCGGCGTGGCCGTGCTGGTGTTCTGGCTGCTGGTGAACCGCCAGTCGTATGCGGCGAGCTGGCAGCCGCCGCAGCAGGGCGGATCGTGGCCTGGGCAGCTGCTCAGCCCGTTCAGCCGGGACGGCCGGTGCGGCCTGCGCAATCGCAATATATGCCGCAGCCGATGTCCACGAACACGGCCACCACTGCAAACATGCCCGGCACGCCAGGCCAGCCGATGCCGCAGCCGACGTGTCCCGCGCCTTCCGGCTACCAGCAGTACGCGCGTCCCGTCCAATCGCTATACCAGACGTTTCAGCAGCCGGTGAACCCGCCTGCAGCGTTTGCCACGGCCAATGTGCCGCCGACCTTCACCGCTCCGCCGACGGTGGCGGCGCTGCAGTCGAAACGCGCCCGCCGCAAGCCAGCCGGACCGCTGCTGGTACTGGTGACGCTTGGCTTGGCATTGCTGGCGATCGCCGGATCTGGCTGGTACGCCATTACGATGCCGGTTGATTGGGATTACGCCTTGCGCGTGCTGCGTCTCGCCACACTGTGCTGCGGCGGCATCTGCCTGGGAATCGGCGTGGTGATCGTCGTGCTTGGTTGCATGGGCCGTCGCACCGGCGGCCTGCATCCGCTGGCATGGTGCGCGGCGTTCATGGCCGTGGTGATGACGTTCTGCACGAGTGCGGTGGCATGGGAAAGCCGCGATTGGATGATGTCGAATGACTACCACCGCACGACGGTCTCCGGCATCGTGACATGGAGCGACACCAGCGACGCCCAGATGAAACGATACGAACAGGGACTGGTGGTGGTCGGCAAGAACTACGCCAACGATGTGCTCGACATCGATTTGAGCGGATATCCGGCAGCGCATGGCAAGCACAAGGTCAAGCTCAACGACGGCACGTACGGCGAAAGCTCATGTCCGACAGGGAAGCTGAATCTGGTGGTGGTGAACGCCCAGGTGGTGGTCACGCTGCCGGACGGATGCCAGTGGTCGGTCAGCGATCCGGACGACGGCTACACCAACGTCACGGATTACATAGGAGGGCCGGACGGGATTACGTTCTTCAACGGCACGGGCTTCATGGGCCTGTCCCTCGATGAGAACGATGATTCGGGACTCGGCCATCATGGCGTGAACAAGGACGTTCCGGCGCTCAACGGCACCACCGATTTCGACGATTCCGGCGATGATGATGCGGGCGATGCCGGTTCGGATACGGAGAACGATTCGCAGGATTCGGTATACGCCGGCACGGATCTCGACAAGGCATTCAAAACGATCTACGAGAACAAGTGGTATTGGCCGTCGATCGATTCGGACAAGGCTCCGGAGGAACCGGATCTGTATGTCAACGTCGATGGAACGGTCGGCGGCAGTGTCACCATGCAGTACACGTCCGACAGCAAGCTGCCAGTGGGAACGACGGGCGGCCAATCGCATGGCAGCGTCGATGGAAAGAACGTCGGGAAAAGCGCCAGCGGAAAGGAAACGAAATGAGTGACGAGAAAACCCGTGAAGTGCCGTTGACCGACGTCATGGGAATCGCGGAGGTCTCGGACGAGCCCACGGAAACCCTGCCGGCCGTCGACGATCCGGGCGAGGCGAAGACCGAATCGTTCCAGAAGCCGTTCGACGGCGGTCCGGAAGCGCAGAGGAAGTTCGAATCGCAGGACGAGGCCGAATCGCTGGAAACCTCCGGGCAAGACATGCGCGGAAGCTTTGCGGGCCGTTCGGCACGTCCGACCGGTTCCGTCAAATCGGCTGATCCAGCCAAATCAGCCGAGCCGGTCGACCCCTCCAAGCAAGTGCGCATCGGCAAAACGGACGGCGAGCTGGTAATCCGCCCGTCCGGACCAAGCACCGGAACCATCGTGCTGGGCGTGTTCTTCTGCCTGATCGGCCTGATGTCCATGCTGTGCCTGCTGCCCATCGGCGCATGGCGGTGGATGCCGAATCCCTCGACGCTGTTCTTCTACGTGGTCGGCGGTCTCGGCGCGCTGCTGCTCATCATTTCCGTGGTCTGGGCCGTCGTCGCCGCGGTGCGTCTGCGCCGACGGGAACGCCAGTCAGCAGAGCAGTCCCCAGAAAGCCAGCAGCGCCAACGATAGCGCCGCCGACACCACCACACACGTGGCCACGATGACATGGCCGGATCCGATGCATGCTTTTCCATCTTTTCCTATATCGCATCGGCTTCCGGCTGCGGCATCGTGGCCATTATTCATATCCGCATCGTCTCTATGCTTGCAATCGCGCGATTCCTAGCATGACGACGGCACGCGTCCACGATGATTTCCGCCAACAGCCAGGCGAACGCGACAAGGCTCAGCCATGTGAGCATGACGATGACATGCCAGTTCTTGGCAAGCACCGCCGAATTGTCGGTCAACGAGATCGCATCAATGATGACGGTGACCAGATACGCCAGGAACACGCCGGTCGTGCCGACGGCAAGGAGGGTGTTGAGCGCCAGTGCGACGCGCATGCCGACCGGGAATCGATGGTCGGTTATTGCGATTGGACGTGCCGCATTCGGTTGTGTGGATGGACCTGTCGGTGTGGTCGCATCCGTTGAAAACATTGAAGTCGAATCCGTTGGCTCCGCCGGTTCCGTCGAAGCCGAATCGTGCGATACCCGCCGTGACGCACGGCGCTCGCGCACCCAGCCGGCGATGAGCAGAATTGGCGCGCCGCACATCGCCAGCAGCGCGCAGAGCAGGCAAACCGCGATTGCGCCGACAATCACACCCATCGACTTCACCAGCGCGGGCGGGGTCTTCAGCGGTGCCGTGACCGTCTGATTCGGCTGCGTTCCGGCGATCATCGGCGTTGCCCAGCCGTTCGCGCCCGTGCCGCTCGTCACCGCGTTGATCCAATCCTCCAGATCGTGCGTGTAATGCGGTTCCAACGGCAGTCCCGGAACCGTCTGATTCGAACCGGTTCGAAGCTGATGGTTCGCGTCATAATACCGCAGCGTCACATTCGTATTGCCAGCCTGGTTTGCGGCTTTGATCAGCAGCCGCGCGCCCTGTTCGACCGGCATGGCTGTGTCCTTGACGCCATAGTTGATGAGTAGCGGCATGGTGAGCGATCTGCGGTATTTGGCCGCGTCGAAATCCGCATAGGCGAGTCCCATGCGTTGTGTGCCAAGCTGGTGATGCGCGGAATAAGCTGCTTGACGGCATCGGGTGCGCCCGCGGCGGTCAGATAATTGGTGGCTGCGAGCGTCATCTGCTGACGGCCCGAAACGACCGGGGGAGAGGTGAGGATGGCGAAGGCAAGATCCGGATGCTGTTGCGTCAGCACGGTGGCGATCCATGTGCCTTCCGATTCGGCGTAGATGCCGGTTTCCGATCTGCTCACGCCCGGCCATTTTCTCAGGATTTCCAGCGATTTCGCATAGTCGTGCGCGCTGGACACGTAGTCGCGGTGCAGCATGGTGTAGTTGTCGAGCCGCTTGTCCGGCACGAGAGTGGTGATGCCGACCGACGCCATCGCGTTCGCCACGTCGCCGAACGCCTCCGACGATTTGCCGGTGCCCGAACCGTGCAGGAACAGGCATGCGGGACGATCTGCCGGCGCGTCGAGCGGCTCGCGAACGATGGCATTCACGGTTTTGCCGCCGTCCAACGCGACCGTGATATGCGTTTCCTTGGTGCGGTACGCGCCCTCCTGCGGGGTTTCGAGCACGGCACCTGTGCCGGGTCAACGGCTTGGATAGCGGTATTGGTCGTGGTGAGCGTGATATGTTCCGTGAACGGCTCGACCTGCCATTTCGGCGCCATCGCATTGCCGAGCGCGCATAGGACCATGGTCAGAAGAAGTGCCAGCGCGGTAGTCGCCGCGCAGGTGACGAGAATTCGTTTCACAATGCTTCGCACGGTACGCCACTCTAGTCGTATTCGGCGTGCGTGGCGCGGAAAACACGGAATCATGGGGAATCCGCGTATAATCGCGATTTCGTAATCGCCAACCGACGTTCGTGCTGCAAATCAACACGAAACCAGGGGAAAATCGCAATAACCCCTTCCACAATCCACCTGTGGATATGTGGAAATCCGTTGATGCGGCAGACGTCGGTTCCATCGCATCCCCTCCGCCAAACCGACGCTGAGCGTCCTCCAGCCGTCGGTTTCGTCGCACCTTTTCCGCCAAACCGACGCTTAGGCCCTCCTCAGCGTCGGTTTCGCGGATTGGGGGCGATGGGATCGACGCTGAGATGGGATTTGGGGGAGAAGGATGGGAAGGTTGGGATGGGGCTAGGCGCGGGCTTCGTAGCGAC
>ENA-OQEX01001063-OQEX01001063.1-human-gut-metagenome-genome-assembly--contig:-NODE-1063-length-11447-cov-1.772527_pt1 | contig 11447 bp, 19 predicted proteins | sample MGYA00242802_ERZ504649 | MGnify/ENA primary metagenome ERZ504649 (study PRJEB26092, sample SAMD00036194) | human gut metagenome | host: Homo sapiens | study: EMG produced TPA metagenomics assembly of... | reverse complement strand
TTGACAAAATGGTTAGGTAATGCTAACCTTATATATGTAATTAGATGAGACTAACTCATCAAAAACGACCTTTATATAGTATAATCATTTATGTAGTATGAATGCGAGATAAAGTGTCATGCCATAGACTTTATCCCGCAGTCATGCATACAACAGCAAGGCAAGGTGGAGAACAGCATGTGCCAAGAACAAGTAGAGAAGGCTTTACAACAAAGTGGTAAGAGAATCACACAACAGAGAAAGATTCTACTAGATGTTATCTTGAATGGAGAATGGGAATGCTGCAAAGAGATCTATTACGAAGCAGTCAAACGAGATTCTTCCATTGGAATGGCAACAGTATACCGCATGATGACAACACTCGAAGAGATCGGAGTCATCGAGAGAAGATGCGTATTTCGAGTAAGAGATGAAGTAGAGCTTTAAAATTAAATCAATCATAAAAAATTAAGAAGTATTTGGTTTCAATCAATGAAATCAGATACTTTTTCTGTTATAGTAAAAGAAAAGGGAGAATTGTGGTTATGAAAAAGATACTATATCATATCTTTCTCTTGCTCTGTATTGCAGTATTTTGCATTAGCGCCTATAAGCTGTATGGATATTATAAATCTTATAAAGAAGCGAAAGATACTTATGAAAAGATAAAAAAAGACAATGTAAAGAAGACAAATGGAGATAGAACGATTGATTTTGATAAACTTCGGGCAAAGAATCCAGACATTGTTGGCTGGGTTTACGCAAAGGGGACAGGAATTGATTATCCGATCGTTCAAGGTAAAGATAACGAAGAATATCTTCATATGGCATTACAACTAAGAAAAAAGCAGTTCAGGGACGATCTTTTTAGATCACGGATGTGATAAGTCGTTTATCTCAGATAATAATATCATTTATGGACACCATATGAAAAATGGAACGATGTTTGCCAAGCTGCTAAAATTCAGAGAAGAATCCTTTCTAAAGAAACATCATGTGATCATTTTATATACTCCAAAGAAGACAATGCATTTGAAAGTAATCAGTGCTTATGCGGTGAAAGCACAGGATCAGATGCCGATCACATTTGCAAATGAAACGCAGAAGAAAGAATATATCACAAAGATTCGGAGAATGAGTGAACCATCGATTAAGCTGGATGATAAGAAGATCGATCGTATTTATACATTTGTGACATGCAGTTATGAAAGAGATGATAATAGGACATATGTACATGCAGTGGAAGAATGACAAGGATGATAGAAAGTGTTAGATCAAGATGAAAAAAATGAAACTAACAAAGAAGAATAAAAAAGAATTAAAGATGATCTGTGGAGTTTTAATCTTTTTTGCAGTGATCTTTATATGGATCGTACAGAATATCGGTCTGCCGATCAAGACACAAGTAGAAAAAGGCCGGATCAAGGTGATCGACATATCATCCTATAACGGGACAGTCAATTGGAAGAAGGTCAAAGACCATAATATCAATCATGCGATGATCAAGATCGGTTCAGGGATGAATGAGAAGAGAGCAGGAAGGAAAGACAGTAAATTTGATACCAATTTCCGCAATGCAGGATATGCATCAATTCACAGAGGCGTCTATTATTATTCTTATGCGAAGACAACCAGTGATGCAAAAAAAGAAGCCAGACACTGCTTAAAACTCCTCAAAGAGCAGGGAATCGATCCGACAGATTTAGATCTCCCAGTGGCATTTGATATCGAAGAAGAAGCGGTATTTCAGACAGGAAGACGTAATGTGACAGCAGTCACGACAACATTTTGTGATGAGATAAAGAAAGCAGGATTTGAGCCTATGGTTTATTCAGGAGCTTCAGCACTTCGAAATTATTTTGAATATAGTAAGATCAGAGAATATAAGATCTGGGTGGCACATTATACGAAAGCATCCGCACCAGCAATCCCATTTTCTTATGATATGTGGCAGTATACAAGCAGAGCTGTTATAAATGGGGCTAATACAGGAATGGGGTATTGTGATCTGAATTATTATCTGGTAGACAAGAATTACAAAGAATAAAAGAACTTCAGAATATGAAAGAAATAGCATATTCTGAAGTTCTTTTGGTTTAAAGAAAAGATGATGTAATCTCCATCATGATCGAAAAGAGAAAACAAACAATAAATGCAGCCCAGAAAGAGATGTTTGTAACACGTTTCTTTGGCCAGGTCTGTCGGATATCTTTCTGAAACCATGTTTTTATATAGCCGAGCCGTCCATTCAGATAAGCAATCGCAACGAGCAGAAAGATACTAAGGATAAGTCCGATCAATGCAACAGGAATGGATGCAATGATCGAAGATACCGTTACTGTATTTGCAGTATCAAGATTGTTTACACCAAAAAGTGAAACTTTTGATATTGCATAAGTTAAAAGGATGGAAGATCCATTAAAAATCATGTGAGCAGTTATGGTTGCAAAAATGGAATCCGTTGCCTCTAATAAGCATCCAAATACGATACCCAAAAAGAATGCATAGGAAAACTGCTGAAAGTTCATATGAGCTATACCAAAAAGCAAAGCAGATAATAAGAATTCCTTTGATGGGATTAGCTTTTCGCAGTCTGGAATAAAGTACTCCACGGAACAGTATCTCTTCCACAAGACCTGGAAGAAAAGCGGTTGTAAAAACTGATAATCCAAGACTCTGCATCACTTTCTGTGTCATAGTGTTGGTTGTAACATCTTGAAAAAACAAATTGGCGATCATAGTAATAAACCCTGCAACTGGACGGATCGTAAAGGCAAGAAGGATCACGAGAAAAAATGAACCAATATGGATCTTATGCATTCGTAATGTCTTCTTTGTATCATCTCCACAGATCTTAAGATAAAGAAAAGCGGCAATGAGTAAAATACCATAAAATAAAGTAGTAAAAAGATATGTGTTGGTAATAAAAATCCCCATTCCAGTGGAAAGTATAAAATACAAGATCACATAAAACAGGCTGAAGCAGCCAGCGGATTTGATATATTTCATGGAGTTACCTCGCTATTTTTTTAAGATTCCATTGTCTGTGATCGTGATCAGTCCGTCCTTTAACAGGCGTCCAACTGCACGTTTAAAAGCAGCCTTGCTAAGTCCAAGCTCACGTTCGATCGTAGCAGGTCTCGCCTTATCATTAAATGGAAGACGGCATCATAGCTTTCAATGGTATCCATGATTAATTTCGCATCACGATCAATCTGAAGGTAAGCTTTCTCATGAGGGCTTAGGGATAATTTACCATCTTCATTCACTTTTGTAACACGAAGGTTAAGCTGTTCACCAATTACGATTTTATTGTGAATCTCGCGTTTTGGGATACGTCCAAGGAACTGATCTTCTACAGCAACAAAAGCACCATGATCAGGGTTGATATTATAAACAGTGGCATGCACCCAATCGTTGACTTTAAAATGATGATCTGTCGATAATAATTTACCAATCTTCATTGTTGCACAAAGACGATCACTCTTATCAATATAAAGAGAAACCAGATATTCTTTATTTGGACGGATATGTCCTAACTGTTCTTTAAATGGAAGAAACAGATCTTTTTCTAGTCCCCAGTCAAGGAAAGCACCAATCTTGCTAACTTCTTTGACACGTAGAGGGCGGATCGCACCTAATGTGATCTTTGGAATATGAACGGTAGCAATTGGGCGATCCTCAGAGTCCTTATAAACAAAACATGAAATCTGATCACCGATCCTTGCACCATCTGGAACTTGTTTGGCAGGAAGAAGGATACTTCCGTCTGTTACATCCTTTTGGTCATTGACATAAACACCAAACTCCTTTTTCTTCACAATATATAAATCTTGAAATTTTCCTAATTGAATCATATTTATCCTCTTTCTTAATTTTTAGATTTGTCAGACACTTAATCGTTGATTTTTGTCGTTTTCACACATTATAACACAGTTCCATAAAAAAGCGAAAGAAAAAGCCTGAAAACAGCATAAAAACGTGGTTTATTTGAAGTTTTTACTTGACTTAGATGAGGAAAGCCTATAGAATTATCTTATGCAAATTCAAAGACATATACAATTATGTTTGAGTTGAGATTAGGAGGAAAATTTAATGAACAAGACAGAATTAGTTGCAGCAATTGCAAAGAAAACAGAATTGTCTAAAAAAGATGCAAGAAAAGGCATTAAAAGCTTTTACAGATGTAGTTGCAGAAGAATTAAAGAAAGGTGAGAAGATCCAGTTAGTAGGATTCGGAACTTTTGAAGTATCTGAAAGAGCTGCAAGAGAAGGAAGAAACCCTCGCAGCGGAGAAGTTATGCACATTGCAGCTTCTAAAGCACCTAAATTCAAAGCAGGAAAAGCTTTAAAAGATATTGTAAACGAATAGAATGTTCATTTGATATTACATTAACTGCCGGTTTCTATGGATCCGGCAGTTTTTCTATATCTATTTCAGCAATATAACATAGAAGAAAGAAGGAGACATAATCATGCGTTTAGACAAGTTTTTAAAAGTATCCAGACTGATCAAGAGAAGAACTGTTGCGAATGAAGCCTGTAGTGCAGGAAGAGTTCTAGTGAACGGCAAAGCAGCGAAAGCTGGAACGAATGTGAAACCAGGAGACAGAATAGATATCCAGTTTGGAAACAGAGAGACAGCAGTAGAAGTAGTTTCTATAGCAGAGACAGTGAAGAAAGATGAGGCAGCAGATCTGTACAAGTTTTTTATAGGTATGTTTTATAAGCTTTGTTCATAAGATGTATAAAACATTTTGGGAGGAAGTTTAGTATGATAGAAGAGAGACAACCTTTAAGAGCACATAAGATCAGCTTATCAAACCGATCTCTTGGCGTGATCACAGGGGTAAAAGATGTTGTTTCCTTTGATCTTAATGAGATCATTCTTGACACAGATCAGGGACTGTTAATGATTAAGGGAAAGAATCTCCATGTAAAGAAATTACTGGTTGAGAAGGGTGAAGTAGAGATTACGGGAAAGATTGACAGTTTTTATACTCTAATATAGAAGAGCCAGGAAAGAAAGAAGGATTATTAGGAAGGTTACTGAAATAATGAAAGAGACTGTAACCGATCCGTTGTTATTTTTTCTTGCGTCAATTTTATTTGGTGTATGTTTGCAGGCAATATATGATATTATTCGTGGAATTCGAAGAGTATTCTATCATAAAAGCGTGTTTTTGTTTATAGAAGATATAGGATTTGGAATATTTACAGCAGTGATGGCATTTATATTTCTTTGTACATATAACGATGGCGAAGTTAAGAGGATTCTTTTTCCTCGGAATTGTGATCGGAATGATTCTATATTATCAATTATGCAGCAAGTTCCTTTGAGGGCTGTCATACATATTACAGAGGAAGCTAAAGAAGATCATAAGGCAATTTGAAAAAGTATGTTTAAGACCAGGAATTCATATCAAGAGAAACCTGAAATGGCAATTGAAAGAAGAAAAAAACAAGTTACAATGGCACTAAAGAAACAAATAAAAAGAGGTGGTAAAAGTGACAATACGAAAGAAACAAAATAAGCTGGATCAGAGGACAAAGATCATCATGATCATTGTTCTGATATTTGTAGTCATTTTAGCATTTTCCTATATCAATCTACGACAGAAATCAAAGAAGATCGCCAAAGAGCAGCAGCAGGTGGAATCCCAGATCAAGAAACAAGAAGAGAAGAAAAAGAATTAAAGAAGAAAAAGAATATATCAAGACAAAAGAATTTAATTGAAAAGACAGCCACAGAGAAGTTTGGACTATTGTACCCGGGAGAGTACTTACTCAAAGGATCAGATGACTGATAAACAACAGAATTAAAAAATTTAGGGGGGGAACAAACGTTCCTCCCTTCGTTTTGCTTATAATGTGAAAGACGAAATTTTAGCTAAAGATAAAAGGCGGAAATTTCGTCTTTTTTTCCGCCTTAAGTGGAAAAAGACGAACTATATTCTTATGTGCATATTGCATATAATTTAGTACAGAAGGAGAAAAGTAATGGAAATATCAAACAAACGATGTATCCAGATTCTGAAATTATTGTTGAAAATAAAGAATGTATGACAGGAGATAATCTTGCAGTTGCAATCGGAGTGTCTTCAAGAACCATTCGAATGATATGAAAGATTTAAATAGAGCATTGGAAGATCATGGTGCAAGCGTTGTATCAGAGATTGGACAAGGATATTATTTAAAGATTGAAGATCAGGAAAAATTTTTAGCATTTCAGAATGAGATGGAAGAGCAAAAAAGAGAAAAAGATTTTAAAAATATTATTCCATCAGAGCCAGAAGACAGAGTAAAGTATATTATTTCAAAGTTATTGCTGTCGATACTCAATGGAAGAAAAGAAAAAATAGAGTTTTTTGATCTGGAAGAAGAACTTTTCATTAGTACTTCTACTTTAAAGAAAGACTTTCGCAATATCGATAAAGTCTTAAAACCTTACGATCTTAAAATCAGTATCACAAAGAAAGATGGTGTGAAGATCGTAGGAGATGAGCGAAGATACGATATTGTATTTCAGAATATATCTTTAACAGCAAAGGGTATTTTGGAATAGAAAGAAATCAATTTTATCAAAGTATTTTTAAAGAACAGGAAATTGAAAAATTAAGAGAAATTTTGCTTGATGTAATTTCGGTTTATAATTTAAGACTTACAGATCTGGCATTTAAAACGTTTTGATTCATAGTTTGATCATGTTAAAACGCTTTGCAAGGCAAAAGAGTGTGACATACGAAGAAAATGATATCAAAACATTTGAAAAGAAAGTTGAATTTGAATGTGCTCAGGAGATCATCAAACGCATTCAGCAAGACTTTGAAGTAGATCTTGGAAATGAAGTTATTATTTGACACAGCACTTGATCTCAAGTCAGAGATTTTTGATTGATGATCCAAAAGAAGATTATGAATATAAAAACGAAATTGAAAAAATTCTGATAAAGATCAAGGAAGAGACAAACATTGATCTTTCCGATGATAAACAGCTGATTAATGGATTGGCAATGCACTTGAGTGCGGCACTTCAGAGAATGCGGTTCGATATGAATATTCGAAATGAATTTTTAGATTCGATCAAGAATATGTATCCACTGGCATTTGAACTTGCAGTGATCGCAGGAGAGATCATTGAAGAGAATTTCCAGTTTAGGACACAAGAAAATGAAATCGGTTTCTTGGCGATGCATTTTGGAGCAGCATTGGAAAGAAAAGGGCTTAATGAGAAAAAACCAAGAAAGAAAGCAATTATCGTGTGCTATGCAGGAGTTGCAACAGCGATGCTGATTAAAGAAAAGATTGAACAGAATTTGGACATAAGATTGAAGTGCTCAAAACATGTTCGCAACAGGAAGTAAGTCAAGAGTTGATCGATCAGGTGGATCTTGTATTGACAACGGCAGAACTTTCAGAACTTAAATCTGACAAAATAAAGAAAATAAATCTATTTTGGATGAGACAGATATTCAGTTCATAGGAAATATTTTAAAGAAGATCAAAAAGATGAAATTGATTATCGAAAGATTTTTCGAAAAGAATTATTTTTCTATGATGTGGAATTTAAGAATAAAGAAGAAATTCTTGAACATATGACAAGAGAGATGCAGATACGAGGATTGATCAGTAAAGAAGGAAGTAAATCCGTATTTAAAAGAGAAGAAATGTCGACGACAGAACTGGGCAATATGGTAGCAATACCGCATGCAATGTCAAATGACTCTGAAGAGGCAGTCGTATCCGTTATGATCTTAAAGAAACCAATCCTCTGGGAAAATGAAAAAGTGCAGGTTGTACTTTTACTCAATGTACCAAAGTCACAATACAATATGTGGGAAGTTGTATTTAAACGATTATATCAATATCTGATTGGTGATCAAGGGGTTACAAAATTGATCAAAGATAAAGATTATGATGATTTTATTCGTCATTTGGAAAGAAATGAATAGGAAGGAAATATCATGGAATCACTAGTATTAAATAAAGACAACGTTAAATTGAAGGTAAAAGCTTCTGATTGGGAAGAAGCGGTTAGAATTGGGGCAGGGATGCTTGTAGAACAAGGATGTGCAAAACAATCTTATGTTGATGGTATCATTGCTTCTGTCAAAGAATTAGGCCTTACATTGTCATTGCAGATGGAATCGCAATGCCGCACACAAGACCAGAACAGGGAGCTATTGGGATCGGTTGTATCTGATCACACTGGATCAGCCAGTAAAATTTGATGGAGATGACAGTGAAGTAAAAGTTATGATCTGTTTTCAGCAGTAGACAGTGAAAGCCACATGGATATTCTTAAGATGATCGTTGAGTTTGTAGAGCGCGGACTCATTGATGATATAGCTAAAGCAACGACTTATGAAGAGTTACTTGAAGTGATCAAAGAGAAATAGTTTTAAAAAAGAAAGGAGACGAAACTATGTTACAGATTTTAACAGTATGCGGAGCAGGACTGGGAAGCAGTTTTGCATGTCAGATGAGTGTAGACGCCGTATTAAAGGAACTGGGTGTGGAGGCAAAACTTGACCATACAGACATCTCTAGTGTAGGGGGAGCAAAGGCTGACATCATTCTTTCAGGAAAGAACTTTGAGAAACAGTTTGAGCGTTATACACTGGACTGTCCAACAATTTTTCTCGATCGATTGGTCGATAAAAATGAGATCAAAGAAAAACTGACACCGGTTTTAAAAGATCTTGGAGTTTTATAAAACTAGCAAAATAGAGAGTGAGGAGAAAAAATGCAGGTTTTAAATTTTATCATTAAGAACATCCTGACACAGGCATCTGTTGTCGTAGGACTGATCGCACTGCTTGGTTTAGTGTTACAGAAAAAACCAATTGGTACTGTTGTATCAGGAACAATGAAAACTATCTTAGGATTCTTAGTATTATCCGCAGGTTCAAGCGTTATCCAGGGATCATTAGCTATTTTTGGTGATCTGTTTAATAAGGCCTTTGGACTTAAGGGTCTTGTAGCATCTATCGAAGGTATTAACGGTCAGGCAATGACAGACCTTGGACTTGGATCAGAGATCGCTATCACATTAGCAGGTATCTTTATTGTTAATATTATTTTAGCTCGTATTACACCATTTAAGTACATCTTCTTAACAGGACAGGCTTTATTATGGGAATCTACACTTTGCGTAGTATTTGCTTACTTCTGTGGATTAAGAGGACTTCCATTGATCATCGTAGGATCAATCGTTGGTGGTGCATTCGCAACATTAATGCCAGCATTCGCACAGCCAGTTATGCGGCAGATCACCGGTAGTGATGATATCGCATTAGGACATTTCTGTACATTTGGATATATGTTCACAGCATTAATTGCTAAATTAACAGGTGATAAATCTAAATCAACAGAAGATGTTGCATTACCTAAGAGTCTTGAATTCTTACAGGATACATATTTATCAGTAATGGTAGTTATGGTGCCATTTTACTTGATTGTAGCAATCTTTGCAGGACCTAAAGCATGTGCTGAATACGCAGGAGCTACAAACTACATCGTATTCATGTTCTTACAGGCATTACAGTTTGTGACAGGTTTATACGTATTAATGGCAGGTGTTCGTTTACTGTTAGCTGAATTAGTACCAGCTTTCCAGGGAATCTCTATGAAACTGGTTCCAAATTCAAAACCAGCCTTAGACTGCCCAGTATTATTCCCATATGCACCAAACGCAGTAATCTTAGGATTCATCTTTACAACAATCGGATCTATCATCGGTATGTTCTTAACACCAATGCTTGGATTACCAATGATCTTACCTGGAGTTATGAGTAACTTCTTCGCAGGTGGTACAGCTGGTATCTTTGCTAACCAGGTTGGTGGACGTCGCGGAACGATTATTGGATGTATTGCACATGGTATCTTCATCATGATCTTACCAGCTTTACTTTCCCCAATGCTTGGACAGATTGGATTCCAGAACATGACATGTACAGACGTAGATACTGTAGTAACAGGATTCTTCTTCATGATCATTAAATCTATCGCAGGAATCTTCTAAGATAGAAAGCAAAAAGATCATTATAGAAAGTTATACAGGAGGGATGATCAATGTTTTTCTTTGGTAAAAGAAGAAAGAAAAGAAGCAAGAGCAGGCAGTTCCTGTTGTAAATAAAGAGGAATTGATCGCGAAAGCTTCAGAAAAAGTAACAGAATTAGAAAGTAAACAGGGATGAGAGAGTTTCATTATTAAACGAAATCGGATCCCTGTATACACAAGCAGAAGAAACAGATCTGGCAATCCAATATTATGAAGAAAGCTTGGAACTTTGCAAGCAGCACGGAAAAGCGAGCACAGATCTAATGAAACTTTACAATAAAAAACGTCAAGAAGCTGCAGAAGCGAAAGATGATGAAAAAGTAAAGGAATATATGGATAAGGTTCAGAACCTGATGCAGATGTCAAAGGATATGATCCGAGGAAATGCATAACATTTACGGGGAGGAAATTCCTTCCTGCAAACATATAATTCATTCGCAACGTATAAGGCAAAATTAAAGGAGTAAAGAAATGTATAAAAATTTGATTGAATTATTTAAAGAAAATGAAGGTAAAGGAGCAGTAGGAGCATTCAACTTACATTGTTTTGAAATGCTTCCAGCAATGATTCAAGCAGCAGAAGAACTGAACGTTCCAATCATTATCCAGACTTCTCTTGGAACAGCTGAATATATTGGTTTTGAACCATTGATCGCAGCTGTAAAAGCTTTAGCAGAAAAATCTTCTGTAAATGTAGCTCTTCATATGGATCATTGTAAAAGCATTGAAGCACTGAAAAAAGCAATCGATCTTGGATATTCTTCTGTAATGTATGATGGATCTGCATTACCAATTGAAGAAAATATCAAAAATACACAAGAAGTTGTAGCATATGCTCATGCACATGGAGTATCTGTAGAAGGTGAGATCGGATCTATCGGTGGAGCTGAAGAAGGTGTTGTAGTAGAAAAAGACGCTGCGATGTATACAAAACCAGAAGATGCACTTCATTATGTTAATGAAACACATGTAGATGCATTAGCAGTATCTATTGGTACAACACATGGTCAGTTCAAATCTAAAGCTAAGATCAATTATGAATTATTAAAAGAATTAAAAGCTAAATTAGGACCTGTTGGATTAGTTCTTCATGGAGGAACAGGAGTATCTGATGAAGATATGAAACGTTGTGTACGTGAAGGAATGAAAAAGATCAATGTGGGAACAGAATTAAATAAAAACTATATTGAAGTTGTCAGCAAAACATTCACAGCTGATGATGTAACACCACTGACATCTTTAAGAAATCTGTTAGGACCAGCAAATGAAAGAATCAAAGAAATTGTTATAGATAAGGCTTCATTATTTAAATTATAGGATTAAAAAGTTTAAATAACCCTCTTATATTATATAATTCATCAGATGCGGCAGGGAGGAATGAATCCCTGCCGCATTTAACTTTTTAG
>ENA-OQEX01001062-OQEX01001062.1-human-gut-metagenome-genome-assembly--contig:-NODE-1062-length-11455-cov-7.416314_pt1 | contig 11455 bp, 15 predicted proteins | sample MGYA00242802_ERZ504649 | MGnify/ENA primary metagenome ERZ504649 (study PRJEB26092, sample SAMD00036194) | human gut metagenome | host: Homo sapiens | study: EMG produced TPA metagenomics assembly of... | reverse complement strand
TAACTCTCTGGCCCACGAATTCATCGCCCAGAGCAACCTGTTCTGCCGCGGCCAGAAGCTGATGAACGTCATGCCTCCGTTCATTGCCTACGGCTATGCCTGCGGCGTGCACATGCCGCTGGTCATGGGCCTGCACGTCGTCATCATCCCCAATCTGGACCCCGACAAGCTGGGCGCACTGATCTGGAAGCACAAGCCCGAGCACATGTTCGGCGTTCCGGCCCACTACCAGCAGATGGCAGCTTCTCCGCTGCTCAAGAAGAAGAAGGATCTCTCCTTCATCCGCAACTATGCCGCCGGCGGCGACTCGCTGCCGCTGGGCGCTGAGCTGACTGTGAACGAGTTCCTGAAGGCGCACAACGTGGAATATCCGCTGGCCAAGGGCTACGGCATGACCGAGGTCGCCTCTGCCGCTACCGTTGCCGCCGGCAACGTGACCAAGCCCGGCAGCGTGGGCATTCCCATGCTGAACACGGTGGTGTCCATTTTTGAGCCTGGCACCGAGACCGAACTGCCCATCGGTGAGCGCGGTGAGATCTGCATCTGCACCCCCACCGTCATGAAGGCTACTACAATAAGCCCGAGGAGACCGACATGATCCTGCGCCGCCATGCAGACGGCCAGATCTGGGCACACACCGGCGATGTCGGCTACATGGACGAGGACGGCTTTGTGTATCTGGATTCCCGCATCAAGCGCATGATCATCCGTCACGATGGCTTCAAGGTGTTCCCGTCCATGATCGAGAACGTCATCAGCCGCCACCCGGCCGTGCATCAATGCTCGGTGGTGGGCTGCACCGATAAGGACCATGTGCAGGGCCGCCTGCCCTTCGTCTACGTGGTGCTGGACCCGGAAGGCGACAAGAAAAAGCGCCAGATCGTGCGGGAACTGCGCCAGCTGTGCAATGAAGAGCTGCCGGAGTATGTGCAGCCGGTGGGCTACAAGTTCATCTCCGAAATGCCCTTTACCCCTGTTGGCAAGGTGGACTACCGCAAGCTGGAAGAAGAGATCACTCCCCGCGATTACTGATCCTGAACTTCACCCTGTAATTTTTCAGACACTGAGCTCTCCCGAAAGGGAGAGCTTTTTTGTATGGAAGGAACCGCAGAATACGGACGCAGCGATGGCCGCAATTTTTTGAATTTTGTCAGTTGACAATTTTTACTTTCCATTTTATCATAGAGACAACAGCTGTGCCGCACAGGTGCAGTCATTCCAGAAAGAAGGAATTACAATGAAAAACAAAAAGTTTGCCAGCTTTCTGGCCGCAGCGGCAGCGCTTGTGCTGCTGGCCATGCCTGCATTTGCTGCCGACGAACAGACGGAGCTGCCTGCCGCCGAAGCAGCAGAGGTTCAGCAGGAGCAGACCGCAGCGCCTGCCGAGCAGGAGACCGCCCTGCCCGCCGATGCCCAGACAGCCGGCGAACCGGAGCAGCAGCTCACCTATGTGGCGCTGGGCGACAGCATCACCTCCGGTGTCGGCCTTGCCGATATGAAATACAACATCGCCCAGATCGGCTACGATCTGCAGCCGAACTTTGAGGGCTACCCTTCCCAATGCTACACCGCCCTTGTGGGCAAGGGCCTTGGGCTGGACCGCCAGCACGCCATCAATCTGGGCCTGCCCGGCCTGATGAGCCCTGACATGCTGGATATGGTGCAGAACAGCGCCATGCCCAAGATGAATCAGGCTTCCGGCGCATATTACGTCTACCCGGAATATCAGGAGTATCTGCGCAAGGCCGATATCATTTCCATCCAGATCGGCTCCAACGACGCGCTGGTGCCCTGCATCGTAGGTCTGGGCGAGGCCACCAACTGGAAGAGCGAGCAGCTTGCCGCACTGATGGTCAGCGGTGCCCTGCGTGATTTCAACTTCCAGAAGCTGGGGCTCTTCCTCGAAGCGCTGAACCGTATGACCCTTACCTTTGACGAAAGCCGCGCCACCAACCGCCTGCTGTTCCGCGGCATGGATGAGATCTGCGATCAGGCCTATACCAATGTGACCGCCAGCCTGCCGCAGATCGTGGCCGGTATCCGTGCACTGAACCCGGATGCCAAAATCGTGCTGCTGGGCTACACCAATCCGGTGCCTCTGCTGCCCGCATGGAACCGCTATTTCAGCAAATTGAACCGCTTTGCCAAAGACCTTGCCGCACAGGAAGGCTTGATCTATGTGGACATTCCCCGTGCGCAGACCGCTGCCGACGGCCACCCCACCGTTAAGGGCCACCAGTACATTGCAAACCAGATTTTGAATGCTCTGAAGTGAGCTTTCCATCAAAAAAGCCTGTCTCATTTTTGCGAGACAGGCTTTTTTGCGCTGTTCTGTTTTCAGCTCAGCCGGCCGCTTTCCACCGAAAAGCTGATATCTGCCGCAGCCATGGTAGACTTGCGGTGGGAGACCAACAGCACCGTTTTGTCTTTGCACTCTGCCCGCACAGCCTTGAGGATCACACCCTCATTCAGGCTGTCCAGATTGGAGGTAGGCTCGTCCAGCAGCAGGAAGGGTGCATCATGCAGGAAGGCACGCGCCACACCGATGCGCTGGCGCTCGCCGCCGGAAAGTGCACCGCCCAGCTCACCCACCGGGGTATCATAGCCCTTGGGCAGGCTGTGGATAAAGCCGTCCAGTGCAGCCTTTTTGCAGGCTGCTTCCACCTCTTCCCGGGTGGCATCCCGCTTTGCAATGCGGATGTTGTTCTCAATGGTATCGTCGAACAGCTCGGTCTCCTGCGTCACAAGGCTTTCCTGTTCGCGCAGGGCGGCGGTGTTCACGCGGCGGATATCCTCTACGCCAAAGCGGATGCTGCCGCTGGATACATCCCAGAAGCGCATCAGCAGCCGCAGGAAGGTAGACTTTCCGCTGCCGGAGCGGCCGGTGATGCCCACGATCTTCTTTTCCGGAATGGTCAGGCTCAGGTCATGCAGCACCTCCTCATTGGCATAGGCAAAGTTCACATGCTCTGCCGCAGCACCTGCAAATGCGGTGTCTGTGCCGTCGGTCACATCGGCGGTGACGGGCTGTTCGTCCAGCAGGTCCAGCACGCGGTCTGCGCTGGCGAACACCTGCGTCAGGCTGGCACCAAGGTTTGCCAGCGCCACCACCGGGCCAAAGGAGCTGAGGGCCGAAAGGGTGCACACCAGTACGCCCTCCACGCCCATTTTACCGCTCTGGTAAAGGTTCAGGCTCACACCCAGCACGGCCAGCACCGTGAGCAGGATCAAGGTGTTCGTGATGGCCACGGTCAGGCCCTCGCGGTATTTCATCGCCTTCTGCTTTTCGCCCAGCATCTCACTGTGGGCCGTGATGCCCTCGGCGCGGGCTGCAGTGTCCTGATACTGCAGGGTATCCTTCAGGCCGCGCAGGCTTTCCAGCACATAGCTGTTGGTATCGGCCAGTGCCTGACGGTACTCCCGGGCGGCACGGTCGCCGCGCTTTGCGCTCCACACCGGCAGGGCCACGCCCACCAGCAGATAGCCCGCCAGCAGCACCAGCGCAGGCAGGATGTGCCAGCTGCCCACAAAGCCCGTCATGCCGATGACGCAGATGAACGCGATGCAGATGGGCGAAATGGTGTGGGCATAGAACACCTCCAGCGCCTCGATGTCGGCGGTGATGAGCGAGATCAGGTCACCGCGGTCACGGCCTTCCAGCTTTGCAGGGGTCAGACGGCGCAAGGCACCGAACACCTTATCGCGGATCAGGGCCAGCAGCTTGAAGGCGATATAGTGATTGGACGCCTGCTCTGCGTAACGCAGAACGCCGCGCAGCAGCGCAAACACCAGAATGCAGCAAAGGCCGTGCCCACGGTCCTCACCGGGCTTGCAAGCCCCAGCGCACGCAGGATGCCAAAACCGCCGAGGATGGTAATGAAGGTGGCGCAGAAGTGGCCTGCCACCCCCATCACGATCGCTGCCAGCATAACGGGCAGCATGGGCTTTACCAGTACGATCAGCCGTCCCACAATGGCAAAGGGGCTGCGATGATTGCTCTTGTTCATGCTCAGGCATCCTCCTCTTCCAGTGTTTCCAGCTGCCGCTGTGCCAGATACAGGCGGCTGTAAGCCCCCTGCCGGGCCAGCAATTCGGCGTGGGTGCCCTGCTCGATCACACGGCCATTGCTCATTGCATAGATGCAGTCGCTGTGCACCACGTTTGCCAGACGGTGGGAGATCAGGATAATCGTCTTTTTTCCGGCCAGACTGTGGATGGCTGCATGATGTCGTTCTCGCTCTCGGCATCCACGTTGGAGGTAGCCTCGTCGAAGAGGTAGATGGGCGTATCATGCAGCAGAGCCCGCGCATGGCAAGGCGCTGGCGCTGGCCGCCGGAAAGATTGCTGCCGCCTCATGCAGAGCGGTCTGCAGGCCGTTCTGGCTGCGGCAGAAATCGGCCAGATTCACCTGTTCCAATGCCGCCCAGAGCTGTGCCTCGTCCGCGTCCGGCTTTGCCATGCGCAGGTTGCTCTCCACCGTACCTTTGAAGATGGCGGCGTTGTGGGGCACCAGCGTCAGGGTGCGCAGACGCTGTTCCTGCTGCAGCTCCTGCACCGGCACGCCGCCCAGCGTCACGCTGCCGGTATAGCCGGTGCGGCTGCCGGACAGCAGCGCCGCAATGGTGCTTTTGCCGCAGCCACTCTCACCCACCAGCGAGACAAAGCTGCCCTGTGGAATGGTAAAGGAGACATCGTTCAGGATGGTGCGGTCCTTCTCGTAGCCAAAGGTGACATGCTCAAGCTTCAGAGTCGTATTCTCTCCGGGCACGCGGTCACCATCGGCAGGCTCTTCCGCTGCCAGAAGCTTGAAGATCTTCTCTGCCGAAGCGGCACCGTTCATGGCAATGTGGAAGTAGCTGCCCAGCAGCCGCAGCGGCAGGAAAAGTCCGCCGCCAGCAGCACGATGGTCAATGTGGCGGTCAGGGTCAGCCGGCCTGCCGCAAACGCAGCCACCGCGCTGATGATGCCAGGCCCGCACCGCCGTAAGCCATCAGGTCCATCAGTGTCACCGAGTTCAGCTGCATGGTGAGCACCTTCATGGTGATCCTGCGGAAGCGCTCGGCCTGCGCATTCATCTGCTTATGCTTCCAGCCGTCGGCTGATAAATTTTCAGGGTGGTCAGGCCCTGAATGTTCTCAAGGAAGCTGTCGCCAAGGGTGGTGTATTCGCCCCAGTAGTTTGCCAGCAGCTTTTTGGCAACTTCTGCACTGCCACAATGGACATGGGGATCAGCGGCACGCAGCACAGCAGGATGATGGCTGACCGTGCGTGTACACCCACCAGCAGCACAAACAGGGTAACGGGTGCCAGCAGGCTGTAAAACAGCTGCGGCAGGTATTTTGCAAAGTAGGTGTCGATCTGCTCCACACCTTCGCTGGCCAGCATCACCACCTCGCTGGTGGCCGCCGTCTCGGTGTAGTTGGGGCCAAGGCGGGCAAGCTTTGCGTAGATGCTGCTGCGCAGGGTGCGCTTGACATCCTTGGAAGCCTGATCGCTCATGGCCGATGCCAGCATGGTAAAGGCAAAGCGCATGGGCACCGTGGCAAGGCAGAGCACAAGGTTCTGCCACAGCTGTGCACTGGTCAGGCTGCCCGCAAAGCTGCGCCCACCAGCTGGGCAATGGCCCGCACAAAGATCACGTTGCACAGCATCCCCAGCCATTGGAAAGCCACATTGGCTCCCACATACCGCAGCGCACCGCGGTCAAAGGACAGCAATTTTTTGTTGATCACTGGGCTTTCTCCGTTTCTGCTTTTTCTGCATCACTGCCAAACAGACGCTCATATTCGCCGGTAAAGATGCGCTCCGGCAGTGCACTGGTCATGGCAAGGGCAGCGGTAAAGCGCTCTTCTTCGCTCAGCGGCTCACTGACCGGTGGGAAATGGGTCAGGATCGTTTTCAGCTCCCGATCCACCTGTTTTGCCACCCAGATGCCCCGGTCTGTCATATAGATCTTGCCGTAGTGCTCCTTTACGATCATGCCGCGCTCCATGAGCAGATTCATGATACGCACTACCGAGGGCTTGGTCACGCCAAGCTTTTCGGCAATGCTGCGGGAGCTGATATCCAGATGGGTCTGTGAGACTTCGTAGATCGCCAGCAGATAGCGCAGATGCGCCGACGTAAGTTCCATCCCGATCACTCTCTTTCGTTCTGAATTTCCAATGTTATCCAAAGCTAACTTTTTGTTTTTGAAAAAAGGGCGCGAGCCGAAACTTCCAGCCCGCGCCCTTTGCGGATCATTTCAATGCTCAGTGACAGCCGCTGCAACCGCTGCAGCTGCCATTGCAGCCGCCTTCGCCGCAGCCGCTGCACCCACTGCAGCCGCCGCCATGCTTGTGGGAGTGCCATGTGATCCAGCCCACACCGCCAAACACGATGACTGCCACAATGATCGTGGGCAGATTAAAATTTGCAGCGAGGAATTCCATCATACAAAACACACCCTTTCCGTGCAAAGCGTTCTTTTAGATCTTGGAGATGTCGATTTTGACCTCGTTGTCACCAGCATACTTGTTGGGACGGACCAGCAGGTAGATGAAGCCAACCAGAACCACAGCAGCCACGATGGTGAAGAAGTTGAAGCCAATCTCACCAGTGATCAGGCCGCCCAGCTGGTACACCACCAGAGCGGCGCAGTAAGCCAGAGCGCACATATAACCAATGGCGATGGCGGTCCACTTGCCGTTGTTCATCTCGCGCTTGATGGCGCCCATAGCAGCGAAGCAGGGAGCGCACAGCAGGTTGAAGATCATGAAGGCGTAAGCGACAGAGCGGTGTAGTCCTGCGCAACAGCAGCCAGATCTCATCGCCGTTCTCAGACAGCTCGCCGCCGAAGTGATACAGAACACCGAAGGTACCAACCACGTTCTCCTTTGCGATCAGGCCGGAGACGGAAGCGACAGTTGCACGCCAGTTGCCGAAGCCCAGAGGTGCAAAGATCCATGCGACCTTGGTAGCGATCGCAGCCAGCACGGAGTTGTCCTGATCCTCGACCATGCCGAAGACACCATTCTCGAAGCCGAAGCCCTGCAGGAACCACAGCACAACGGTAGCGGCCAGAATGACGGAGCCTGCACGCTTGATGAAGGACCAGCCGCGCTCCCAGGTTGCACGGAACACGTTGCCCCATGCAGGCACATGGTATGCGGGCAGCTCCATCACGAAGGGAGCGGGATCACCTGCGAAGAGCTTGGTCTTCTTCAGGATCACGCCGGAGCAGATGATGCAGCCATGCCAATGAAGTAAGCAGAGACAGCCACCAGAGAAGAACCGCCGAACATCGCACCTGCGATGAGGCCGATGATGGGCATCTTTGCGCCGCAGGGGATGAAGCAGGTGGTCATGATGGTCATGCGGCGGTCGCGCTCGTTCTCGATGGTACGGGAAGCCATAACACCGGGCACACCGCAGCCGGTACCGACCAGCACGGGGATGAAGCTTTTACCGGACAGGCCGAACTTGCGGAAGATACGGTCCATGATGAAGGCGACACGGGACATATAGCCCACATCCTCCAGAATGGACAGCAGGAAGAACAGCACCAGCATCTGGGGAACGAAGCCCAGAACCGCGCCGACACCGGCAACGATGCCGTCCATGATCAGGCCGTACAGCCAGCCTGCCACGCCGATGCTCTCCAGCAAGCCGCCCAGAGCATTGGGAACAATTTCACCGAACAGGACATCGTTGGTCCAGTCGGTGGCAAAGGTACCAATGGCCCAGCCGCCGTCTGCAATGGAGGTGCCCATGGACAGGGAGTACATCAGGAACATGACCAGTGCGAAGATGGGCAGAGCCAGAATACGGTTGGTCACGATCTGGTCGATCTTATCGGAAACGGTCAGGTGCTCCACGCGGGCCTTTTTCTTAACAGCTTTGCCCACGACGGTGTTGATATATGCATAGCGCTGGTTGGTGATGATGCTCTCAGCGTCATCGTCCATCTCAGCTTCGCAGTCCTTGATGTGCTGGTCGATGTGGTCGGTCAGGCTCTTGTCGAGCTTCAGCTCGTCCATGACCTTCTCGTCGCGCTCGAACAGCTTGACGGCATACCAGCGCAGGAAGCGGTCATCCACCTTGCCTGAATGGACTCTTCGATGTGGGCAATGGCGTGCTCCACGCTGCCGGTGAACACATGGGGCAGCTCAGCAGCTTGGTAGCCTTTGCAGCAGCCACAGCAACCTTTGCAGCAGCCTCGGTGCCCTCGCCCTTCAGTGCGCTGATCTCCACAGCCTGACAGCCCAGCTCTGCGCTCAGCTTCTTCAGGTCGATCTTATCACCGTTCTTGCGCACCAGATCGATCATGTTCACAGCCATGACCACCGGGATGCCCAGCTCGATCAGCTGGGTGGTCAGGTACAGGTTACGCTCAATGTTGGTACCATCAATGATGTTCAGGATGGCATCGGGCTTCTCCTTGACCAGATAAGTACGGGAAACCACTTCTTCCAGCGTGTACGGAGACAGCGAGTAGATGCCGGGCAGATCCTGAATGATAACATCCTTATCGCCCTTCAGCTTGCCTTCCTTCTTTTCCACCGTAACGCCGGGCCAGTTGCCGACATACTGGTTGGAGCCGGTCAGATTGTTGAACAGGGTCGTTTTACCGCAGTTCGGGTTGCCGGCAAGTGCAATTTTAATGCTCATTGCTTAATCCTTCCTCTTTGGGATCAGACTACTTCGATCATTTCAGCATCGGCCTTGCGCACGCTCAGCTCGTAGTTGCGCACGGTCAGCTCCATGGGGTCGCCCAGAGGTGCCACCTTGCGGACATAGATCTCAACACCCTTGGTGATGCCCATGTCCATGATGCGGCGCTTGACCGGGCCTTCACCGTGCAGCTTTGCCACAGTAGCAGTCTCGCCGACCTTTACGTCTTTCAGAGTTTTCATACTTAACCATCCTCCTCTGCTTGTCTTTATAGAGAGACTATTCCAGTTTCGGAGCAGCTCCCAAACAGCGCCTGGGCACTGTTCAGCCAATCATGATACGGTTTGCCATGGTCTTGTCCAGCGCGATGCGGCTCTCCTTGACCTGAATGATCAGGTTGCCTGCGATCTCGTTGACGACCGTTACCTCACTGTCCACCACAAAACCCAGCTCTGCCAGATGCAGCCGGATCTCGTCCTTACCGGTGATCTTTTTGATGGTGACGGTCTCCCCTGCTTTTGCCATTGTCAAAGGCATCATACTTCCGCTTCCCTTCCTGTTTGAATCTGGGATATCGCTGCGGTTAGTCAGCCGCAACTACCAACGTGGATAGTTTACGCCCACTAACCTTTTATGTCAATAGTTTTTTCACAATTAAAAGTTAGTTCATATGAACAAACAATTTTTCTGCCCGATTTTTTCCGTTTTTTCACCACAATCAACAATAACTAACTCAAATTATTGAATCAAAGTTAGCCATTGTTTACATTTTCTTGTTCTTTTTTGGCTGCATCTTGTAAACTATCACAAAGCTTTTTCTCTGCTCTGCTGTGCTCTTTTGCAGCAAATGACACAGCCGCGCGGTACAGTGGTCAGTCTGCACCGCGCGGCCGCGTGTCAAAAGGAGGATTTCTTTCCTGCCAGTGCGTGGACACCAGCAGGTGCCAGGATAAAAAGAGAGTATTTGAAAAGAGAATGACAAATTTTAAGCCGCCACGGCAAGGCGGAGAATGGGTGTTCCGCTGTGGAACAGCCGCAGATAGACTGCTGTACACTTGCTCAGCTGGTCAAAATGCTTCTGCGCTGCATCCGGGTCGCCGTAGGACTTCCAGTAGCCGCAGCAGGTAAAGTTCTTGCCACGGTTCTCGATAAAGCCCACAACATCGCCCAGCGGATAGCCGAGGAACACCCCGATCTCATGCGGAAATTCTGCCGAACAGCACAGCTTGCGGGAAAGCTGAGTGAGCATATTGCCCACATCCGGTGCTTCACCCGCTTCCGGCAGGCGGTAGCCTCCTGCCGCAGAAAGCTCTGCACCTTTTTATCTGCCAGCACGGCAGCCAGCTTGCTTTCGCGGTAGACATACACAAGATACCGGTGGTTGAGCACGCAGCCCTTGAGCACCCGCACACGCAGGCCCTTGGGGTTCAGCTGAGTGTTCCAGTTTTTCACCCGGCGCGCAAGGTCGGCGCAGTCGCGGGTCTCATAGCGGAACAGGCCTGCCGGTTTCAGGCTTGCCAGCACCGGGGCGCACTGTTCGATCATGACCGTTTCAAAATTGCGCTCCATGTCTGTGCCCTCCCGCCTTGTTTCTCCGGGCTATTGTTCCCCGGATGCGCCGCGTTTATAAGTTAGATATTTCTAACCTCGATTCCAAAAAAGAAGCAGCTTTGCGCGGAGCATTCAAGGCTTCGGCCTGCCGATCTGTTTCTTGTGGTTAGTTATTTCTAACGTGACTGTATCTTACCACAGCGGTGGGCCGTTGTCAACACTTTTCTTGAAAAAAGTTATTCGTGGCAAACCACGGTTTTCTCCACCTCGCTTTTTGTGCATTCTACCGTTTTGGCGCAGGCTGTGGTATAATAAGGAAAACCCTCTCAGGCGCTAACGCGCCAGCTCCCCCGAAGGGGGAGCTCTTTATAGAGTCAGCGCATTCAAAAGCTCTCCCCTTCGGGAGATCTGGCATTGCGCAGCAATGACTGAGAAAGTTCTATCTTATAAAAGGAGCACGCATCCATGCCACAGAACATTGCACCGCCGGGCCTGATCTCCCTTCTTGCCGCCGCACTGGCACAGCAGCCCACAAAGCCGCTGGTGCTGGCGCTGGATGGCCGCTGCGGCAGCGGCAAGACCACCCTTGCAAATACGCTGGCCCGGCAGTTCCCGGCCAGCATCACCCTGCACACCGATGATTTTTACCTGCCACCTGCACAGCGCATCCGCGGCTGGGAGAAAACGCCCTGCGCCAATATGGACCTTGACCGCCTGCGGGACGAAGCCCTGCGCCCAGCCTACGAGGGCCAGCCGGTGCAGTACCGTGCCTATTCCTGCCGCGAGGGTGCGTACCTGCCCGCGCGGGAGCTGGCCGCGCAGCCGCTGGTGATTTTGGAGGGCAGCTACAGCCACCACCCGCTGCTGACCGGTTACGAAACGCTGCGGGTGTTCCTGACCTGCGCAAAAGAAGAGCAGACCCGCCGCCTGCAGGCACGGGAGGGTGAGCGGTACGCCAATTTTGCCGCCCGGTGGATCCCGCTGGAGGAGGGCTATTTTGCCCAGTACCACATTGCGGAGACGGCGGATTTTGTGGTAGACACCACCCAAAGCGAGACGATTTGAAATGGCTTCCGCGCCGCTCTAGCCATTATCAGCGGAAGGATCATTTATAATTTCGGAACAGCGGAGCGTCTGCGGACGCTCCGCTGTTCCATTTTCACGGGGAGGAAACTCCCTCAGTCAAAGCCTGACGGCTTTGCCAGCTCCCTCTGGAGGGAGCCTCTGCGCGCCCGGGCACTTTGTGCTTTAG
>ENA-OQEX01001060-OQEX01001060.1-human-gut-metagenome-genome-assembly--contig:-NODE-1060-length-11472-cov-2.559806_pt1 | contig 11472 bp, 15 predicted proteins | sample MGYA00242802_ERZ504649 | MGnify/ENA primary metagenome ERZ504649 (study PRJEB26092, sample SAMD00036194) | human gut metagenome | host: Homo sapiens | study: EMG produced TPA metagenomics assembly of... | reverse complement strand
CCAATGTGGAATCTGATGGGACTTATGTAGATAAAATAAAAAGAGCAGGAATTATGTGTACAAAACATGATTTCTGTTTTTTGATTTTATAAATTCAATTGTATGAAAAGGATGAGGTATTTTTATAGGACACCTCATCCTTTACTATATAGGATTAGGGTGTCAAAAGCCCCTTTTTGATATTTGATTTTGTTTGTACCTTGAAAATTTAACACGAACTGGTAAAGGATATGATTTTCTGATATCTAAAGCAGTGACTCATTGGTTTTATGCTATTTCCTCATTTGAAGCATACGAATCCAAGTTATTTATATAATCTAATAGCTTCTGAAATTTAATGCTGCTATTTTAAATCCGAAGAATAATCGGGTACGATTTTTGCCATGCACAGGTATCTTATCCACATGATATCTTCGGCGGAGAAGAGATGGAATTGCTTCAACTCCATTTCTAAACTTTGCGTATTCAGAAAATTCTTCCGTTTGCATATACTGTAATTGTTTTGCACGACCAACGGATTTCCAAGATACTTCTTTTCGTACGCGTGTTTTTAGAAAACGTGGTTGACATCGTTCTCTGTAAGGACATTCTTCACAATTACTTCTCTGAAAATATGCAACGGAACGATCATTTCCAGGATCATAACTGCATTCTTCTGGATTACAGTCATTTTTGCATTTGATGAGATATTTACCATCTTCTGTAAACACAAAATCAGCATATATTTCATCTGGTTTACGTCCTGTGAAATTGGTTGTAACAAGTTTCAGATTGTGCTCAGATGCTAAACGTGAGTTTTTTTCTCCACTGTATGCTCCATCAGCAACAAGAAAGGAACCATCTGAAAAATCTTTTTTCGATTATCTTGAACCATCATCATCAATGATCGTGCGTTCTTTTAGCAGGCGGATAAGGAGCTGATATTCACTTGTATCATCAAAATCACCTGTTGAATCACAGATTTTTATTAAAATATCAGCATCTTTCATTACAGTAATGGTTCTCTCAGTGGCATCCATATTCCTTTTGTGATATATGCATTTATTATAATCATCCTTTTCAATGTAATGATGTTGTTCATCTGGAATCTTGGTTCCACGCTCATTCATTATCTTACAAAGATTGGAAACACAGGTGTAAAACAATTCAAGCAACGAGAGATTTCTGATATTTGCAGCGACCATTAAGCTGTCCATACGTTGTTTATCAGGAGTGATGTTCATAAAATCAGATATTTCTTTTGCCATTTTTACGACGCATTCATGAATAAGATCAACATCATGTTCTGTTTCGTAAGACAGAACCCTTGCTCTAAATCGACTGAGTGTTCTGTCGCTGATTGGCTGTTCTTCAAAACTGGTTGTATGCAAAGCATACTGATAACGAATGTCAAACGCCATAGCTTCAACGATTTCATCATCAGTAACATTAAGAGCTTCTTTAAGAATCAATGCTCCAACAATCACATTGACCGGAGTATTAGGTCTGGATGCTTTTTTACTATACAGAACAGAAAAAATGTTTTCATCAATAGCAGGAAAAACTTTGTCTGCAAAGTTTTTGCCCATGATTTTTCTAACATTCGTTTTTCGCGTTCTGTAAGATTAAAAGTACTATCTAAAAGAGAAATTTGTTGATTATCATTTTTTACAAAAGACATATGGATCACCTCACAAAATCATACTTATATTTTACCAGAGAATCCAATATTTTTACATATCGTGTTAAGTTTTCAAGGTACAAATTTATATCAAAGGTTATAAATCTTTTGACACCCTAATCCTATGTAATAAAAAAGTGCGTACTTTTGTCGATTAAGAACTCCTGATATTATAATCTTGTAACAAAGATAACAACAAACAAAAAGATTAGGAGGAAACAAAATGGCATTATCAAATCTTTTCGGATGGAGAAAGAAGGCAGAAACAGAAGTCAGTGCAGCATGCGGAACAGCGTGTGGAGCATCTGACAAGCCGGAAGAGAAACCAGCAGCATGCGGAACAGCATGTGGAGCATCTGACAAGTAGAATAAGTTAAGGAAGGAGTTGGATAGATGAGTCAGTATTTTTCTTTTCAGTGGCATATTACAGATGAATGTGATCAGCGATGCAAGCATTGCTATATTTTTTCAGGAGAGGGCTGTAAGGAATTAAAGTCTATGACTTGGAATCAGATGACAGAGGTAGTGACAAGCTGTGAGGATTTCTGCAAGGTATATGGCAGAGTACCATATTTTTATATTACTGGCGGAGATCCTATCCTTCATCCTGACTTTTGGAAATTAATGGTATTGCTAAAATCGAAAAAAATACCATTTACCTTAATGGGAAATCCATTTCACCTGAATGATGAAATTTGCAGAATGTTAAAGGCATGTGGCTGTGATAAATACCAGATGTCTTTGGATGGAATGAGAGAAACACATGACTGGTTTCGTAAACCAGGCAGTTTGATCTGACGATTGAGAAAATCGGATGCCTGAACAGGGCAGGGATAAAAAGTGTGATCATGAGTACGGTATCCAAAACGAATATGAATGAGATACCGGATATTATTGATGAAGTTGTAAAAGCGAAAGTAAGGGTTTTTGCATTTTCGCGCTATGTGCCTACTGGTGGTGAAGTTGACACAAGCATGACACCGGAAGAATACAGAAAACTTCTGGAAGTCTGTGATGCAAAGTATAAGGCATATGAAAAGGCAGGATGTGAGACCTATTTTAATAAAAAGGATCATTTGCGGACGTTGTATGAATATGAAACGGGAGAGTTTAAGCTTCCTGAGAGTACAGAGGCAGGAATGATCTATGGCGGCTGTAATTGTGGAAACTGTCATATTACCATATCTTCGAATGGAGATATCATGGCATGCAGAAGAGTGACAGACAGTAAAGTAGCCAATATTTTTGAAGACCGACTGGCAGACGTCTGGATCTGTCAGATGGAAAAATACAGAGATTACGATAAATTTGTAAAATGCAGCAAGTGTGAACTTAAGGCATGGTGCCGGGGATGTCCAGCAGTTGCCAATGGAACAAGCGGTAACTTTTATGGAACTGATCCGCAGTGCTGGAAAACAAGAAATGAGATTACTGGGGAGGTGTTATCATGTTAATGGATATCATCAAAGAAAGACATTCCATTCGGAAATATACAGATAAGCAGATTTGACCGTTCACACCTGGCAGGCAGTTTTGTGTCAAAGGAACAGCCAAAAAGTAAACCAAGAAAACCAGGAAGAATTAAAATTGTAGAATAGGTGGAGAACAGATGGATTTAGCAACATGCTTGAAAAAAATGGAATTGGTGGGAGTGCTTGCATTCGCAACAGTGGATAGTGAAGGAGCACCACAGATACGCAATATCAGTGCGATTCATTATGAGCCGGATGCACTCTATTTTTTCACCGCCAGAGGTAAAAATTTTTGTAAAGAATTAATGGAAGATGGCAGGGTTCAGATTCTTGCTTATACAAAATACAAAGAAATGATTCGTTTGTCAGGAAAGGCTTACGCAGTAGCAGAGAATGAACAGAAAAAATGGATGGATATCATTTTTGAAGAACAGCCATATCTTGCGAATGTGTATCCAGGGGATACAAGAGAAATCGGTATTATTTTCTGTATTGATAAGGCGGAAGTGGAATATTTCAACCTTGGAGTGAATCCGATTTTTCGAGAGACATATATCCTTGGAAATGTTAGGATAAGAGAAAAAGGATATTACATAACAGAATCCTGTATCGGATGCGGGAAATGTATGAAACATTGTCCACAGAAATGTATTGAGAAGGGAACACCTTTTGTTATCCGGCAGGAGCATTGTCTGCACTGTGGAAACTGTTATGAAAATTGTCCAGTGAAAGCGGTGATCAGGAAATGAATCAGAATGACAGAAGAAAATATTTAATGAAAGAATTACTGAAAGAGCGACCAGAATATGAAAACATGCAGATTCCATCAGATGCAGGCGAGCAGAAAATGCTGCTCAGATCGCTTATGAATATAAGAATGCCAGGAGAAATGGATCATGCATTTTTGCAGATTCAGGATGCATACCTTTCAGAAGAAAATGAGAAGAAAGGGATTGTCACAGTTGCAGATATCAGGGAGGTGCAGCCTGATCTTTATATTTGGAAGGGCGATATTACAAGACTAGGAGTGGGAGCAATCGTAAATGCAGCCAATAGCGGTATGACAGGATGCTATCAGCCTTGCCATAATTGTATTGATAATTGCATTCATACCTATGCAGGAATTCAGCTTCGAAACTATTGCAATCATATGATGATAAAACAGGGACACGAAGAACCAACAGGTCAGGCAAAGATCACGCCAGCGTTTAATCTGCCTTGTGATCATGTGATTCATACAGTTGGTCCGATCGTACAGGGAAAGCTGACAAAGAAACATGAGAAGTTACTGATATCCTGTTATGAATCGTGTCTCAGAATAGCTGATGAGAATGAAGTAAAGAGTATTGCTTTTTGTTGTATTTCAACTGGTGTATTTATGTTTCCAAATAAAAGAGCTGCTGAGCTTGCAGTACAGACAGTAAAGCAATATAAAGAAAAGACAAAATCAAAGATAAAGGTGATATTTAATGTTTTTAAAGAGGAAGATGAACGACTTTACAAACAGTTACTCAGATAAGATATTACAGATAAAAGAAAAAATTGGGGAAGCAGATGCTGTTGGAATTGGGCAGGTGCAGGATTTTCTACATCAGCCGGTTTTGTGTATGATGGAGAAAGATTTGAAAAATATTTTCGGATTTCAGGAAGAAATATGGATTTTCTGATATGTATTCGGGAGGCTTTTATCCATATAAAACATTGGAAAAACATTGGGGATACTGGTGTAGATATATCTATATTAATCGATATATGGATGCACCAAAACCGGTATATCAGAACTTGTATGAACTGGTGAAAGAGAAGGATTATTTGTTCTGACAACAAATGTGGATCATGCTTTCAGAAGGCAGGATTCGCTAAAAACAGAATTTTTTATACACAGGGAGATTATGGACTGTTTCAATGTAGTGAGCCTTGCCATAAGGAAACCTATGACAATGAAGAAACCATCAAAAAATGGTGTTGAGTCAGGGATTCCAGATTAAAGACGGAGAACTGCAAAAACCAGAAGACGGAGAAATAAAGCTTACGGTTCCGACGGGTCTGATTCCATATTGCCCGCATTGCGGTAAGCCGATGAGTATGAATCTCAGATCGGATCAGACATTTGTTGAGGATGACGGATGGCATCAGGCAGCAGAACGGTATGAGAAATTTATACAGGATCATAAAAAGCAGAAAATAGTGTTTCTTGAACTTGGTGTAGGATATAATACTCCTGGTATTATAAAATATCCGTTTTGGCAGATGACAAACACATTTCAACGTGCATTTTATGTGTGTCTGAATCAGGGTGAAGCATATGCACCGGAAGAAATAAGAAGAAAGTCTGTTTGCATGAATGAAGATGTTGGAGAAATCCTGAAAGAACTATAGATTTGTGATAAAGGGTGTGATGAGATGATAATACAAATTGGTTTGTAACAATTACACCTTATGGAAGGGATATTGAGTCAAATGTTCCAGATAAAGAAACTGTGATGGAAGCTTTTAAAGTTTTGTCAAAGAAAATATGAGAAAGCATAATCCTGACTCCCCGTTTTTAATTGGCGGAAATATGCCAGGCGATATTGTTCGTGAGGCAATTCAGAAAAGCTGGATTGACAGACAGATTCGATTGGAATTTTAGTATAGAATTGCATAACAACGGTAGGAACACTAACTTTTAACGGTTGGTGTTTCTTTTTTGGCACTTTTTTATTATCTGACATTCTCTGCAATCTATGTGGAGAAGAAAGTGAGTATACTATTCATGTCATTTTTATTTTGTGCTATAATGTGTTATCAGAGTTTGTAAACGCTGTTTATGAGGAGAAAAAAGATGTTATCAATATTATTTACTATTTGTATGCTTTGGTTTATTGTAAAATTTTTTATATTTGGTTTAAAAGCATCCTGGGGAATCATGAAATTACTTTGTACAGTTATTTTCTTTCCAGTGATATTAATTGGAATGGTAGTAGGCGGATTGATATATATTGCTCTTCCACTATTGATCATTGGTGGAATTATCGGACTTGTAATGTCACGTTTGTAAATAATCAGAGAGGCGTATGTAAAGTGAACGCAATGAATCAGAAATGGTTCATTGCCGTTCGTATGCTATTGTGTTATCAATATTTACTATACTTAATTCATCAATGCCTTAATATCCTCTTCCGGTGTAGTAATAGGTCCAATACCATAATTTTCTACCAGAAAGTTTAGAATATTAGGCGATAAGAACGCTGGAAGAGAAGGTCCAAGACGGATGTTTTTGATACCCAGATGCAAAAGTGTTAACAGGATACAGACGGCTTTCTGTTCATACCAGGAAAGAACGAAGGAAAGCGGAAGCTCATTTACAGAACATCCAAATGCATCTGCAAGTGCGACAGCAACCTGGATCGCACCATAGGCATCGTTGCACTGGCCAATATCCATCAGTCGTGGCAGGCCACCGATTTCTCCCAGATCGAGATCATTAAAACGGAATTTTCCACATGCAAGAGTGAGGATTATACTGTCAGAAGGTGTCTGTTTTACAAATTCTGTATAATAATTTCGACCTGGTTTAGCACCATCGCAGCCGGCAACCAGGAAGAAATGGCTGATATCACCTGATTTTACAGCTTTTACTACAGTATCTGCATGGGACAGGATGGCTGCATGACCAAAACCAGTTGTCACTTTTGTACCACCGTTGATACCTGTGAGTATTTGATCTTCTTTGTATCCACCCAGTTCCAGTGCTTTTTCAATAACCGGTGTAAAATCTTTCTTTTCATCGATATGAACAGTGCCTGGGAAGGCAACTACTTCGGTTGTAAACACTCTGTCAGCATAGCTGCTTTTTGGAGGCATCAGGCAGTTGGTAGTGTAAAGGATCGGAGCAGGAAGATGATCAAACTCTTTCTGTTGATTCTGCCATGCGGTTCCAAAATTTCCTTTTAGATGAGGGAATTTCTTTAAGAATGGATAGGCATGGGCTGGGAGCATTTCACCGTGAGTATAGACATTGATTCCTTTTCCATTTGTCTGTTCAAGTAAAAGCTGCAGATCCTTCAGATCATGACCAGTTACTACAATAAATGGTCCTTTTTCTACGGTAAGTGTAACTTCTGTCGGTTCTGGTGTTCCATAGGTTTCTGTATTTGCCTTGTCAAGAAGTGCCATGCACTTCAAATTGATTTCTCCTACTTTGAGAACTGTAGAAAGCAGTGCTTCTGTACTCTCTTCATAGCCGATCTTAAATAGTGCTTCGCAGAAGAACAGATTCACTTGGGGATCTTCATAATTCAGAACATTTGCATGATAGGCATATGCAGCCATTCCGCGAATACCAAAGAGGATAAGGGACTTCAGAGACCTGATATCTTCATCTGCATTCCATAGTTGCTGCATATCGTATTCGTCTGTTTTACCACACGGAGACTGACATTCGCTGCAATCAGGAGCCAGCCTTTCTTTTTCTGCTCTGACCTTTTGTATCATGCTTTCAATTGAGGCATTATCAAAATTGACATTTGTAACTGTAGTAAACAGTCCTTCGATTATAACTTGACTAGTTTTTTTGGAAACAGCTGTTGTGCTGTCAACAGCTCTTGCCAGGCCAATCAACGCACCTGTCAGTTCATCCTGTAATTTTGCTGTATCTGCCGTTTTTCCACAGACACCAGAATTTCCTGTACAGCCGCTGCAGCCGATCGTCTGTTCACACTGAAAACAAAACATTTTCTTATCCATTACTATAATCTCCTTTTATTCTAAGATATTTCTTATCATTTCCATCCTTTGTCCATAGTATGTAACTTGGGTTTCTGTAAAAAATATAGTATAATAATTGCAACATGTATGTTTGATTTCCAACAGGAGGGGTCATTTTGAAAAAATATTTGCCTATTTTAAGAAACAGTCCTTTTTTTAAAGGTCTTACGGATAACGAGATATTATCCATATTACATTGCGTAAATGCAACAACAATTTACAGAGAACGAGGTTCGTATATTTTCAGAGCTGGGGATCTACCGAAGTTATGGGACTTGTGGTGTCGGGCTGCGTTCTTGTTATGCAAGAAGATCTGTGGGGACACCGGAATATTCTGTCAAAATGTCATGCCGGAGATTTTTTTGGCGAGCCATATGCAGCAAGTCCGGGAGCTGTTTTGAATGTCAGTGTGGCAGCAGATGAGGACTGTGAGATCATTTTTTTAAATGTTCAGAGGCTTCTGGTTTCCTGTCCAACCGCATGCGAACATCATCAGAAGTTGATCCGTAATCTGGTCAGTGTCTTGGCAAATAAGATATTGATCCTGAACGACAAGATCACACATGTCGGCAAGCGAACGACCAGAGATAAACTGCTGTCTTATTTGTCAGCAGAATCCATCAGACATTCATCATTGTCTTTTGACATTCCGTTCGACCGACAGCAATTGGCTGACTATCTTTGTATTGATCGTGCAGCAATGTCTACGGAGATATCAAAATTACAAAAAGATGGTTATATAAAAACAAATAGAAAGCATTTTGAGTTGATCGTTAGTGCTTTCAGATAACAAATAGAAATTAACGGAGGAATATGATAATGTCAAAGATGAAATAATTTGATCACAGATGCGCCCCTTAAAGCGCTGACTGTTTTTGCAATGCCCATGATTCTCGGCAGCTTCTTTCAACAAGTGTATAATATGGCTGATTCGATCATAGTCGGTCAGTTTGTGGGTTCCTCTGCACTTGCAGCTGTTGGTGCCTGTGCCGCCCTTACAAATGTATTTATTTGTGTAGCATTGGGTGCGGGTGTAGGTGCGGGTGTGCTTGTCAGCCGTTATTTTGGAGCTAGAGATTATGGCAAAATGAAAACGATCGTGTCAACATCATTGATCAGTTTTCTGGTCTTAAGTATATTTTTGGGTGTCTTTGGTTTTTGTTTTTCTCATTTGATGATGAGTGTATTACAAACACCTGCTGATATACTGAATGAAGCGGTATTGTATCTAAGAGTTTATTTTGTGGGATTTCCATTTTTGTTTATGTATAATATTCTTTCAACAATGTTTACTTCGATCGGTGAATCGAAAATACCGTTAGCTCTTTTAATATTCTCATCGATGTTAAATATATTGATGGATCTTTGGATGGTAGCTGGACTTGGACTCGGTGTGTTCGGTGCAGCCCTCGCAACTCTCATTGCACAGGGGATTTCCGCAGTGTTGTCACTTTTGATCTTCTTGTGCCGGATGCGTCGATATGAAAGTCGCTTTGACTGGTTTGACAGACAGGAGTTACATTCTATGCTTCAAATTGCTGTACCGTCAGTTCTCCAACAGTCCACAGTGTCAATTGGTATGATGATCGTACAGGCAGTTGTGATCCATTCGGTACACAAGCACTCGCAGGTTATTCTGCAACGATGAGAGTAGAAAATGTTTTTTCATTGATATTTGTATCCATTGGTAATGCGATTTCGCCGTATGTTTCTCAGAATCTTGGTGCAAAGAAGATCGAACGTATCAAAAAGGGATACCATGCTGCATTGGTGTTAGATATATGTTTCGCAGTCCTTGCTTTCATAATCATCGAATCATTGCACACCCAGATCTCTTCACTGTTTCTTGGGAAAGATGGAACTGCTTTAGCATATCAGGTGTCTGGAAATTATATGAGATGGCTCGGTTATTTCTTCACCTTCATGGGAATCAAGATGGCAACAGATGGAGTCCTTCGCGGTCTTGGAATCATGCGGCCATTTCTTGTTGCTAATATGGTAAATCTTGCGATCCGCTTGTCAGTTGCTTTGATTTTTGCACCGCGTTTTGGTATTGCATTTGTCTGGCTCGCTGTACCAGCTGGCTGGTTTGCCAACTTTCTGATCTCCTATGGGGCACTCAGAAAATCATGGCCAAGTGATAATTGTAATTGCGTAATCAATACGAATGAGTTATTATAATAACAGATAGGTTTTTAAACCAGCAGCGAAAGCTTCTGAAGCCATACGAAGAAGGTTCAACGGACCTTTCTGCCGACAGACGGCAGGAAAACGGGATATTCATCATTTATCAGAATTCTGAAAATCGCGATTATATCATAAGATACAAAAACGACGCAGACAGTAAAATCGCATACTTTTAAAATGAATGGGCAGTCCCTTAGGCAGGGACTGTCTATTTTTCTGTTGAATTAAAGTAGCTGCAATAAAAATTGTAACTATTGATCCAGATTATTATACGAGAATATCGTACAAGGAGAGAATTTATGTTAGGAATCATCATTGACAGCATCAGTACTTTTATGTACAGTAAATTGCTAGTAATACTGTTGATCGGAGCGGGAATCTATTTTACGATCCGTACAAAACTGCCACAGATGAGATTATTTAAAGATGCCTGCAAAGCCGTTGTAGAAAAGCCAGAAGATGAAAATGGAGTATCATCGTTTCAGGCATTAATGGTATCTACCGCATCACGAGTTGGAACAGGAAATATCATTGGAGTATCGTCCGCTATCTGCATTGGAGGATTTGGCTCTGTATTCTGGATGTGGATCATTGCGATCATCGGAAGTGCATCCGCACTGATCGAAAGTACGCTGGCACAGATTTATAAGAGAAAAGGAAAAGATGGAGAATGTTACGGAGGACCGGCATATTACATTGAAGCAGCACTTCACTGCAGACCATTAGCGATCATATTCTGTATTTCCATGATCGCAACGTATGCATTTGGATTTAATATGCTTGCATCTTATAATTTACAATCTACATTTTCAGGATTCTCATTTTATGATGTAAAATGGACGCCATGGATCATCGGAGGAATTCTTGCAGTGATCACAGGATGGTGTCTCTTAGGCGGGGGATCAAGAATTGTAAAAGTAACATCTACATTAGTGCCAGCTATGGGGGTTGCATATATTCTGATCTCTGTAATCGTTATGATCATCAACCGTGCATATCTGCCAGTTGTATTTTCAAAGATCATCAGCGAAGCATTTGATTTCAAAGCAATTTTTGGTGCATTTGCAGGATCAGCTATGATGCAGGGAATCAGAAGAGGTCTGTACTCCAATGAAGCAGGTATTGGATCAGCACCAAATGCTTCTGCATCCGCACAAGTAAGTCATCCGATCAAACAGGGCTTAGTACAGATGTTATCCGTATTCATTGATACCCTGCTTTTATGCACAGCAACAGCCATGATGTGTTTGTCATCAGGAATCGCCCCTGCTCAAGAATTACAGGGGGCACCATGGGTACAGGCAGCACTGCATGAACCTTAGGAAACTTCGGACCACTCTTTATCACAGTAGCGATGGTATTGTTTGCATTTACAACACTTCTTTGGGAATTGTTTTTATTGTG
>ENA-OQEX01001059-OQEX01001059.1-human-gut-metagenome-genome-assembly--contig:-NODE-1059-length-11476-cov-2.436074_pt1 | contig 11476 bp, 14 predicted proteins | sample MGYA00242802_ERZ504649 | MGnify/ENA primary metagenome ERZ504649 (study PRJEB26092, sample SAMD00036194) | human gut metagenome | host: Homo sapiens | study: EMG produced TPA metagenomics assembly of... | reverse complement strand
CAGAAACGGGTCGGCCGCGCTGCCGGCGCCGTTCGTCTTCGCCGCCTGCGCGGAAACATGATATTGCGTCATTGCATTGTTCCTTTCTCTCCTGTATCCCGGTTTCGCCGTGACAGTTGGCCAGAGCAGCAAACCTACCGACCCTCGGCAGCGGCCCGCTCTTCAGGAGTCCAGTCATCCGGGACTTCGGCAATCACATGGCAGGGATTGCCCACGGCGATGGAATCGGCGGGAATATCATGGGTGACGACTGCGCCCGCACCGATAATCGAGTTGTCTCCGACGGTGACGCCGGGGCAGATCACTGCATTGCCGCCCAGCCACACATTGTTGCCGATGGTCACGTCGGCGTTGTGCTGCCAGCCTTCCAGTCGAGGCTTGCGGGCGATGGCGTGGTTTGGCGTATAGATGCTCACGCGCGGGCCAATCAGGCAATCGGAACCGATGGAGATCGGGCCGCCGCCCACAATCAGCAGGTCCATGTTGATGAACGTACGGTCTCCGATTTTCAGGCCTAGCCCGTAATCAAGCCGGATTGGCGGGCGGAAGTCCACGCCCTCGCCGGCCTCGGGCACGAGTTTGCGGAACAGTCGCTCAGCTTCGGCGGTGTCTTCAAAGTAGATGCGATTGATGCGGTCGCACGTGGACTGCGCCTCGCGCGTAAGTTCCGGCAAAATCTCCGACTTACGGTACTGCAACCAGTCATCGGCGAACAGTTTCGCCACATCCGGGTGATCTTGCTTGAGTTGTTCGAGATCGTGCGCCATCGATTGCCCCCTTGCATTTGTTTAACGATTAAACAATATGATTGCACAATATTGTAGAGCGGGCTGAGATCATTACCGCCGTTTTACGCCGATCAGGCAACCCACGAATCCGCCGGCCCATTCGGTACTGAGGAATCGCGCATCACAATCTGCATGATACGAGCATAAGTAACGTCCGCGTGCGCAATTAGTGCAATATCAGGCATTGTTCCCTCATCAATGCTGTCAGATGCAGGCTGCCCGGCAAGGAATTCCAAACGATTGCCATGCAAGCGCAATCCGAACCATTCGTTGGCTCCAAGCGCTCCAAGCGCAATGCACCGCTTATCTCCCCTATCGGTGATTTCGGCCGTCAATTGGCCGGATTCCGCTTCCGCCATGACCATGACAGCATGGGTGGAATCCTGATGTATCATCATCGTGTATTCGGGCCGGGTGAACGCGGCATATTCCTGCCCGTCGACACGCAGGAACCGGTAATCGTCACGGCCTCGAACGCCGACTAGGCGGGTATCGTCGAGCTGGATGAGCTCAGCAGAGCATGCGGCATTATTACCAGCAGCGCAATCACACCCCGCAGAATCCACACCCCTCACTGCACATGGCAATCCATCCTCGTCAACGTCCACGACCAACTTCTCGGGAAGCCGGCCAAGCCCCGGAGCCACGACCGGCCAACCGGGATCGTCGATATCGATACGCTTATTCGGCTCCCCACCGTCCAGCTTCCACGAGACCGGATTGTGCTGCCATACGACCGGTGCCACGAACGTTTCCCGGCCACAGTAGCTGAACGTTTCTCCGGGTTCCTCGCCCGGAGTCTCACGTATGCCAAGACACGCGAGCAGCCAGCCGACGGTCGGATGCAGCAGCAGATCGGCGTGCCCAACGCATTGGACCGGCTCCCCGCTCCCAAATGACGGTGTGTGAGGATCGGATTGCGTTTGCAAGCTCAAACAGCCGGTTATCGTGACCCACCACGCTTCGTTCACCGTCACGCGCCGGCTCAATCCAGATATCTTGCGCGGCAAGGTTCTTCTCAAACCGGCGAGCGCCGCCGCGAATCCGCGCGGTGCGTGCGTGCGCATTATCATCTCACTGTGCTCGAAGCTGGTGCCGCCTTCGGCGGTCATCAGGTAGAGGTAATCGCCCACCCGGTACAAATGCAGCCCTTCAGCCCATACCGCATCCATGCCATAGCCGCGCCAAATCACGGTTTTATGGTCTTGCAACGTCCACGTGCCTGGGGCGATGGGCTGCGTCCAGATCTCGGTTTGACCATCCCACTGCGGGTGTAATGCCGGGCGCGTTTGCGTCCACCACACTGTGCCATCGCCGTCTTCAAAGATGTCCGGGTCAATGCCTTCGGCCCCGGCCACCCAGTACGGACCGCGCCATGGTCCGGTCAACTCATCGGCCTCGATGACGAAATTGCCTTGGGCGTCACGGCAGTTATCAATATCCTTCTGCGAGCATCCCGCAGCGAGCGCCTTCACCTCATCCACGCGGGCCACGGTGCATACGATCACATATCGCCCGCCGATACGGCGAATGGTCGGCGCGTACAGGCCGCCGGAATCCTCGACGCCATCAATGAGCAGCCGATGAGACATCGCCTCATCCACCGCATTCGCCGTGCGCGTCCACGTCACAAGATCACGGGTCGTATGAATGGGCAACCCCGGCACCAATTCAAACGAGGAGTTGACCAGCACGATTTCCTCGCGCGTCGTATCCCATATCCAGGACGGGTCCGGGTACATGCCATGCAACACCGGGTTGGAGACGGTTATGGTACATTCGCGGCCACGGTCGCCGCAATGTTCATTGTCGCTTGCACAAGTGTCGCCTTTCATTCCCCAGTGCCGAATAGTCAGGCGACTTTCCCTGATTATCAGGAAAGCCGCCTGGCGTCATCATATTTCCATGTAATCGAAATGGCTGAAAATGGCTTCTTTGCCGTATCCGGAAAGGTCCACGGCCACCAACCCGACGAACGCGCCGGTAAAGAATCCGCCATAACGTTGGGCCACATGATCATCGGAGAGCACGGCGGCGTCCAGCGTCACCGGAATCTCATGCCATGTCTTGCCATCGAACGAATACTCGTAGGTGTAGGTACGCGTACGCACTTTGGTTCGCAACCATACGGATTCGATGTCATCAGGAATGGCGATGGCTGTGTCTTTGAGGAACGACGTGTACGTATCGAAATCGTTCTGGGCGACTTCGATTACGCGCTGTCCTCGCTTCTCGTCCCAGGTGATGAATGCCCATGACCAGCACAGGTGGTTGTAGAAGTTGGTCAGGCCGGCCATCTGCATGTAGTTGCTTGGATCGAATGTCACCTTGGTTTCGGCGTTGAAATCGAACGCCTGCCAACGGCGTCCTACCAGCGACAGTTCAAACAGGTTTGCCAGCGACCCTTGACCACGCAAGGTCAGCGAGCCGCCGCCCACGCGGCCCATGGTCTCGGTGAATGGTACGCGCAGGGTGTTCCAGTTGAGGTCGAGTTTGTTTGATTCGAACTCGTCATGCTGGCTATGATTCGTAGGGGCCTCGGTTGCGATGGCGTCGGCTGGGGCTTCGACGTAACGCTCTCCCCCATGGCCGCCGACCACGTACGGCCAACCGTCGCCATCCCACTCGACCTTCTGGATCGAAGTCTCTCGGCCGAGCGTGCACCAGCCGCGCACACCATGAGCCGGCTCGTTCTCGTGCCGCCAGGGCCTGCCGCACAGCGAAGCGTAATACCATTCGCCGCTAGGCGTATCCACGAGCGCCCCATGCCCCTGTTTTTGCAGGTAGGTGCCGGGGGTATCGAAGTTGGAGAGGAACGGATTGCTCGGCATGCTTTCGAATGAAAGCTCACCCAAGGTACGCGAACGGGCCACGGACTCCTGATGCTCGTATTGGGTGCCGCCTTCCGCACAAAACAGGTAGTACCAGCCATTGATGGCGTAGAGGTGCGGTCCTTCGACCAATTTCACATCGGTGCCCGCGCCAGATGGTGCGGGCTGTTTCCGGCTTCAATTGCATGGTTTTGACATCGAATTCAGTCAAGGTGATGCCGTCGAACGGATGATGATATTCACGGAAGTCCCAGGTTTGCTGCACCAGATACTTGCGTCCATCGGTATCATGGAATAGGCTGGCGTCGAATCCGACGCCATTGACCCGAATCGGATCGCTCCACGGACCACGAATGTCGTCGGCGGTAACCAGATAGTTCGCGCAATCCTTGAACGCGCCGTTGACGATTTTCACGTCGGTGTAGATAAGCCAGAATTTGCCGTCCGCATAAGACAGGTCAGGCGCCCAGATGCCGCCACCGGAGGGATTGCCCTTCATATCCAGCTGGGAAACGCGGTTTAAGGGCCCGGGCAGCAGATTCCAGTGAACCATGTCGCGGGATTCATGCAAACGGACTCCCGGCCACCAGTCAAATGTGGAATTGGCGATGTAGTAGGTGTCGCCGACGCGAATCATCGAGGGGTCCGCATCGAACCCGGGGAGTACGGGATTGGAGATCTTCATGGTTTTCTCCTCATTGAAAAGAAAGGGGCCGTGGAAAGGAGGAAAGGAAGAGGTTGAAAGGAATCGGCCCAAAGAGCCATGTACCTTTCCACGGCACGGTTATGGTTGCTGCGACTAGCCCTTGACAGCACCGGTCAGGCCGCCAACGATCTTCTTCTGGAAAATGGTGAAGCAGATCAGCGCGGGAATCATCGACAGCGAGGTGAAGGCCAGTACCTGAGCGGTATCGACCGAATGCTGGGAGCTGAACATCTGCACGCCGAGCGGCAAGGTGTACTTGCTGGAATCGTTGAGCAGGAACAGCGGCAGCATGTAGGCGTTCCAGCTGCTCACGAAGCTCAGGATGCCGACGGTGGCCACGCCGGGCCAGCTCAACGGCAGCACCATACGGCCGAAGAAGCCGATGCGAGAACAGCCGTCCAGCTCTGCCGCTTCTTCCAGTTCCTTAGGAATGGACTTGAGGAATGGCACCAGGATGATGATGGCCTGTGGCAGGCCGAATGCTATCTGGGGCAGAATAATGCCAGATGCGAGTTGATCAGGTGCAGATTGCGCAGCAGCAGATACAACGGGGTGATGGCCACGGTGATGGGGAACATCATGCCGGCGGCGAACAGCGAGTACAGCAGTTTGTTGAATTTGAACTCGTATCGGGCAATGACGAAGCTCACCATCAAGGCCAGCACCACGATGCCCACCATTGTGCCAATGGAGACGATCAGGGAGTTGACGAGTTCCGGCCAGAAGATGTTCGAAGTGAACACCGTCTTGTAATTCTCAAAGTTCCATGGATCGGGCCAGCGGCCGGGTCCCTCGTAATCTGCGCATTGGTGCGGAAGCCGCCGATAATGATGTACAGCACCGGGCCAACGCACAGCGCCACAAGCAGCAGTGAGAAGAAGTAGACGACCGGGTTGCCCCACGGGGTCTTTGCGGATTTTCTCAATGCATACGGATCATAGGTCTTGTTCTTGCCCTTGCCCACGGACGGGGAGACTGCGGTCGTCATTGTGAAACCACCTCATTTGCAACTGCTGCGGCATTGCCATTGGCCTTGGCAAGCTTGGCCGCTTCCTTCGCCGCACGCTTGGCACGACGCTTGGCATCCTTCTCGTCGGTGAGCGCACCTTCGAGATCTCGGTTAAGTACGAACCGCTGGTAGGTCAAGGCAATGACCAGCGAGATGATGAAGATCACCACGCCACGGCGGAACCGTAACCATAGTTGTTGGCGAGTCGACCTTCGCGCACCATGTAGGTTGCCATGGTGGACGTTCCTGCGGTAGACGACACGTACTGGCCCCAGATGATGTAGACCAAGTCGAACAGCTGAAGAGAACCGATAATCGACATGAATGCCCAGATACGAATGGTGGGGCCGAGCAGTGGCAGGGTGATGCTCCACTGCTGACGCCAGAATCCAGCACCATCCACCTTCGCGGCTTCATAGAGGTCTTCGGGAATCGACTGCATGCCGGCAATCATCAGGATGACGGCGAAGCCGATGTACTTCCACGAAATGATGAACATCAATGTCCAGATGGCGATTTTCGGATCGGAGATCCAGTCCGCCCCGCCAAGTCCTATTTTCTTGAGTAGCGCGTTCAATGCGCCTGTGGTCTGGAGGATGAGACTCCAGCCGGTGCCAACGATGACTTCGGAAACGACGTACGGCACGAAAATCAGGGTACGAATCAGTGCGCGGCCCTTGAATTTCTGGTTGAGCAGCAGGGCGAAGAGGATGGCCAGCGGCCCCTGGATGACGAGCGAAGCGACGACCACGAATAGCGTGTGTCCCAATGCCTGCTGGAAGTTCGGGTCGGTCAGAATGACCTTGTAGTTTTCAAAACCGATGAACTGGCCGTTGACGGTGGGCTTGCCATAGCCCTTCCACTTGAAGAATCCGTAGTAGCCGGCCATGAACACCGGCAGGATGACGAATCCGAGGAACATGATCAGGCAGGAAGCGAAAGGATGGTGATTTCGATACGTTTGCGAACCTTGTCGCTTAAGCCCGACGTGCGGCGCTGTACCTTCGCGCCTGCTGAAACTGACATTGTTGAGGCCTTCCTAAGAAAACAAATTGGGCCGCGGTTGTTGCTGTGCAAGCATTCGCCGCAGCCCGGGAATTACGGTCGGGGCAGAGCGAATCAGCCCTTGGCCGCAGCGGTTTCAACACCCTTGACAATGTCTTGGCGGAACCTTGACCGGCCATCATGTTGACCACGCCTTCGTTGAGTGCGTTGCCGATGTTCTGACCGAACACGGTGTCGAGCCACATGGACACGGAGGATGCGTCGTTGTAGACGGTCAGCACCTGCTTCAGAGCCTCGTTGGTCACCACATCCTGGGCTTCCTTGTTGGCCGGGATGGTGGAGAACGCCTCAGCGTACTTCTCCTGCCATTCCTTCTCGGAGACGAAGTTGAGGAAGTCCACAGCCTCTTCAGGCGCCCACTCGCCCACGGCCATGCCATCGGAACCACCCATGATGCAGTTGGATCGCCTTCGCCACCGTCCATGGTCGGGAATGCGAAGTAGCCGAGGTCGGCCATGTCCTTCTTGTCCGGAGTCAGGTCCTTGATCACGCCGGGCTCCCAGCCGCCCATGAGTTCCATAGCTGCCATGTGGTTGGCGAGCAGGCCGGCGGAGGAGCTTGCGCCCTGCTGGGCCGGAGTGGTCAGGAAGCCATCGTTGAAGGCATCGAGGTCGAGCAGCGCCTGCACATCATCACCGGTACGGGTCCAGCACTTATCGCTGAAGTCCTTATCGGACTGGGCCTTGTCGAAGGTGTCAGCAGAGCATTCGCGCAGTGCGAACCAGTACCACCAGTGGGCGGCCGGCCAGGCGTCCTTACCGCCTACGGCAATCGGCGTGATGCCGGCGTCCTTCAGCTTCTGCACCACGGTCTTGAACTCATCCTAGGTCTTCGGAGTTTCAGTAATACCGGCCTTCTCGAACAGATCCTTGGAATACCAGATGCCGCCGGGAAGCACTGACTGCTGCACGCTGTAGATCTTGCCATCGATGGTGCCGGTGGCTTCAGCAGTGGCCATCTGGTTCTTGACGGTGTCGGAGATCTTGTCGGTCAGGTCCATGGCTTGCCCAGCTTCGACCACATCACGTAGCTTCTGGCCACCACGCGCCATAAAGATATCGGGGGCGGAATTCGGGTCCTGCAGAGCGGTCTGCAGCTTGCCGTCCATATCCTCGTTCTGAATGGCTTCGATCTTGATGGTAACGTTCGGGTTTTCCTTCTCGAACGCCTTGGCGGCGGATTCCCAGTATGCCTTGCCGTCGCCAGTGGTGGAGTTGTGCCACATGGTGATTTCCACCTTGCCATCGGCGTTCGTGTCGCCGCCGCTCCCGCAAGCGGCCATGCTGACACAGGTTACCGCCGCCAGAAGTGCGGCGGCCACGGACTTGAACTTCATTATCGTCTCCTTATTGTTCTTGACCAGCATGAAACCGATCCGCGATTTACGAAAGTTTCGAAAGGTATATCAGCCAGTTACATATCTAACAGCTGGTAATTAATGATGTTTTCAGTGAAACTTCGCCGTTTCACCTACCCCATCAGCCTTCTTCAACTTTACCGAAAACTCGCTTTATGTTTTCGATACCTTTATCATAAAGAGCCTTAGTTTGACGGTCAAACGAAATTTATATCGGCTTTTTTACTATCAAAATCGTTGAAATTCCAACCTTTTTTATCTATACATACCATTCTTTATCGTCAAATTGACTTTACGAAAGTTTCGAATATACTGATATCAACATTCTCTGATGAAGGCGGTCAATGATGGCGTCGGCAGAACAGCGCAAAAGCAACGGCGAGAACAAGGTCAAACTTGCAGACATCGCCAAACAGACTGGCTACTCACTGGCCACCGTGTCCAAAGCCCTGAACGGCAAGGCGGATATTTCGGAGGTGGCCCGGCAGGCCATTGACAAAGCCCTGAAAGACAACGGCTACATTCGCCGCGTCTCCCTCTCCCGTAAACAACGCACCATCGAGGTGGTATTTCGGGATTTTGAGACCATTTGGGCGCTGGAGGTGCTCAGGGGCATCATCACGGAGGCCAAGCCGCACAACATCAATGTCATGGTTGCGGAAAGTGGCGACCGGCAGCACCCCGACTCTTCCTGGTTGAAGGCATCATCGACCGTCCAGCCCATTGGCGCTCATTCTGGTGTTCTCCAACTTGACGGACAAGGAACGCAGCATGTTCCAATCACAAGGCATTCCTTTCGTCGTCTTCGACCCTTCCGGCAATCCGGTATTAGATGATCTCTCCGTACAGGCGGACAACTGGATGGGCGGCGTCATCGCCATCCGTCATCTGCTGGAACTCGGCCACAAGCGCATCGGCATCATCACCGGACCGGATGAAATGCTCTGCTCACGTGCCCGGCTTGACGGCTATTCGGCGGCCCTCGCCGAACGCAATATCCCCACCTCTCCCGAACTCATCACCGAAGGCGATTTCACCACGCCAGGCGGTTACGAAGGAGCCATGGCGTTACTTGAAGACGAACAAAGTCGCCCGACCGCCATCTTTGCAGGCAATGACCTACAGGCCATGGGCGTTTACGAGGCGGCCCGTCAACTGAAAATCCGTATCCCCGAAGATCTGTCCGTTATCGGATTCGACGATATACAGACCGCCGCGTACATGGGCCCGGCGTTGACCACGGTCCGCCAGCCATTGCAAGACATGGCCGTCACTGCAGCCCGCATGGTCATCGATACCAATGAAGGACGCAAGATTCAGAAGCGCGTGGTTCTTTCTACGTCTTTGGTGGTGCGGGACAGCACGCGGCGGCTCAAATCACGGGATTAGTCCAACCGTCAGAACGACACCGGTTCCTTGCATGCCTCGAGAATCGCTCGGGCATCGTCACGGTGAATCTGCACGAATGAGCCGCGGCCTCACCGGCATGATCGGCGTACTTGTCGAGAGAGGCGGGATCGTCGGGCACGCCGGCCTCAGAAAGAGTCAGCGGCGCACCTACGCGACGCAGGAAATCGACATAGCGATCAATGCCTTCCTCGGCCACCGTGCGATCGGTTTTGCCGGTGGGCGTCACACCCCACACGTCGACCGCCCAGCGGGCAAAGCGAGCCGTCACCTCATCGTTGACCAAATACACGTATGCCATCCAATGCGGGTGGACCACAGCCAGACCAGCACCGTGAGCGATATCGGTGTATGCGGACAGCGCGTGCTCGATGCCGTGCGTCACCCAATCCTCTTCCTTGCCGCGCGAGATAATGCGGTTCAGAGCCAACGTGGAATCCCACATTGCATTGGAGCGAGCCTCATAATCTTTCGGATCGGACAAGCACGCTCGCCACGAACGCAGAATATGACGTTGGATTCCCTCGGCGATTTCGTCGGAAAGGTTGTCGTCCACCGGATAGGAGAAATACTGCTCACACGTGTGGCAGAACATGTCCTCGAAGCCATACACCGTCTGTTCGGCGGGCAATGTCATCAGGTAGCTTGGATCCAGCACGGAGAACCTGGGCATCAGCGGGAACGACGTATAGCCGAGCTTGCGGTTACGTTCCCAATTGGTGAGCACGGCCGCATCTCCCATTTCCGAGCCCGTTGCCGCGGTGGTGAGCACCACGCCAACCGGAATCAGCCCTTCAGGTGCCGGTTTGCCGGTTTCGATGTAGTCATCCCACAAATCCTCATCGTCACCGATGCCGGAACCCAACGAAATAAATTTCGCGCAGTCGATTACCGAGCCACCGCCAACGGCCAGAATCAGGCCGACGCCATGCTCCTTGACCAGTCGTACGCCTTCCAGCGCTTTGTCCAATCGCGGGTTCGGCGTAACGCCGGGCAGCTCGATGATTTTGCGCCCGGTTCCTGCCAGCGCAGCCATCACATCGTCATAGGCACCGTTGCGTTTAATCGATCCGCCGCCATACACCACCAGAACGGCGCCCTCGACACGCTCCACCTCCTGTGCGATATGGCGCGCCTGCCCTTTGCCGAAGTAGATCTTCACCGGGTTGTGGAAAATGAAATCTCGCATGCGTAACTCCTTTGTTGTGCTGATGTTCCCCTGAGAACAGCTTATCTTCTCCTGCCGCCGATATGTTCACCGTCGCCAACACGTCACCGTCAACGCACCCCTCCGCGAACATGTTCTCCCCACCCCAATCCACCCCCAGCCCCGCCACAACCAGAAAACCGCCCTTGGCGACGTTGCCTCAGGCGGTTTTCCAGCGGAAGGAGAGAAAGGAGAAAGAAGGAATGGAAAGGTGCCATGCGGCATAACACAACACCGCACATGGCGAAACTATCGAATCAGCCCATCGGGCGCACTGGCATCATAATTGATGTGTACACGCCCGATGGAGCGAATTCAATCGGTCAGACCGATGGTCACTCGACCTCAGACAGGGCATCAATGATGTAGTTGTTGATCGTGGCCTTGACGGACTCGAGGTGATCGGACTTGGTGGCGGCGATGAGCTCGGACTGCGGCTTGTCGAGGCTGTAGGCTTCGAGGTCGGCCAGGGTCACGTTGCCCTCGTCGATGTCCTTGCCGATGCCGGAATCGTAGGAGCTGTAGCGCTCGGCCATGAGGTCCTGGATGAAGCCGTCCTGGTTCATCTTGTCGGCAACCAGCAGGCCGGCGGCGTAGGTGTCCATGCCGGCGATGTGGGAGCGGAACAGGTCCTCCTCGTAGAAGGAGGTACGGCGCGGCTTGGCGTCGAAGTTCAGACCACCGTGAGGTCCGATGGAGCCGGCCTGCAGGACTTCCCACATGACGGCGACGGTCTCGTACAGATCGGTCGGGAACTCGTCCATATCCCAGCCGATGAGCTTGTCGCCCTGGTTGGCGTCGAGGGAACCGAGGAAGCCGGACTCGCGGGCCACGCGGATCTCGTGCTGGTAGGTGTGGCCGGCCAGGTTGGCGTGGTTGCCTTCCAGGTTCAGCTTGAAGACGTCGGTCAGGTCGTGGTTGCGCAGGAACTCGATGGCGGTGGCGGCATCGAAGTCGTACTGGTGCAGCGTCGGCTCCTTCGGCTTCGGCTCGATCAGGAACTGGGCCTCAAAGCCGATTTCCTTGGCGTAATCTGCGCACATGTGGAAGAACTTGGCGATGTGTCGGTCTCGCGCTTCATCTCGGTGTTCCACAGGTTCTCGTAG
>ENA-OQEX01001058-OQEX01001058.1-human-gut-metagenome-genome-assembly--contig:-NODE-1058-length-11482-cov-5.141347_pt1 | contig 11482 bp, 10 predicted proteins | sample MGYA00242802_ERZ504649 | MGnify/ENA primary metagenome ERZ504649 (study PRJEB26092, sample SAMD00036194) | human gut metagenome | host: Homo sapiens | study: EMG produced TPA metagenomics assembly of... | reverse complement strand
CACAGGGCAATCTTTACCGTCCAGCAACTCTTTCGCGCGAGCCACTCTGTAAGAATTTATCAACCGCTTGAAGTTGCATCCGAAGTAGTTGTTCACCGCATTGCTCAGGTAGGTCGTATTCGTGCCGAAAACAAAAGAATACTTATATCACTATAAATCAACAATGTAACTACCAAATAAAAAACTACTCTGTCTATTGGTTATCTATAGAAGGTCTAAATAAATTTTTATATATTATCAACGGAGGACAGTTTGCACGAATAATTACATTTATTGAAGATAGGAAAGGTTTTCTATTATTTCAAAATGCACCTTAATAGTGCAAAATAAGCAAATATATGTACAGCAAGAGTGTGCAGATAAAAGGGGGGCCGATTTAAGCCGCCGTACCGTTATGTATCAAATGCAGAGCCTCTCTTTCAGGGATATCTCCAACTGTTTCACCGTATTTCCATCAATACTTATTCTTTATCAGATATCCTGCAACACAAAGTCGAATTGCCGAAAGATTTCCGCCCCTTGGTATATTTTACTAATTATTTAAAGAGAGGTTATTATCCTTTCGTTTTGGAAGATGATTTCGATGTGCGATTGCAACAGATTATCAACCATACTTTGGAATCTGAAATTGCCGCCATATTGAGCGCCAGCCGTAATAATATTGAAGATTATAGCCTGTACATTGAAGAAGCCGGATAAATGAATGTCATACCCTTGTGGCAATTAGGTTTGGGTTATTAAAAAGCCGGTCAATGAGGAATTTCAGTAACAAATGCCCATTGGTGAACTGTACCTGTCGTTATAAAGGGAAAGCGGCATGAAGCTTCCCCAGGGTAAGATTTCTTATTCCGGAAGGTTCCTGAAAAAAGCGATGGAACTGATATACAATTCCAAACGTGTCATGTTGTAATCCATTGTGTATCTCCCTGCTGATAGGCGTACCATAAAATAGGGGTGTGAATGCCTTTATTCCGTATCTTACATATCCTCCAATGAGTAGCCTGTATATTCTATCTGATATCTTTTTAACTCGCCTATAAGTTTTTGGGATTTTTCTTTCAAGACCGGCATAGATATTTTATTCCGGTTAATCTTTACCTCTGCTATCCGGGCTGTACGGTCAATACGGTTTACAGCTACGATATCAATTTCATTTTCTCCTTTTGAATCCCACCAGTTTCCTATAATCGTGAAACGCTCCTCTTCCCATAACTTTTGTTGGAAATATCGCTCCAATACCAAACCGGAATAAACATCATATCCTTTCTTTACAATATCCAATAATAAATCCGACCGGTGATTCTCCACCAAATCAAGGTTAGGATAGATAAAGCGGAACCAGAACTGCAGAAAATTGTCATTCAGCTTGTACTTAACCCCCTTGCTCCGTTCAGACGCAAAGATGGGACGCATCTTCTTCAAAAGGGTATAATTGATTTCAAGGTTGCGCAGATAGGCACTTGTGGTGATACCTAAAACTGAGTCGATCTCACCGGATGTATTTTTCCCGTCAGCTATCAGGCTCAAGATAGAATAATAAACGGCTCCCTCTTTTCTAAATTCCATATTGATCAAATCATTCCCTTCTGTAAGAAAAGGCATGTATTCATTGGTAAAGCAAGTAAGCATTCGTTCTTTCTTGAAAGCACCTTCGTCCATCAATGTTTCTATATATTTTGCCACCCCACCGGTCAGCATATAAAGACAAAGTAAATCCGCCGGAGTATAAGCAGGATGATAATGCCTTAGAATCTGTTTCTGTGTTGCTATGCTGAACGGCTGCAAGTCCAGACGCTTGGTCATCCGTCCATACATGGCCGATTTTTTATCCTCAAACAGTTCTTTCATCAGTGAATAAATGGAGCCGCAAGTAATGAAGTTTATTTTCATATCCGACTTGTATTTATCCCATAATTCTTGCATGTCGGCAAAAATACTCTTGCGTACATAAAAGAACTCCTGTACTTCATCTATCACTAGATTCAGCTGGTTCTGAGTGGCATACGAAAAAAGAATATCCAAAATATCACGCATAGAACGTACCGAGCCATAAACGGATATACCAAGTTCCCTCTGTATCTGTCTTTGTATAGAACTGCAGAAGGTAGCTTCCGCCTCGTTTTTCGCCAATATATAAAGGCATTGCCTACCTTGAAAATTCCGTCTTATCAGACTGGTTTTGCCGATGCGGCGTCTGCCCATGACTATGGTGAACCGTGCCGATGATGCGGACAATTCTTCCTCTCTTCTGAGAATTTCTAATTCTTTTTCTCTGCCAAAGAAATCCATATATTGTTAACATTTAGCTGTTTATAAAAATAATAACGGTTATAATAACCATGGTTATTTTTGCAAATATACTTTTGTTTATTTGGAGCAGCAAGAATTGTGATATAATTTATCTGAAAAAAAAGCTGAAAAGAATTATCGGACCTGATAAACTGGAAGAAGAAGCTATCCGGAATCTCATTTTCATCTGTATGAAGCAACAATGTATCCTGAGAATGGAAAGGCTGGAGGATTATTGTTACATAGTCTGAAAAATATAAATCTTTCATACCGATCATAAATCAGGCTCAAAACATTGATGATTATCTGTTTATTAGCATGTCGGGATTCTGAGATTCTCTTAATCTTGAATGGCTCAGCGATAAAAGCCGGTTGTTTCTTTCTTCCTTCATCTACCGTCGAAACACCCTGCCGATAGGCGTTCCGGCTATGAAGGGACATCCTGTCATTGCCTTTTCATTCTCCTTTCCTACCGTTCTTTCACACCTTTCCGTAAAAGGGTACAAACATACGGCTGAAACGGGAGTGAGAGGAAGTAATTTCAACCTTAACCAGCTGATCGTCTGTATGTCTTAAATAAAATGACAGGATGAATGGAGAAGGAAGCATATCGGCTTAACAAGGAAGTAATGCGATGAACAAGCTTGGCTGGCACACGGAACACGATAGGCCTGTACGCAGAACACGGCAACTTTGTACACGGAACATGCTGACGTTTTTTTTAAACGTATTGTTGTTTTTTAAAAACCTGAAGATGTATATTTAAAACCTGAAGGTATATTTTAAAAACATGTCGGCTTATTCAACAATAAACATTAGTAACGTGCAAGCCTCAACATTAGTAACGTATGAACCGTAACGTTAGTAATGTGTAGGCCTGTACGTATATATTGTATCAAGTTTCACCATATCTTGTACCAAGTTTCATTGAACTTTGCACCAAGATCTGCCATATTTCCGCCCCCTCTTGACAAACGCCTTTTTATGTTGTATATTTGTAGTTTGCCAAACTTAAAAAAGTAACTCATGAATGTATTCGCTACTCTCAAAACAGTCTTCTTCGGAAGCAAATTCCTGTCAAGCCCTGTTCCTATTGACGGAACACCGCGTCGTGATCTCGTATCCGCTCTCAACGGGCTGATGCCGCTTTGCCGGACTATACCCGGCGTGCGTCTGGCGCTGGATATCCGCGAGGCCCAAGTAGTTCTGGCATTGAACTGGACTCCGCGCACCGACGGGAATGCTTCCACGGGCAGTTACCACTACATCGTGTCGGACGAAGAAGGAGTAAGAGAGATGGCCGACTCACAGGTTCTTCTCACTGAAAACGGTAAGGATAACCTGCCGGGGAGTATGGACGATTCTCGGATACATCCGATAGTCTCAACTGAAAAACAGAGAAGGATTCCGCTCACTTGAAAAAAGATGTTCAGAAAAAAGCAGGACCAACCTCCCCAGAAGATACTGGCAAGAAAGCGAAATCACATACCCTGATGCAGGAAGTGACCGCTTTCCTCACCTCCCGCTACCGCTTCCGGTTCAATGTGCTTACTGAAGAAACTGAAGTGGCAAGTGTAGAAAACAACATTCCCGATACTCATCTGCGTTACACCAAGGTGGACGAACGATGGATGAACTCACTAAGTCTGGAGGCTATTGAAACGGGCATAGACTGTTGGGACAGGGACATTCAACGCTTTGTGCGCTCACGCCGCATCAGTGAATACCATCCCTTTACTGCCTATTTTGAGCAGCTTCCCGAATGGGACGGCACGGACCGGGTGTCCGCGTTGGCACGCAGGGTGTCCGACGACCCGATATGGGTGAACGGTTTCCACCGTTGGATGCTGGGACTCTCCGCTCAATGGATGCAGCTCAATCCGGATAACAACCGCGCCAACAGTGTGGCTCCCCTGCTGGTGAGCAGCCGCCAGGGATTGGGGAAAAGTACGTTCTGCCGTCTGCTGATGCCCGATACGCTGAAATCCTACTACACGGAAAGTTATGACCTAAGTTCCCCGGCATCCGCCGAAGCCAAGCTGGCCGCCTACGGATTAATCAACTTGGATGAATTCGACAAACTAGGTGCATCCAAAATGCCTTTGCTGAAGAACTTGATGCAAGCCTCCGCACTGAATATCCGCAAGGCTTACAAACACAGCGCTTCATCGCTTCCCCGTATTGCCTCGTTCATCGGCACCAGCAACCGGAGGATTTGCTGGTAGACCGCACCGGCTCACGCCGCTTTCTTTGCGTCAGTCTGAAACATGCCATAGACTGCACCACGTCCGTAGAGCATAAGCAATTGTACGCCCAGCTTAAAACAGAACTTCTATCCGGTGAACGAAGCTGGTTCAATAAAGAAGAGGAACAGACTATACAGCAACATAATGCCCTATTCTACAAGCATGTACCGAAGAAGAGGTGTTCCGCCTTTGCTTTCGCTTTGCTACAGAAGAGGACAATCCGCAGGAAGTGCTTAGCCTCTCCGCCACCCAGCTGTTTGAACGTATGAAGCAGCCCATCCTTCGATCATGAGAGGGATGACCGCTTACAGCCTGAGCCGTATCCTGCCCCAGCTGGGCGAACGGGTACATACCACCAAAGGAAATGTATACCGGGTGGTAGAATGTTAACTTTCAATTAATTGAGAATTTATCTATGGAAATGAGATTCCCGGTATGGAAGTCGATTAGACGCATTCACACTCTCAAGCATATATTGTCAAGAAGTGTGAATGCCCTTTTCTAGTATATGAATGGGTCATCCGGCATCATAATGAGCGCTGCATACCAAACGTATTTTGTATTTCACCGTACTCCCCGCCTGTAAAAATTTGGATGAGGTTTTAAATCCGAATGCATATATGCTTCCGTTATGATCATATACATACCGTTTCTCAATATCCAATAACGGGTCTCCGTTTCTTAATCCCTCTATGGTTTCATTCAGTTCATCCAGTGATGATCCGCTGAACGTCTTATGCAATACTTTTGCCTCCTCTTCAGTCGGAAGATGCCATCCGTCTGCTTCCTCCTCCTGTATGATATTCCGCACATCGGAAGCGAATCCACTCCACTCATCCAGACTCATCAACAAAATATCCGCCCCTGTGGAACTTGCATTCTCTATGCCAGCTACAATACCGCCGTTCCAGATACCGCCAATTTCGGGTAGCCCGGAAAGATCCGGATTAATGGGAGGCGGCTCACTACCGCCATTACCTTCATCAGCACCGCCAAAATTGAATTTGATGTCTACCGGAGCCTTCCATTCACCTGATATCAAACTGCCCCCTACCGTGACATCACCCGAATAGCTACCCCCGATATTCAATGGCACGTTCGCTTCCGGCTTTCCTTTGAAAGTGTATCCAAACGTCTTTGTCTGACTATTATCTTCCAAGGTTATGGAAAAAACAGTCTGAGAGCCGCTCCCCGGAAAAATATAAAAAGGCTTTGCACTCCAGATTCCACCCGGCTCAGACTCACAAATAATTTCCGTACTCTTGTCTTTGCCGGAATACTCCCTTGTAAACGACAGGGAAGAATATAAAGGCGAAATCTGCAAACTCACCTTTTTAACGTTTGCCGGTATATCTTCCAAACTGATATTGACTAAAGATACAGCATAATAGAGGGTTACAGAAACAGATATATTTTTCTTATTGGCAATTGTCACAGTTGAAGTGCCCATCATTAGCGCGCGTGAGCTTCTGTTATTTTCTTTCATAACAATTACATCATCAAGGCTAGGATCTTTCGGAACGATATATTCCTCTCCCAAACCGGCTATTGCAACAATAGTATATCGGGCAGGAGGTAACTTCATTTCAATCTGAGCGTTATCTGTCATTTTCAGATTTGCAGAACAGCTGCCGTCTTCTGCAAACGCATAGATATAGGCCGGATAATTAATTGGGGACTCTCCGCTAGATCTGGCAGATATCTTTAGAGGAAGATTTGTTTGCGAGACTCCGTCTTCATCGTCTTCTTCATCGTACATCGGGCGTTGGCAAGAAACAGCAGACAGCAGCAATAGAAACAGAAGCACCTTTAATTCGGTTAATCTATAATTCATAACATATTATTTGTTTGTGGGTTTATTTCTTCTCCATTTATAACTATATCCTCTTCTTCATTTCCCGGAGTCCAACCCGAAATGCTTCCTCCCGTTATAATTACATTTCCGTCTTTTACAACAATATTGTATTTATGGATACATCCGGACAATAAGCCGGAGACAGGCCATCTCGTCGTGTTATGTAATATTTGTTGTTACGGGTATATTCAATGGTGAGATTAACAGAATGGTTTTTCACAGCTTTCGAATTAATGTTTCCGTCATTCTCGTCCCCGTTCAGGATAAAATAGAAAGAAACATCTTGATTGTTCATGGTGTGTGACGGAGTAATCTGGAAGGTTTCCTTGGGAGTTTCGCTGATGGTGATGCTGTTCGTTTCAAAGGAGTAGTGTCCTTGAGTCATCAACTCATTTCCTTCAAGTCTGATTTTGTCAATAACGGCCTGTGCCATATCTCCTTCACCCTTTATGCTTATCTTTAATAATGACAAAATGTGCTTAAATGAATAATCGCCCGAAAAGGCCACATTGCCAAGGTCGGTATCGTAGGAAAGCTTCCTGGATGCTACTAGAAAGTCATATTGGCCAATATTTTCCCAAGTCCCGTTCTGGCTGTCGAGAGAAGGCATTATTATATTTTCCTTATTTTCGGCCTTGGAACCGGAGTGGGGATAATATGCGTAAAAAGTATGTTCCTCGTTTTTATCTTTCCAAAAGACACTCTTTTCTGTAGTCCAGGAAGTTCCATCGAATATCCAGCGGACAGCACTGTCATTGTCCATAAAAACACCTATATCATCGGCTTTACTAAAACTAGCGATGGCATTTTCATTATCTTGCAAATAGCGTGCTCCAGAAACTGTTTTCCCGATTCTTGCCATAATGGATACCGTGTACTCTTTTTCTTGTAGTTGCTCTAATTCCTCACTACCTTGGCAGGCAGAGAAGCACATGAACGTCAATAGCGATACATACAATGATCTTTTCATTCTTTTATTTTATAATAGTGAGGGACAAAACATCAGCTTATCCGTTAAAATTAAAATGAGGACAAGTTGAATTGGTCGAGGATTAAAGCATGTCTGCTTATTGTCGGTAAGAAATTAAACTTGTGTTCGGCTGCGAAAATAATTCATTCTTTGCAAAAAGAAAAGCAAAATGATAAAAAGATGAAAATTAAATGAGTTATGCCGGAAACAGCATGAACATTCTTACCGGTATATTCCCATAAAAAATGATGGAAGATAACCTGTAGTTTAACGCTTCAGGCTGACTATGACTAAATCTTATTTGTAAATTATCTCCTTCCATTCTTCCACAGTACGTGTAAGGGAAGAAAAATTCACCCCGATACAGACTATTTTACGGTTATCGGTCAAATAAGATCGGGCATAGCCTTTCTCTGCTATTTGCTGTAAAGCCTCCTCTGCTGTTCCATCCATCTTGAATTCGAAAATGTAAACATATTCGTCCATTTCCAATATGCAGTCCACTCGTCCGAAGCTCTGACGGTTCTCACAATGGATTGCACGGCAATAAACTCCTATCAAACGGAGAATCAGATAAAAAGTGTATTGGAAATGTTTCTCAGTCATATCCAATTCCTTCAAGGAAGCGTGAGAGTCATACGGGATGCTTGCAAGAAAGGCGGTCAGAGAATCACAAAAAGCGGAGGTGTTCCCTTGCTCAAGGCAAGTAACAGCATCGATAATCCAACTGTTGACCTCTCCACCTCCGGGTTTCAAATAATGTGCTGCCAATACGGACAAGAACCCTTTACGCACCTCATTATTGGGAAAATCGAGCAGATAAGTTCCCATACGTCTATTATATTCTTTAATAGTGAGATATCCGCTCTGATAAATCATGGGTAGAGGCTGTTCCACATCAGCCTTATAATCCACAAACAAAGAGGGAACATAATAACGTCCGGCAAGTTCGTTTATCTGCTCGCGGCTGTGTTGCAGCAGACGAACCAAATAGGTGGGAGTACCTGTAGAGAACCAGTAATCACGAATTGCCATACTGTCAAAAGCATTAAGAATGCTGAACGGATTGTAAATGTCGGTCATCCTCTCTCCAAAATGATATCCGTCATATTGCCGTCTGAGAAGTTCCTTCATTTCTTTCACTGTGTACTGATATTTAGCAGCCAACTGTATGGTGGGTTCTTCGAAAAATGCTTCCAGCTCATTCTGGGTGATACCGCACAAGGCTTCGTACCGTTCATCCATACTGATATCCTTAGGCTGGTTAAATCCACTGAAAACACTTACTTGGGAAAACTTTGTTACTCCGGTCAACAATACGAATCTCAAGTATTGATCGGCTCCTTTAAAGGTAGAATAAAAGGATTTCAATATTTCCCGGTTATGGTTCTCCAACAGAACTTGCTTTCCATAATCATCATAAAAACAAGCTTCCGTATCTAATACATCCAAAATAGGTTTGTCATATTCATCAATCAGAACCACCGCACGCCGCCCTGTCCGTTCATAAGCCCGACGAAGTATTTCAATGAAACGGGTTCCTATGGTTGTATAATTGGGATTCTTGCCATAAATATCTTCCCAGTTCCCTAAATAGCCTTCAATGGTAGCCTCCAGAATTCCGGATTGTGTATACAGTCCTCCATTAAAGTCTATACGAAAGATAGGATACTCATACCAGTCCTTTTCCAATCCGTCGATTTCCAGTCCGGCAAACAAATCTTTGCGTCCCTGGAAATAACAGGCAAGGGTACTTACCAGCAGGCTTTTGCCAAAACGGCGTGGACGGCTCAAGAAATAAGTCTTGCCTTGTGTTACCAAGTTGTAAATCAAGCCGGTCTTATCCACATATACATAGCCATCTTCACGGATTTGGTCAAAACTCTGTATTCCAATAGGGTATTTCATATTTTGTTGCGGTTCTAGAATGAATGATGAAACAAAGATATTAGTAAATGACAAACAAAGCAAATAAAGGATTTGTTTTTTCTGCTTATGACAAGTTTTTCTATTTCCTATTAATGGATAATCGCCTATTTCTGTCCATATATATTGGCATTCTATCCTTTAAAGGATACTTTGAGAAGTATTTAGAATCTATCTATTTTGCAATAAGATATATTTCTTCTACTGAATTTGCTATATTATTGTTTATCAGCATTATACATATTCTTTCGTTTCGGCACGAATACGACCTACCTGAGCAATGCGGTGAACAACTACTTCGGATGCAATTTCAAGCGGTTAATAAATTCTTACAGGGTGGTTCGCGCGAAGGAGTTGCTGGACGGTAAAGATTGCCCGGTGAATGAGCTTTTCAGCCGTTGTGGGTTCGCCTCCAAGAGCGTGTTCTATGTGGCGTTCAGAAAAGTAGTTGGCATGACTCCCCTGCAATATATATCGCAGAGTCGGAATCCTTTTATGATTCAACGCAATTAAGTCCTTTTATAACAATAAACATTTTGAGTTTTTAAATTTATAAATTTAAAGTTTTTCTATTATGAACAAAAATTTTTAAGTTGCAATCCTGTTCGGAGCCTTGATGGTTTCTTCAACAGGAACGTTTGTATCTTGTAAAGACTATGATGACATCGATCGCATCGACAATACGTTGAACGATTTGAAGTCTCAGTTGGCAGCTTTACAGACAGAAGTAAGCAATGGCAACTGGGTTACAGAACTGACCGATGTAGAAGGCGGCTTCAAAGTAACTTTCAACAACGGAAAGACCTACACTATCGTTAATGGTAAGGACGGTGCTCAAGGTGAACCGGGTACTCAAGGTAAGGACGGTAACGGTACTACTGTAGAAGTAAAAGACGGTTATTGGTACATTAATGGTGAAAAACAGAATATGTTGCCGTTACGAAAGATGATTTGGGCAAAGTAAAAGTTCCTTTTATTAATGAAGCTGGTATGTGGGTGTTCTATGACAAGGACGGCAATGAGGTTGTTTCTGAATATAAAGCACTTGGAGCTACTTATGCAGTAGAAGCTAATGGCATATTTACCCTGTATGTTCCTAATGAAAAAGGAGAAATGCAGACTATTGAATTGCCTACTGCTGCATCTATGATTTCTGCTTTGACTCCAGATTTGTCAGGTGAGGATGATGTCTTAAACATTCAATACTTTACATTCCTTCCTTTCCAAAATGTCGCTGCTGATAAAAAGATGCCTATAAGAAAGCATGGGAAGGTACTAAAGCAATTACTGCAGATAAATATATCGTTTCAAGTGATGAATATATGGACGTTCGTGTTGATCCGGTAAGTGTTGATGCAAAGACAATTCCTTTCGGATTGGTAGATTCTCAAAACAATATTCCTTCTAAAGTTGATTTCACAGCTTCTGAGAATAAAGGACTTATCACAACAAGAGCTGCTTATGGTAATGGTTTATATTTGGTGGATATGAATCAAACTACATTGAAGGACAAGGACGCTTTGACTGCTTTTACAAACCAGTTTACTGCAAAAGTAAATGGTTTAGATGAAAATCGTGTATATGCATTGAATGCGAACAAGTCTTTCCGTTCTGATTATCTTTATACAGTAAAAGTAGAGGCAGCTACAGAATTTGCGTTTGCTCCTATTTATTTAAATTCTGATGAGAATGCTATTACTAATGATAAAGTAATTGGGGATGGTTTGGATGTAATTGCAACAACTGCTACTGATGCTACCATCAATAAGACTGTTGTTGTCAATGCCGGTGAACCTAACACATTGTTTGTAGAAGACGCTTCTCGTCTATACGATATGTGGTTAAGTGCACCAACTGAATATGTAAATGAGTTTGGCTTGGTATTTGACCAAACAGTTCCTTCATTCACTATCACTAAAAATCCTGACAAGATTACTGCTGCCAACTTTCCATTGACTATCCATGTAATGGATAATCAAGGCAAGGTTCAAGATATAGAATTGACAGTGAAATTATCTGAATCTATTGATACTCCTGCTGAGTATACATTGATTGAACATGTTATCAGGTCTGATGCTAAGAAGAACTACTTTAGTGCTAACTTAGATATCATGAAGACAGCTTTGGGCGACAAGTTGGATAGTTGGAAAATTAAGGTTGATTTAACTCAGACTGTTATTGCATTCTACAACGAAA
>ENA-OQEX01001056-OQEX01001056.1-human-gut-metagenome-genome-assembly--contig:-NODE-1056-length-11499-cov-2.100070_pt1 | contig 11499 bp, 17 predicted proteins | sample MGYA00242802_ERZ504649 | MGnify/ENA primary metagenome ERZ504649 (study PRJEB26092, sample SAMD00036194) | human gut metagenome | host: Homo sapiens | study: EMG produced TPA metagenomics assembly of... | reverse complement strand
ATCCTGTATGCATTACTGTCATTGACATACTTAAAATTCCGGCTTCAAGCAATAATGCAATCGCAATGGTTGCAAACGCTAAAAAAAACAAGCTTTTTTTTCTTCATGGATATATTTTATCATAATTTCCATATGTAAACCATACATAATTTGCATGAATTTTCTCCGAAATTACCGTTCGGTTACTGTTCACTCCGTTCACAGTAACGCGCTTCGCGATGCACAGAAATCATGCATTCGCATGATTTCGCGCCGCAATTCTCGGGTTTTCTGTGAACTTTGTTCACAAAAAACGCCTCGCGGAATGCTACCAGTGAACAGTAACACCGTTCGTTACTGCTCACTCCATTCACAGTAATGCGCTTTGCGATGCACAAAAAGACGAACCTTCTTGTGACAAGCACAAGAAGTAGCGTTCACAACCTGGCCGGCAACTCATAAGATTTTTTTGTTATGTAAACCAATCATACTCTCCTAATTGCCTTTCAAAAACTGTTGAATATGATACCTTCTTATTGTCACGAGCAAAAAAAATTACCTCATCTCGTGCGCATAATTCCCCCATATTTTCACATACTATCCATACACTACAAAATATGGAAACCCACAAAACAAACAAGCTCTATAGTGTGTTTAAAAAAGTCAATTGTTTCCCACAATTGCATCATAAAGTACAGGAGGAACAGATAAATGAAAGCCACAGGAATCGTAAGAAGAATAGATGATCTGGGCCGGGTGGTCATCCCAAAAGAAATCCGTCGGACCCTGCGAATCAAAGAAGGTACCCCACTTGAAATTTTCACCGACCGTGAAGGCGAAATCATTCTGAAAAAATACTCCCCAATCGGAGAGCTTAGCCTTTTTGCAAAAGAATACGCCGAGTCCCTCTCCCATTCCACCGGCATGCTTTCCTGCATCACCGACACGACCAGGTAGTAGCTGCTGCCGGTCCGGGAAGTAAGGAATTCATTGGAAAATTGATCAGCAGCCAGCTGGAAGCTGTTATCAATGACAGAGAAGCCAAATGTCTTAGTGCCAAAGACCGTGGCAAAGTCCCTGTGGTGGATGAACAGCCAGCTCCATCCACATCCCAGGTTATCCAGCCCATCATAGCCGCCGGAGATGCTATCGGCAGTGTCATCCTCATGGGAAAAACCGACAAAGACATTCCCGGCGCCAGCGAAAAGCTTCTGGCGCAGACCGCTGCCGGGTTTCTTGGACGGCAGATGGAACAATAATTTTGTTATCGCTGCAGTCAACGTCTCGATAGAACCTGTTTGAAAATTATTCCCGCAATCTGCCAGTGAACAGAAACTAAAAACTGGCTGTATCCATTTAACCCCTCTTCAAAGTCCATTAAATGGTACAGCAGTTTTCGAATTTATATACCTCAACAATCCTGTTCTGTTTTCTCTTCAGATACAGTGCTACCCTGCTTGCCCTGATCCCGCATCTTCTGCCTCTGCCTGGTAATATCAAAATACTCCGGCGAAATAATCCCACGGGCAACCAGTGCATCAAAAACCTCCTTCTGCGACCGCGTCATCACCATACCCACAGTTGAATTATAATCTGTAAGCACACATCCTGTCTTCTCGATCATCCAGAACAGTGCCGAATCATTCTCCGGGATCATCTTCCAAATCTCCTTCTCCGGATATGGCAAAAGCGCCATCATGGTCTGAAGATGGCCCTTCTCCTCAATCAATCTGTAATCCCCATCCGGCATAATAACTCCATCTGAGAAATTCGGAATCTGATCAGCTTTCTGCAAAAGCTCCTCTGTAATCTTCACCACAAGTTACCCCCTGTAAATTATTTTTTAACGGACATGTCGCCTGTCGGCGACATCACCATATATGAAAGTCAGCTGTTCCGCGCCTATGGCGCTCCCACAGCTGCCGACATCATTTATTTTTCACAGCACCGCACATGTTTTCCCCTATTATACCATGCCGCTTATATAAGTGCCACCAATTTAAATTTTCTCATTTTCATGAATTAATGAATAACCTCCAATTTTCTGGACACTCTATAAATACAGACAGGTACAACAGCTGTGAACAGAATGTATGTAGAGGTGAAAAGAATATGAGGAAAAACAGAACAGCAAAATTTATTTTCAACGGCGCTCTCCTTGCAGTTATGGCAGTTCTCGGAGTGACCGCTTACCAGGTTGCAAACAAACCAGAACATATTCAGGAAGTGCTTCCATTGGAAAGCACCAAGGGAAATGACACTGCCAAAGCAGATGGAGCCAACTCAACTGATGATTCGTCCCTTGCAGAAGCAGGTACTAACATGGTAGAAGCAGATCTGGACGGAATTTCCGATACCGGAATCCTAGACAGTGAGTCTTTGATAAACGAATCAGATAATTCATCCGCAACAGACATGGCAAGCCTTGACAATACCGTGGACTTAACCAATTCTGCTGACATTAACGATACCGCTGATATTTCCAGCTCCTCTGACATTGGAGAAAGTACCAGCGTAAACGCCCAGATCTCCCTGCACAAAGGACCGGAAATCAACTTCTCGGAAGATACATTAATGGAGTGGCCGGTAAACGGACATGTTCTCATTGATTACAGCATGGATCAGAGTGTTTACTTCCCAACTCTGGATCAGTATAAACTGAGCCTGCGATTTCCGTACAAGCAGTGGAAGGTGCCCCTGTAGTTTCCGCAGTAAACGGAACCGTATATTCGATTGAAAATAATGCCCAAACTGGCACTACCGTCACCATGGAGCTTGGAAACGGCTACCAGGCAATCTATGGTCAGCTTACTGATCTGGACGTTGCTGAAGGCGATACCGTCACCAAAGGTTCCATCATAGGCTATGTCGCAGCTCCTACCATTTATTACAGCGAAGAAGGCAGTAACCTGTACTTCGCCATGAAAAAAGACGGAGAACCAATCGACCCGATCACGTATCTGCCGTAAAAAAAATTCAGTCCATGAAATATCAACATTCACAAAAGTAAAAAACAACGTATAATAAAGCAGGTGGGAAAATCCGCAGTCGGTACCTAAATCCTACCTGCTTTTTCCAGTCCTTCCAGGCAGCTAAGAGCCCGGAACCCGCCATGGTAGCCATTCTGACACGCTATAGTATTCTTTTGGACTGCAAATAATATACCAGCTTACCGATTGCTTTTTATAAAAATAAGGAGCATTGTCAGCCAGTTAACAGCATGACGATACTCCTTTACATAAATATTTATTTAATTCCTAAACGGACATGTCGCCTGTCGGCGACATCACCATATATGAAAGTCAGCTGTTCCGCGCCTATGGCGCTCCCACAGCTGCCGACCGCATTCGTAATCCGGGCTATCACCCTACTTACTCATACGCTCTAGCCCGTCCGATATCCAAGAATTTGCTCATGCAAGCATGGCTCATTCTTGGCTGCCGTCCGGGACTTCATAGTAAAACATTAAGAACTTCACCTTACAACCCAAAAAGGAGCCCCATGAATTACACCTACATCGTCCAGTGTGCCGACGGTACTCTTTACACCGGATGGACAAACTGTCTGGAAAAGCGCCTGAAAGCCCACAACAGCGGCAAAAACGGAGCCAAATACACCAAAACCAAACGTCCGGTAACTCTTGTCTACTACGAAGGCTACGCCACCAAAGAAGAAGCCATGAGCCGGGAATATGCAATCAAACAATTAACCCGGGCGAAAAAATTAGCCTGATGGAATTTTAAAGGAGGTCACAGTTCCCTCTAAATATTAAAAGTTATTAAAAAACTTGTCTAAAATATTTTACCTTACCATATCATCAAATCGGCATATTCGCCACAAAACAATACATCACAATAAAATGACACGCGCTTCCCAGCATAATAAATACGTGGAAAATCTCATGTGACCCAAAATTCTTATGTTTCGCATTAAAGATGGGAAGCTTCAGTGCATAGATCACACCGCCAATCGTATAAATAATTCCCCCCGCCAGCAGCCAGCCAAATCCAGCCTTAGGCAATGCATGAATAATTGGCATGAACGCAAGCACACACAACCAGCCCATTCCAATATACAGCACAGAAGAAATCCATTTCGGACAAGTCACCCAGAATGCCTTAAATACAATTCCCAGAATTGCTGTCGCCCACACAAGTGCGCAAAGTATATATCCAATCTTGTTATGAAGAACAATCAGGCACACCGGCGTATAGCTTCCAGCGATCATTACAAAGATCATCATATGATCCAGCTTCTTCAGTCTGCGGTTCACCTTCGCCGTAGAATCAACGGAATGATAAAGAGTACTTGCCGCATAAAGCAGCATCATCGTAAGAATAAACACTCCCAGTGCCACAATATGAATATGATCGCTCCACTCTGACGAGCGAATCAATAAAGCGCTGCTCCCACTGCTGCCAGAAGAAAAGCAATCCCATGTGTAATCGCACTTCCCGGATCTTTTAATTTAAATTTCATGATAGCACCTCCTAGAACTTTTCCAAAGCAACTTTGCAAGCAATCAGTTTGATCCCTGAGCTGCAATGTTTTTGCAAACTTTATCATGTAGTTTTAATTACTACGTCATCAAGTATGTGTTATACTATAACACTTTTTTTGAAAAATTCAAGGGGTTTTATAAAACTTTTATAATAAAAGTAATTTTTCGATTTTCAGCAACATTTTTCACCTCTCCATCTCCATCACTGCCTCAACCTCCATCTCCGGAAAATATGTCTCCAATATCTCCTCCCAGCTACTCCCTTTCTTCGCCATCTCATTCCCCCCATACTGAAAATCCAATTCCATGTCCTTTTCCTTTGCATAAAAAGCGCACCATTTTCCTACTTTCTGCACTGAAAAATCTGCGGAAGCCAGATGCATGCCCTGGCGAAAAGTCTCACCCTCAAGCCAGTTTCCATCAGCTGTCAGCGCAGTCACATAACCGGCACTATCTCGCTTTTTGACCACCAGCTTCGCAGGAAGCTGACTGGCAGGCACATATGTACTGTTTACATAATCTGGTGCCTCCCTGTCCTGACTACTTTCCACTGATTTCAGATAGCCATAATCTGCACTGTGAAAAACCTCTTTCCCATCCCTGGTTTTACCGCTGCTGATCTCATGATAGGGAACTAATTTCAGCTTTCCATTATATGTAAGAACCTGCCCGACTGTTGCCTCTGCCGCTGCTCCATACTGCTGCAGCTTATCCACCGCACTCAGTAATTTCCAGACACCTCCATACCCAACAACAAAACTCCTGCCACTATTTAATTCTGCTATTCGGAAGGATAACACCTCTTCATCTTCTGTCGCAGCTGTCATTTGCTCAACTCTTCTTTCCCTGTTTTTCCCTGCGATACTTTCACTTACTTCATCCAGAATTTCTCCTTCACTTTCCCCTCCTCCAGCCGCCTGTACACCTCCGACCTTGCAATCACCGCCTGAGCTTTCACCGCTTCCTCCGCATAATCCCCTTTCATCTGTACCATCAACATCAGCGGAACCATATCCTCCACCCCCGGAGAATGCAGTAAAAGTGCTTTATCAGCCCCATTCAAGGCAATTGTACACATATACGGTAGTAATAAAATGAATGGAATAAACATCCCTGAAGAATAAAAGCTCCGAAACCATTTTCTCATATATTTCCTGCACTTTGCCATTGCTTAAAAATAATCGGCATACCTGATGTTCTAGAGCCTGTTTGAAAAATCATTCCTGCAATCTGCACGCCCCACTTGCGGTATATTTCACCCGAATTCGGTTGTCGTAGCCCGCTACGACGCCCTCATCCGGGCAAAATCTCCCACAAATTGTGACGCACATCTTGCAGAAAGCCTTTTTCAAACACGCTCTAGTTTCTTTTCCCACTCATTTTTTTATTAATGTTTTTGTTCCTGTTCACAGAAAACCCGAAAATTGCGACGCAAAATCATGCGAATACATGATTTCTGTGCATTGCGAAGCGTACTGCTGGTCAGGTCGTAAGCAGTAACATGTTTTTAGCTTCAGAAATTGTAATACGGTTCCTCATCCGTGCCCGGTACTCATGCTTCTCATAATAGCCTATCAAAGCTCCATCCTCATCACGCAGGGCCACCATATATACGTCCTTCGCCTGTTTCTCATTATAAAAAGTATGGATCCGGTTATGCTCCTTATCTTCTTCAAACCAGGCAACCACTTTTTCAATTATTTCCTTAGACTTCGGATTGTGACAATTCATAAGACTTTTTCCAAGCAGTGCCTCACCACCCCATTTATGATAACTCTCCACAGCCTTCGGATTCATGTAGATAATTTCATGCTTCAGGTTGCAGATAACAACGGATGCAACATCCTGATCGATAATACTTTTAAAATATGGTGTCAGATTCATTTTAAATTTTCCCTCCTGCTATGAAGCCTTTTTCAAACACGCTCCAGATAATGGATCTGGTTTCTGTTTACTTCAATAATCCCTTCTTTTCGCATTTTGCCAAGCTCATTGGAAAGCGCACTTCTGTCTACTCCAAGATAATCAGCCAGTTCCTGCCGGTTAAAGGGGATCATAAACTGGCTGCTGCCCTGCTGCACCATCTCCTGGGAAAAATAGGAAAGCAGTCTTCCCCGGATGGATTTCGGTGCCGTATGAAGCTTCTTCTGGAAAGTTCCAGGTTCTTCTTCGCCATAACCATCAGCATGTTATGAATCAGTTTCTCGTGACAGGGGCAGGTATCCGGACAGGTGCGAAAAATCTTTCCCACCTCCAGAAAAAGGATCTGGCAGTCCTCTGCAGCTGTCACCCCTATGAGCAGCTTTTCCCCTGGAATACAGGCATATGTCTCTCCGAAAACCTGACCTGGCGCGATCCGGTTCAAAATACTCTTGTTTCCCATCATGTCAATGTTCTCAATATGAACACTGCCGTTAAGCACAAGTCCCATTGTCTTCACCTGGTCTCCCACCTGCCAGATCGTGCTGCCCTTGGCATAGCTTTGCGGAGTGGCTTTCAGACAGGAAAGCATGTGCTTTGTTTCTTCTGGACTTGTTCCCTGAAAGAGAAAAGTCCTGGAAAGAAATTCATAATTCATTTTTCTCCTTTTGTTGTTATAACAACATACTTGTTTGTTGGATTATATTATAGTATGCGTACAAAGTCAAGGGCGGAGGCAGAAATAAATTATCCATCTCTGACTTTCTCATGCGAAACGAAAAGAATTTCCTGTTACTTTTCCTTTCGTAATTACAAAACATTCAGAACCCAATCAACTTATTTTTACGAAATACTTATACCTTATAGAACAATATGATCAAATTCAGGAGGAAACTATTTATGGAACAGAACATGTTTTGTTTTCAGTGTGAACAAACTGCCGGATGTACCGGCTGTACAGGTGCCAAAGGAGTCTGTGGAAAAACCGCTGATACAGCCAGACTTCAGGATGAACTTACCGGAGCTCTCATCGGACTCTCCCATGCAGCAGATGAGAATACACCACTTGCAGAAACCACATGGAAACTGATGGTGGAAGGTCTGTTTGCTACCCTTACCAACGTAAGCTTCGATGACAAAGCCATCGCAGAAATCACAGACCGCATCCACCAGGAAAAAGCCCGGCTTCGCCCAGACTGTGGCGGCTGCGCTTCCCCTTGCGGACATAACGACGACTACGATATGAAGCTTCTCTGGAACGCCCAGGAAGACATCCGCTCCCTGAAATCTCTGATTCTCTTTGGAATCCGCGGAATGGCGGCTTATGCCTACCATGCAATGACACTTGGATATACTGACACAGAAGTAAACGAATTTTTCGCAAAAGCACTTTTTGCACTGGGCGAGGACTGGGATATGGACCTGCTTCTTCCTATTGTAATGGAAACAGGTAAATACAATCTTTCCTGCATGGAGCTTCTTGACCGCGCTAACACTGCCACTTACGGCACACCAGCTCCTGTTACAGTACCTCTTACTGTGGAAAAAGGTCCATTCATCGTCATTACCGGTCACGACCTCCATGACCTGAAACTTCTTCTGGAACAAACAGAAGGAAAAGGCATTAATATTTACACCCACGGTGAAATGCTTCCCTGCCATGCTTATCCGGAACTGAAAAAGTACAGTCACCTGAAAGGAAACTTCGGTACTGCATGGCAGAACCAGCAAAAAGAATTTGCAGAGCTCCCAGCTCCTGTTCTTTTACCACAAACTGCCTGATGCCGCCGAAACCAAGCTACATGGACCGGTATTTACTACAGGAACTGTCACTTTCCCTGGAACTGTTCACATTAATGAAGAAAAAGATTTCACACCAGTTATCCAGCGTGCCCTGGAGCTTGGCGGATATCAGGAAGACCAGCATTTTACCGGAATCAACGGCGGAACTTCCGTTACAACCGGCTTCTCCCATGGAACCATTCTTGGCGTTGCAGATCAGGTAATTGAAGCTGTAAAAGCAGGTGCTATCCGCCACTTCTTCCTGGTAGCAGGCTGCGACGGCGCAAGAAGCGGACGCAATTACTATACCGATTTTGTAAAGCAGTCTCCTTCTGATTCTGTAATTCTTACACTTGCATGTGGAAAATACAGATTTAACGATCTGGACCTTGGAACCATCGGTGGGCTTCCAAGACTGATGGATATGGGACAGTGCAATGATGCTTACGGCGCGATCAAGGTTGCGGTCGCTCTTGCAGAAGCATTGGATGTGGGGTAAATGAGCTTCCTCTTTCCATGGTGCTCTCCTGGTATGAGCAGAAAGCAGTTTCCATTCTGCTTACCTTGCTTCACCTTGGAATCAAAAACATCCGTCTCGGCCCGACCCTTCCGGCATTTTTATCACAGAATGTGCTCAATTATCTGATAGATAACTTTGGGATTGCTGCGATTACTACGCCAGAGGAAGATTTGAAAACGTTATTGGGATAAGGAGGATACTCTCATGATCAGAAAAATCATTCATATAGATGAAGAAAAATGCAACGGCTGCGGGCTCTGTGCCCGCGCCTGCCACGAAAGTGCAATTGGAATTATAGATGGAAAAGCAAAACTGCTTCGGGAAGATTACTGCGACGGTCTGGGAGACTGCCTCCCTGCCTGTCCAACAAATGCCATTTCTTTTGTAGAAAAGGAGGCAGCTGCTTACGACGAAGCCGCAGTTCTGGAAAATAAGAAAAAGCTGGAAGCACACTCCCAGCTTCAACAGTGGCCGATACAGATTAAGTTAGTTCCCATCAATGCTCCATATTTTGACGATGCTGACCTTCTTATTGCTGCAGACTGCACAGCCTATGCTTACGCAAACTTCCATCAAGATTTTATCAAAGGTAAGATTACTCTTATCGGCTGTCCGAAACTGGACTCTGTAGATTACAGCGAAAAGCTCACCGAAATCATCCGTCAGAACAATATCAAGAGTGTTACCATCGTGCGCATGGAAGTTCCATGCTGCGGCGGAATCCAGAATGCAGCCATAAATGCCATGAAAGCCAGTGGAAAATTTCTTCCATGGCAGGTGTACACCATTTCCACAGATGGAAGGATTCTTGCCTGATTTTGCCCCACAAAAATCCGGACTGCTCCACACAGCCCGGATTTTTTATCCCTGTAATCCCTTTGATTGATGAATCATATCTTCCACTACAATATCAAAGATTTCTCCAATGGAATTACAAAATTGAATGTACTCCCATTTCTTTATTCTTCTTTTCTCTTATAGCTCCAAATCATCTTTAACACATTCAGCACACTGTCCGGACCTGGTTTCTCCAGTACGTATCTGGCGGCCTGCTTGGCTTCCTCGCGGGCAGTAGTAACTGCATAGCTCTTTCCAGCTTCCAGCAGCATGCTCACATCATTGCAGTTATCTCCGAAAGCAACAACCTCTTCTCTCTTCGTAATTCCAAGACGGTTACAAAGTTTCTGAAGAGCATTTCCTTTTCCGGAATGCACATCCACGAAATCCACCCAGTAATCACCGGAAGCCATGATCTGAATCTTATCTCCAAAACGCCGCTTCGCTTCCTCTGCTCCCAGAGCTGCATCCACTTCTTCGTTGTACATGGCAACTTTTGTCATAGTCTCCGGGACATTCAATACATTGTCCACTTCATTTACATGAAGTTTATACCCTTCCCGAAGTTTCTTCACGAAAGCCTGGTCTGCCCGCTCCACATATGCCTGGGCACTACCTGCTGTCATGAAAGAAGCTCCCTCCTGGCTCTCACATACTCCACAACCTCTTTGAGTATATCGCAGGAATTGCCATTTTTTCAATAATCTCTCCCTGATAGGAAATGATTCCACCGTTTCCTGCAATAAAATAAATATCATCTTTCACAGGTGCAAACACTCTTTCTATACTGTCATATTCTCTGCCGCTGACAGCTGCAAATACAATTCCCTTAGCCTTCAGCTTCGGATAATGTCATAAATCTCCGGGTTAATATCCATGGTGCCTTCTTTCAGAAGTGTACCATCCAAATCTGATGCAATCAGTTTTATCATAGCATTACCTCACGTATTCTAATAAAAATCCACCTACTGCCTAGAGCCTGTTTGAAAAATCATTCCTGCAATCTGCACGCCCCACTTTGCGGTATATTTCACCCGAATTCGGTTGTCGTAGCCCGCTACGACGCCTCATCCGGGCAAAATCTCCCACAAGTTGTGACGCACATCTTGCAGAAAGCCTTTTTCAAACACGCTCTAACAGGGGGATTTCAACCTATTTTCTATTCCATAAAAAGTCCACAGAACTTCCAACCTTTATCTGTCAGAAATCCTGTGGACTATTATACTATGAAAGGAACACTTTATCCAGAGTATGTTAAAAATCATTCCTACAATTCCAAAGACTCTATTTCTGCTCCTTCTGTACTTCTATAATATTGGCACAATCTTCATAGCCAGACGGAATCCTGTCTGTAATTATCGTAGATCTGTAAAAATCTGCAAAGGTCACAGAACTGATATTGTCAAACTTGGAACTATCGCAGAGCACATAGCACTCCCTGCACTGCTCCATGGCAGCTGCTTTAACTGCCGCTTCATTGGCATCCGGGGTAGTACAGCCACTCTTTCTGGTAAGTCCATTGGTTCCAAAAAAGCCTTTGGTAAAATGATAACCACGAATCGTATTCATAGCCTGATTACCAATTACTGCTTCTGTAGTGCTCTTCAGCTCTCCACCTACAAGAAGAACCTTAAAGCCTCTTCCTGCCAGTGTCTGGGCATGTACCACTGCATTGGTAACAAATACTGCCCTTGTAACCTTAAGAAACTTCAGGATATCCCCAGTAGTAGTACCTGCATCAATATAGACAAAATCCTCATCCTGGATAAGACCTGCTGCATATTTTGCGATCCGGTCCTTCTCCTCCAGCTTCAGTCCCATTTTCTCGGCAACTGAATATTCATATGCAGTTACCCCGCTCCTTCAGTTCCACGGCACCACCGAAAACTTTCTCCAGCTTGCCTTCCTTATCCAGTGCAGTGATATCTCTTCTCACTGTTGACTCTGATGTATCTAAAAG
>ENA-OQEX01001055-OQEX01001055.1-human-gut-metagenome-genome-assembly--contig:-NODE-1055-length-11505-cov-2.186149_pt1 | contig 11505 bp, 12 predicted proteins | sample MGYA00242802_ERZ504649 | MGnify/ENA primary metagenome ERZ504649 (study PRJEB26092, sample SAMD00036194) | human gut metagenome | host: Homo sapiens | study: EMG produced TPA metagenomics assembly of... | reverse complement strand
CTTCCGGTCTGCTGCCAGAGTATATAAAAAGCTCTGGCAGGTACTGGCGCACATCATCCTTTCTGTCCCCGAAGCCATTTTTCAAGGACAGAATAAATCACATTCATGTCAATAGGCTTAGTTACATAATCACTCATTCCACACTCTGCTGCCCGGCTCTCATCCTCCTGGAACACATTTGCGGTCATGGCGATCACCGGAATATTTTTCCAGTAGTCACTCTCTCCTGCACGGATATTTGCCGTGGCCTCATACCCATTCATCACCGGCATCTGGATATCCATGAAGATCAGTTCATAATAATTCTCCGGCCTGATTCCAAGAAGCTTGATCGCTCCTGCCCATTCTCTGCCACATCCACGATCAGACCGGATTCGGACAAAAGCTCGTACGCAATCTCCCGGTTCAGCTCATTGTCCTCCACCAGCATGATCCTGCGTCCCTTCAAAAAGCCCGGATCCTTTTCCTTCTCTTCACCAGCCTCTGCTGCCAGTAAGGCCTGGTCAGCCTCCTTCTCTTCTTCCACAAGCTTCAGATCCAGCCGCACAAGAAACGTCGTACCTTTCCCCTGAATGCTCTTTACCTCAATACTTCCACCCATCTGTGCAATGATAGACTTGGCATAGAAAGTCCCAGTCCAGTTCCCTGGGTAGCATTTGTCATGCTGTTATCTTCGCGGGAAAAAGGCTCAAACAGCTTCTTCTGAAATTCTTCCGACATGCCGATTCCATTGTCCTTCACCACAAAAGAATAGCTTGCTTTGCCCTCTGCAAAGCTATTGCCCTGGGTTACCTTTACCTGCACACATCCATGCTCAGGCGTGTACTTCACTCCATTGGAAATCAGATTGATCAAAACCTGCCTGAGTCTTACCGAATCTGCCAGCACATGATCGTCCCGGATTTCTTCTATATCCATATCAAAAATCTGGTGTTTGTCAACAGCTGCCTGACGGCATACTCCATCCACAATTTTCATGGTTTTGCTCAGGTACAGTGGTTCCTCATGAAGCATCGTATCCCCACTCTCAATTTTCGACATATCCAGAACCTCATTGATCAGCTCCAGAAGGTGTCTGGAAGAATCGTCGATCTTCTGAAGACAATCCAGAATACGCGCAGGATCGTTCAGATGATTCATGGCGATCTGGGTCATACCAAGTATTCCATTCATAGGAGTGCGAATGTCATGGGACATACTGCTGAGGAAAATGCTTTTTGCCTTGTTTGCCTCTTCTGCAGACTGATATGCCTCCTTCAGACTGTTCATCAGCTGTTCATTTCTGCTGTGGCTTTCCTGAACATCTGTCGCGATCACAGTCATCATGCCAGGCATAACATTTTCCTCGTCCAGGCAGATAAACTGGAACCGCACCCAGCGGTAAGCATCTTTTGCCCGGATCCGGCTTCACACTCATAGCTGCCCTCCTGCTCCAGAAATATGCGGGAAAGCTCTGACAGTCTGATTTTCAGCCGTACTTTTTCCCAATCACCCGGTTCACAGTTTGGCGCCAGATATTCTTTCAGGAAGTCTCCGTAATAACCGTCCGGAATCTTTTTATCCAGAAGTCTCTGGTTTCCGCGGTAGTATACCTTGTATTCGCCAGACATCATATCCACATACAAAATGATCAGAGAATTCCTTGCCAGTGCTCCAAGAAGCTGACGGCTCTCGTTTCCGCTTTTGTGAAGGAAATCGAGAATCGTATCTCCCTCTTCATCACTTTGCTTCCGGCTGCTGGCTTCCCAGTTTTCAATATCTGTGAACAGCCTGCTTTCTTCTATTTCATTTTGATCTACTGCCTTGCCATATACCGAATAACAAGTACGGATGCGTCCCGCTCCCAGCAGATATCTGAGATCTCCCTGCAGTTCTTTATCCTCTTCCAGAAGCTCCACCAGCTCCGGACAATAAACAGAACCTTTTCCCCAGGAAAACTCCTCCGCTACCTGTTCCAGCTTCTTGGCATTCTTATAGCTTCGTCCCACAAAGTCAGTGGCTGCATCCAGACAATCGCTGATATGCAGTATTTCAATAAGGAAACGCACATTTGACCTGGTATTGTCAAAATCTGCCGGATATCCTATTTTCCATCCCAGGATTTGTGATGTCCCAGAACAGCATCCCGATATTTGCAAAGAGCCGGAATCTCCTCTACGAATTTAGCCCCCTCACAGGATGGCTGAGAATATCATTCTTTTCCCTTTGTGTCAGCTGCCGTGACTGCTTGTTCACAATAGATGCAAGTCTGATCATTCCAATATCCAGAAGCTGTGCAGACTGGGAAACATAGTCCAGAATGGTCTCCTGATTTTCCAGCACTTCCACCACGTTCTCATAACCAAAGGTTCCAATCAGAAGCTCCGGCCGCTTTTTCATCACTACATTCAGAATTCGCCTGGCAATCTGCTCCACCATTGCACTGTGCATGGCAGTGCCCTCATCCCGCTTACCATGATCTGCATAAGAACCAGGGTGTTTATTTCATCTCCGGTAATATATTTCAACACATCCCTGAGAGAACGCCATACTACATCATTTACAAAGGTATCGTTTTCTGTCCTGGACAGCCTGCGAATAGCATGCACATAATTGGATACACAAAAATCACGGAGATCTGGTGCTCCGTGATATTCATCCGCATATTTCTCCAACAATTCCAAAATCGTCGGCAAATGGTTAATCGCAACCTGAAAATAGCGGCTGTCAGAAAAAGGCACTCCCTCCTGGCTGTCCAGATCGTCATGCTCCATACTGTGTTCACAGAATTTCCGGTAATCCTCCAGAAGCTCTGTGCAGGTTATCTTACCCTGATAGAACAGACAGGACTTATAATTACAGTATATTTCATCCAGCATTTCATAGGGCTCCGGATTCTTCTCAAGCTCACGCTGATAATATTCTTCCAGAACCCGGGATGCTCTGGAAAGAAGCTCCGGATCAATCTCCCTCACGGTAAATCTCAGGACTGAATTTCCAAGAAGATCATAATTCAGTTCTTCGATCAGTTCATCAAAATCAAACCGCTCTCCGTCTAATTCCCGGACTTTCTCATCATTATAAAATTCCAGTGCCTCATCAATGTACTGCAAAAGCTCCTTGGACGTGTCCAGGTTAAAGTTCATCAACACTATCGGAAAATTATAATAAGAAAAAAGGATTCGCTTCCTTACGTCAAAATCCTCAATCTCAAAATATCTGGAAGAAAGTGCCCGCAGTCTGTCAAATACATGGCTCCTTTCTTTCCATCTTCATCACTGAAGGGACGGTTATAAAAATTTCCCAGAAGATTCAGTCCAGATATAAGAGTCCAGATCATCACTTTTCTGAAAATATCCATCCAGAAGCTCCAGAATTTCCAGCATGGCAAGGTTATCCTCATAGCCCTCCTCATCGGCCATGCGGATCTGATGCAGAAATTCTCTTGCCAGTTCCTCGTTCAGCTCCGCCTCTCCGTCAAGGAAGGGGCGGATATACAGATTCAGAAGTGCCTCATTCTCAATGTAAAGCCTGCGCATCATTCTGGATTTGTTCTTCAGATTTTCGATCCACGCCTCCTGGTCTTCTGCCTTCAGCAGATTCTCCTGAATCTGATCTTCCGTCTTCAGATTTTCTTTGTATTTGGTGTAAAAATGAATAATATTTTCCCGCGTGATCATTCCGCCGCACCTCTTTTGGAAATACGCTCATGATTCCGACTCTTGCACTGATACATTCTTTGATCCGCTTCCTTTACCAGATCTTCGATTTTTCCCTTTTTCTCCTCAAATGCCACAACGCCATAGGAAAAGCTGATGTTGCGGCTTTCTCCGTTAATATCAAAATGGATCGGGCTCTTTTCCAGAATTTCGTTTAACCGTCCCTGGATCTGCTCCGGCTCCAGTGCAGACAAAATAAGGAACTCATCTCCTGCATACCGGTACAGAAGATCCTGCCTGTCCATAGCACACTTCATATTCTCTGCAAAACACACCAGGTAACGGTCTCCGTTTCATGGCCATAACAGTCATTAATCAGCTTCAGATAATCCAGGTCAATAAATACAAGGCTGCCCTTCTTATGATTCTTCATTAAAGCGCTTGCTGTTGCGGTCAAAAGCCGCACGGTTCAGACAGCCGGTAAGGGCATCCTTATCCATGGACACCTTCAGGCGTTCAATCCGAAGCTCCTCACGGGTAAGGAGACGTACCATCTGGTCATAATTCTCCTTCTCCTGCTCCAGAGCCTCCAGATACATTCTCTCGAATTCCGGTATCTGTCTCCGAAGCTCTTCCCGGTCACTTCTGCATGCAGCAGTGCGCATAAGCTTGTAAACCGGCAGAAGCTTCCGCTGAAATTCCGGGCATTTTTAATGTAGTTGCCAATACGTATAATGTCGTCCCAGCGTTCTTCCTCCGCCATTACCTGAAGGAACTCTCCGAAATAGCAGACGCAGAAGCTTAAGGTATCCCTGGCACCCTCCCCGGCTTCCATTTTCTTCATATAACTGTTGAATTCTTCCGCAATGGCCGCCTTGTCTTTTTGCTGGTAAAGACGAAGGTACAAGTCCGTAAATTCCTTCTGAAGCAGGAAAAAGGCTCTGCCATCTTCAGGAATCTCCCGTTCCGTAAGAATCGCCTGCATGTCCACTGACGCCTGCTCTGCACCTGCAACATCTCCCATTCCCAGCTTCACGTAAACCTTGCTGTCATAATAGACCAGCTCATTTAAAGTATCCGAATTCCAGAAATCCACACTGCTGTCACAGGGATCCAGTCTGGAAATATCCATCATTTTCTCCAGATAAAAATCCGCCTCAAAAAACAGTCCACAGTCTGAAAAAGCGGCTACGATAGTGTTATAAACGGATTTCAGAGGGGATCTTAAGGTAAATCCGGAATTGGCATATTTCAGGCCATATTCCACAATCTTCGGGGGAAAACCAAGGCAGAAATAAAGTCTTACCAGGGCAAGATAAAGTCTGGATTTCTCCTTGGAACGCTCCATGTGAACTCCGCCTCCCGGCAGATTTCGATCAGAGGATAAGCATATTCCCGAAAATTATAGCAAAAATCCCATAACTTATATAATAGATTTCTTCTGTATAAACAGTAAAATCCGATATCTGCTTCAGCTCCTCACACAGCGTGCCACATCCTCTTTTGTCCAGGTTCCTGTTTTTACTTTATTTTTATTTCTTCAACTGTATACATACAAGTTTTATTCTCCTGCTTATTACTGTTGTTAATTCGACAAAAGACCCGGTGAGTTTAATAGATCACCCGGTCTCTTCCCTGTTCTTTGCCCATATAAAGTTTCGCATCCACATTTTTCAGCAAGGTGTCTATATTGGACTTGAAATCATTCTCCTCCACGCCAAACGTCATAGTAACCGGAATCCATTCTCCCCTCCAGTCAAACAGATCGTTGCCCAGCTTCATGCGAAAAGTGTTGAGCATAAGGCATACTTCGTCTCCGTTCATATCCGGGAAAAAGAAGATGAATTCTTCGCCTCCCCAGCGGCACAATTTGGCATGCTCACCCAATTCCCGGCTCATGTGCTGTGTGATCCATACCAGTACCGCATCTCCGCAGTCATGTCCCCAGTGGTCATTAATTCTCTTAAAGAAATCAATATCACCCATACCAATGGTAAACGCCATAACAGGCTCTTTCCTGCGCTTCTCCGTAATGTACTGTATCATCTGACGGCGGTTCCACAAACCTGTCAGCGGATCGGTCCCTGCCTGTTTCTTCAACTGCTCATTATACAGCACCAGCTTCTTCTCCGCAGATTCCACATTGGAGCTGAACATACTGCACGCTACAGCCATAAGCACAAACGTCACAATGGTATTTATGATCTGTAATACAACTGTAGCCGTTTCTGTCAGGGCAAAAACAGAAATATTTACCCTGCAGTACAAAAACAGGCTGAATCGTACTGCAAACAGAACTACTGTATAGCTGACCTTATACACAAGAGAATTGTAGACAGCAAAATATACCAGTACCAGCATCTCAAACATCAGATGCTGAATACCGCAGTCCCATCCATAGAGAACAACAAACACAATTATCCATGCCAGCTGCAGACCGCTGCAGACAAGCACACTGGTGTGTACCTTCAGCCGGTATGTTGCATAAAAAGCAGCAACCGCCATTGCTGCGAAAATATATCCTGTCCAGACCTCTGTCTTCGGTCCCACAATGCAGAATACTAACGGAATGATCAGAAAATAAAGTCCCAGAATCAACAATATAATTCTGAGAAGGAACAATATACGCTGAGGCTCATTCTCATGAACTGCTTCTTTCCTCAACAATGCATAAAATTTCCTGCACAGCCCTTTAAACATTACAGGTGCCGCCTTTCCCACGAGTGTTCAATATAATAATATTGCACTATTTATCACAAAAATGCAACCTTTTTTGTAATTATTTATATTATTTGCGCTTTTTACTTTACGGTTCAATGGTAACGTTCTGCGAGGTGTTTTTACGAACAAAGTTCACAGGAAACCCGGGAATCTCAGCACGAAATCATGCGAATGCATGATTTCTGCGCATCGCAAAGCGTGTTACTGGTCACGGAGTGACAGTAGCCTTTTTGCCAAATATTGCTTTTTATTCATAGTCAGGATTACAGAATCAAAAAATCTGATATATAAATCTTCGGCAGGTGCTTTAATCCTCCACTCTTGTTCCCATGTAATAGAAGCCTTTACAGGTATCCAGACGCACCTTCACATACTTTCCAAGAAGATCCGGTGTTCCCGGAAAATGAACCAGCAGGTTATACTGGGTTCTTCCTGTGAAAATACCCTTCTCTTTGCTCTCTGTCTCAACAAGAACTTCCTGAACTTCGCCCTGGAATCTGGAAGAAACTTCTCTTCCTTTCTCCTGAACCAGCTTCAGAAGACGGTCAAAACGATCCTTCACCACATCCTCTGGAACCTGATCCTCCATCTTCGCCGCAGGAGTGCCGCTTCTCTTGGAATAGATAAAGGTAAATGCAGTATCAAAACCAGATTTCTCCACTACATCCAGAGTCTCCTGAAAGTCCTCCTCAGTCTCACCCGGGAAGCCTACAATAATATCTGTAGTCAGGGAAATATCCGGCACCGCTGTACGGATTTTCTCCACCAGTCCCAGATACTTCTCCTTATCATAATGCCGGTTCATGATCTTCAGGATACGGCTGCTGCCAGACTGCATAGGCAGATGCAGATGATGGCACACCTTCCTGCTCTTACTCATATATTCGATCAGCTCATCAGAAAGATCCTTCGGATGAGAAGTCATAAACCGGATTCTATTCAGCCCCTCGATCTGCTCCACCTTCTCAAGAAGCTGCGCAAAAGTCACCGGATCCTTCAAAGTCTTTCCATAAGAGTTTACATTCTGTCCCAGAAGCATAACCTCTGTAACGCCATCCGCCACCAGAGCCTCTATCTCTTTCACAATCGCCTCCGGCTCACGGCTTCTTTCACGCCTCTTACATAAGGCACAATGCAATAACTGCAGAAATTATTACATCCAAACATAATATTCACACCGGACTTAAAAGAATAATTACGCTCTGTAGGCAGCTCCTCCACGATCTTATCCGTACCCTCCCAGATATCGATCAGCTGGCTGTCACGATTCTCCATCTCATAAAACAGCTCTGCAAACTTAAAAATATTATGGGTTCCAAACACCAGATTGACAAATGGATAATCCTTCTGGATCTTATCCACAACCTGCTTCTCCTGCATCATACACCCAAACAAAGCAATCTTCATATCCGGATTAGACTTCTTCAGACTATGCAACTTACCAAGGCGACCATACACCTTAAGATTGGCATTCTCACGAACCGTACAGGTATTATAAATCACAACATCCGCATCCTCTGTTTCCTGTCTCTTAAAACCAATCTCATCCATAATCCCTGCGACAACCTCAGATTGCTTCTCATTCATCTGACACCCAAACGTCTGCAGACAATAAGTAATCCGCCGTCCCAGCTCCCGCTCCCTCAAAGCCACCATCTCAGCCAGCTTCGCCATATAATAATACTGACGCTCTGTATCATCCTGAGGCGGTGTAATACTCGTATCTATCTTACTGAAATCAATTTCATTAAACATACTTTATTCCTTTCATAAAAAGACCCCTTGTCAAATCAAGGGGCTACTCCTGTCTATATCTAAATATTTTATCCTATTTACCCCCTTTTGTCCAGCAATTTATTTCCCCACACTAAGCACTATCCTGCACACAACCTTTTCATTTCCCGATCCATCCTACACCTTCCCACCTATACAATTATCCTCCCCCAGGCGCTGCCTGCAGCCGCCGTCCCTTCCCAGTAACCAGTGAGAGGAAGTGGGTGCCGTCTGGGGGCATTGCCGAAATGGGGCGTCTGGCTCCGCCGCCTAGTGATCTATAAAATTGCAAACTCGCCCTTGCAGGCTCAGACAGTGCAATTTATAGATCGCTATGCTCGCCAGACGCTCCATTTCGGCAATGCCCCCAGACGGCACCCACTTCCTCTCACGTCCCTCGAAATCAAAAAAAGGCTTCAGGGAACGCACACACACTCCCTGAAGCCATTCATATAGGGGAAATTACAGCTCTACGTAATGTCCCTCTGCTTCACCGTTTACTACATAATATGCCTTATTCTCTTCAGTCTTAACGTAAACTTTAATATCCTGGATATCTTCTTCTTTCTTTCCGGTCATCTCTGTCCAGGCCTTTTTCACATTTGCTACTACATCCTTAGTAGTGAATTCCTTGCCTGCATACTGAATAAAAATCTCCTCAGCTGCAACAGCCGCCTTCTTAGCAGTTCTTCTAACAGCAGGCTTCTTAGCCTCTGCCTTCCCAGCTGTCTTAGCCGGAGCCTTTGCAGTCTCCTTAACAGCCTCTTTCGCAGTCTCTTTAACGCTCTCAGTAGCAGCCTTAACAGTCTCTGTAGCTGCTTTCACAGTCTCAACAACAGCTGTCTTAACAGCCTCTGCCTTACTTGGCTCAGCCTTTACCTCTGCTGCAGCTGTAGCTTTAACCTCAGCCACAGTCTTAGCAGCCTTCTTGGCCGCCATTGTTTCTGCCTTTTTTGTAGTTCTCTTCGTAGCCATTATAATAGCCTCCTTGACGGTGAATATAATCTTCGTTTTCGCTTCTATGATAGAATACTACGAATCAATTTTTTTTTTTGCAAGTTCTGATAAAATCCCCCTTGACAAACCATTTCTCTGAATTCATAGGTAAAAGTATACAAACAAAACCTGTTAATTTCAGGAAATCCTCGGGTACAAATCTTAAAATCCTGATAATTTTTGTTTTCTTGCACAGTTATTACCAAAAAAAGGATGTATTTTCTTATTTTTTTCGTCATCTATTTCCCTGTAAAACCTTACAATCCAAGGTTCTCAAGGTCATATTTCATATAAGCATTCAATCTTTCCTTCAGTTTTTCGTGCTGGGGCAGATCCAGCTCCCTGTCAAGCTCCAGAATTCCTCCTGCGGCGTCACTGGCAGCTTTCAGTACATCTGAATCCTGATAAATATCTCCGATCCGAAACTCCAGCTGTCCGCTCTGACGGATTCCAAACAGATCTCCCGGTCCCCGAAGCTTCAGATCCTCCCCTGCTATAAAAAATCCATCATTCGATTTATTCAAAATCTCCAGTCTCCTGGAGGTCTCTTCCTCTTCATTTCCCTGCATAAAAATACAGTAAGACTGATATGCCCCACGTCCAACACGCCCTCTCAGCTGATGAAGCTGCGCAAGTCCGAACCGCTCCGCATTTTCTACCATCATTACCGTAGCGTTTGGCACATTTACCCCTACTTCCACTACTGTAGTAGACACCAGCACCTGGATTTCTCCCCTTGCAAACTGTTCCATGATCCCATTCTTTTCCTTGGGCTTCATTTTTCCATGGAGCATTCCAATGGTGATGTCTGATGGGAAAATCTCTCTCAGCCGTGCTGTATAGTCCGTCACGTTTTCCCCGTCTGCCCCCTCGCTTTCTTCTACCATAGGGCAAATCACATACGCCTGGCGCCCTTCCCGCACCTGCCTTTCTATAAAGGAGTAGGCTTTCGGGCGATAAGACGTGCCAACTACACAGTTCTTAATCGGGAGACGCATGGCAGGAAGCTCATCTATAATGGAAATATCCAGATCCCCGTATACAATGATCGCAAGAGTTCTGGGGATGGGAGTGGCACTCATAACCAGCACATGCGGCGCATTTCCCCTGGTAGTCAGTGCCTCTCTTTGCTTCACGCCAAAGCGATGCTGCTCATCGGTGATCACAAGGCCAAGATTCTCGTACACCACTTTTTCCTGGATCAGGGCGTGAGTTCCAATGATCACATTTGCCTCCCCGGATGCGATTTCTCCATAGATTCTTCTTTTCTCTTTCTGGGTGGTTGAGCCAGTAAGAAGAACCGGATGGCAGGATGAAATCTCCTGTTCCTCTATCAGCTTTGTAAATGCTTCAAAATGCTGATTTGCAAGTACCTCTGTGGGCACCATCAATGCTGCCTGATAGCCATTTTCCACAGTAAGGATCATTGCCAGAAAAGCCAGAATCGTTTTTCCGCTTCCAACGTCACCCTGAACCAGCCGGGACATAAGGGTATGTCCGCAAAGGTCTCTTTCGATCTCATGCCAGGCGTTTAGCTGTGCCTTTGTCAGATCATAAGGAAGACCTTCCATAACCTGTTCTGTGGTCCATACCGGCTTCATGGGAAAAGCATTGGGAGCTTCTTCTGTTTTTCCCTTCAGGATCTGTACTGCCAGAATAAACAAAAGGAATTCGTCAAACACAAGGCGTTTTCGCGCCACCAGAAGTTCCTGCATATTGCCTGGAAAATGGACAGTGGAAATGGCATAATTATCATCTGCCAGGTGATAAAATTCCTTAATCTCATCTGGGAGAAATTCTGTCTGCAGGCTCTGTTCATCCAGGATCTGATGCATCAGCTTGATTATCAGTTTGTTTGTAAGCCCTGCAGTAAGTCCGTATATGGGCTGCATGCTGTGAAGGATTTCTTCATAAGCCGCCGGTGTGAAAATCTCCGGATGCTCCATCTCCAGGTGACCTTTTTTTCTGGAGATTTTGCCGCGGAAAATAAAGCAGCTGCCTTTTTCAGAGTGTTTTTTAAGTAGGGGGCATTAAACCATACCACAGGAAGTTTTCCGGTGGTATCTGCCACAGTGATGGAGATCACCTGAAGATTACGGATCCTGTTTACATAGACTCCGGCAGTGACAGTTCCACGAACAGACACCACGGAGTTCTCCTTCAAAGAACCAATTTCCTCCGGTGCCTCATATGAGTCGTAATTTCTTGGATAATAATGGAGCAGATCATCTGTTGTGGTGATACCGATCTTCTGAAATAGTTTTTCCGTCTTTTCTCCTACTCCTTTTAGTTCCCGAAGAAGCTTTGCCACTGTTTTTCCTCTCTTTCTGATCATTCATCTCTGTTTCCGGGTCTTTCTTCATTTGCCCGAAAAGTG
>ENA-OQEX01001054-OQEX01001054.1-human-gut-metagenome-genome-assembly--contig:-NODE-1054-length-11506-cov-3.718429_pt1 | contig 11506 bp, 14 predicted proteins | sample MGYA00242802_ERZ504649 | MGnify/ENA primary metagenome ERZ504649 (study PRJEB26092, sample SAMD00036194) | human gut metagenome | host: Homo sapiens | study: EMG produced TPA metagenomics assembly of... | reverse complement strand
TTTCCAGTTTCCCTGTTACCCCATAAGCCGCTATTGCAGTGACGCTATATGTACTAACAAGTGCAGTAAGGAAAGTCGTGCTGATGGCCGGAATACTCTGCTGAATAACCGATGGAATTGCTTTTTGAATGAGTGTCAATACATCATTTTTATCAAACGCAGAGATTTTGAATTCAAACAATTTCTTCTTTTTCAGATAAATCAACATGAACGCCAGACAGATCACTTGAGAAAGCAAGGTAGCAATCGCCGCACCGTGAAATCCGATGAAGTGGATAAAAATAGGATCGAGGATCGCGTTCAAAATTGTTGACACCAGCATGGCTACGGCTTGAAACATAGAATTGCCAAAGCTCCTCAAAACAGCGGTGAAATAAAGATAGAGGTAGACCGCCAAATATCCGAGGATATAGATCGCCAAGTAGCTGTATGCCATATCATAGGTTTCAGCCGGGGTGTTCAGAGCTTTCAAAATTCCCGGAAGAAAAGCCTCAAGCAGAATAGTTACAAGGAGGGAGAAAACTACTGCCACGCAGAACGATGTGGAAATCAAACTCTCTGTTTTTTCCTTGTTCTTTGCGCCAATCGCCTGAGAGATCAAAATTGATACACCATTAGTTGCCCCCATCGCAACAGAGGTTAAGATTAGAATGATAGGAGTGGAATTTGTCAAGGCGGCATAAGCCGTTTCTCCGAGCAAATTTCCGATCCACAGGCTGTCTACAAGGTTATACATCATATTGAGGAACATGGCGGCAATCATGGGGAGAGCCATTGCCATAAGGCAACGCTTTGTATTTCCCCCTATAAAGTCAATTTTAGTTGGCATAATAAACACCCTTTCTTCGATAGATGAATGAACAACATTCACATTAAAGTCAAAATATAAATCGCTTACCGCGACTTTTGAATGAAAACTATTCATTTGCTTTCCCTTGAAAATCCCCCGCCCCAAAGCGGGGACTGTTTCAAAGATGAAGTGCAAATATCAGAAATTCACGAATCCTTTTCGATTTATCTTCTTGTGTCAGGTCATCTGCCAACAGGATACCAAGTTGTCCATAGACGCAGAACATCGCAGCGGCCTGAATATCGTCAAACTGGATTTCGCCCTTTTGCCGAGCGCGAAGCAATAGTTTTTCTACAAGCGGAGTCAGTTTTTCGCATACTTTGAGAGAAAGCTGATCGTGAAATTCTTATTTTCTGCTCCGTGAAAAACAGAATAGTATTTTGTGTCCTTTTGTTCCATAGTGGCAGGCATATCTTCAATGATCTGCCGCAAGGTTTTCTGACTGTCCTTTTCAGAGCCTACAAACTGCTCCACCAGAACATCCGCATATTGTTCAATCGCGCTGTCAAACAGCGCCTCTTTGGACGGAAAATAGCGATAGCATAGACCTTGTGCCACACCGATTGCTTTGGCTATATCTGTAATCGAGGTTTTTTCATATCCATTTTCCCCGAATAATTTGAGCGCAGTATCTAAAATCTCTTGCTTGCGTACTTCCGGCTCCTTTGTAATCCGCATAGTCTGAGCCTCCTTTCTATTTATGATAGCACGCCCGCTCTAAAAAATCAATGAGTGAATATCAATCATTTTTCGCACATAGCAATACAAGCCGTGTTACCAACCTGCTCCCATGATACATTATGAAAATATGCTGAAAGCATGGAAACGAGTTCTGCTTCGGAGTAAATCTTCACATCCCCCTCTTTGCTATGACGCATATAAAAATTCATTATCACGCGACCTACAAAGGGTTGCCAGCAATCTCCCATCAGGAAAGTGCCGCCCGGCTTCAATACTCGGTTTACTTCTCTTAACACATTTTGCGGTGCAGGATAATGATGAAAAGAGTCGTTGCAGTACACAACATCAAAGGCGTTGTCCGGGAAAGGGAGTGCCTCGCTGTCCCCCAACAGTAGCTTGACTTGTTCCGGGAGTTTCGATTTCGCAACAGCAAGCATTTCCTCTGATAGATCGATGCCGCACAATTCTTTATGGGGATCTTTCTGCAAAATGAGTTTTAGCATTTCACCAGTCCCGCATCCCAAATCGAGCAGATTGAAACGGAATGTGAGACAGCTTTTCCAGCAGGACGGGATAAAGAGAGCGGGCGTGCTGGCCCTTAATATCTTTATCATAAGTAGCGGCCTGCTGATTAAATGCAGCTTTCGAGTTTTCTTTTACGGTGTTCATGGTTTGATCTCCTTTCCACCAATTAGTATAGCACTCTTTTTTGAAATGTCAATGAATAACATTCATTCACATGAAAATAATTAGTCAGTAGTATGAAATACAAACTCGTTCAAATAATATTACCTGAAATGTGGAATTACATTAGGTGATATTATGAAGATGAAAGAGATGAACGACGATTTGATTTTCACGATATAGGACTCGCCATCAAGCGAGCGCGGGAGGCCAGCGGGATGACGCAGGAGCAACTGGCCTATATTGTTGACCGGGCTCCGCGCACCATCATGTATAACGAGAATGATGGCCAGCACCCCAGCCTCAACACCTTTTATCAGATGGTGACAATGTTCGATATATCGGTAGATCAATACTTCTATCCGTCCAAGAATAAAGGGAGCGAGTGCAGAAAGCGTATGCTGTACTGCCCGTCCTCCCTCCTCTTTCCATCCAAAAAGGCAATACCAGCTGATTAGCATCTCCCTTTTCCGTCCGTCAGCGGATCGTTTTCCAGGCATTTCAAGTTGCACAAAAGAAACTTGTGCAGCAAAGCAATATGCACAATACATTTTCTCATATCGAATACAGAAATGGCCATTTAGCAGCCAAATCATACAACTTTATGCAAGAAATAAGAAAATTTGTTGACTCACGATGGGCGAAAATGCTATCCTGTTGACAACAAGAGCACCATTGAGTGCTCCCCCACACGAAAAGGCAAAACAAAAAAGGAGAGTAAAATGATGAAGAAACGTATTGCGGCGTTGGCCACCGCCGGTGTCCTTGCTTTGTCGATGCTTACCGGCTGCGGGAGCAAACAGGAGAGCTGGAAGGTCACCTGCCCGTGGGCACCGTCTGGTGTCGCAGCAATGGTAAGTCAGAAGGCCGCAGCCATGTCCCCGGATTACTCGGATAAGAAGATCACTCTGGTGGCAGAGGCCATCAAGGGCGATGCCGCTACCGTCAACACCTGGGTAGCCAGCACCAAGGCAAACGACAAGGACCTCGTTTTTGCTGGCGAAGGTCTGTTCGCCATTACCGAGACTCTGGATCCCTCCAAGCTGCAGTTCAGCTATGACGATTTCGAGTTCGTTGAGAACCTGTATTCTTCCGTTTTCGTTCTGTCCGCAGATTCTTCGCTGAACCTTAAGAATCTGAACGACCTGGAAGCCTATGTCAAGGCTGGCAACCCGGTGTCTGTGGCAGTCAACGGTGCTACCGGCTCTGAAGCTTTCCTGGCAGCGGCTCTGTTCGGTTCAATGGGTGCTGGCGACCAGCTCAAGTTGACTCCGTATCAGTCTGCAGCCGAGGCCGCACAGGCTGTGGCAAAGGGCGAAACGAATTTCGCAGTTTCTCACCAGTCCCAGATCCTCGAAACCTATCAGCAGGGCGGCGTTGACGTGGTCTGCGCATTCGACGACAAGGCCATCGAAAACGGCCCCTTCGCAGGTGTTGAAGGCGTTGGCTCCAAGGGCTATCCTTTCTTCCGCAATCGCTGCTTCGTGATGGCGCGCAAGGGTACCGATGCCGCAAAGGTCGCAGAACTGAAGGAGCTGTACGACAAGATCCTTGCCGACCAGGAAATGGTCAAGTGGTTAAACGATACCATGCTGCTGGAAGTTGACACGATGAGTGAAGATGACGTCAAGGCTCATATTGAGAACGTCAAGAGTATCGTTGAGCAGTATAAGGACATCGTAGCCGGCTGATAAAAATCTCGTGGCGAAAAAGCTGAAGCAGGGGGAATGGGGTCATCCCTTTCCCCCTGCTTTTACACTTCAAAAAGGAGTTGAAACTGGTGAAAAATCTGATAGAACATACTGAGACAAAGCTGGATGAATGGGGTGCAAAGCTCGAGGTGAAGAATATCGAGTACCCCGTAGACCTGGTCTGCGGCATCCTGTTTCTTGTCATCGGCATTGTGCTGCTGCTCATCATGCCGCAGCAGGTACAAATCTCCGAAAAGGACGTTGTGAACGGTCGTGCCTTTCCGACGATGCTGGTCTGGCTCATGCTGGTCATGAGCGCCTTCTGGTGGGTCGGGAGGCGTACAATATGGTGATGCACCGCCCGGTCAAAACCAAAACACTCAACCTGCTGGTAGAAGCCAAGGCGCTGGTCATTGTCCTCATTTTGGTGGTCACATATCTTCTGGCAAAGGTCACCGACCTGTTTGTAGTGGGCGCTGTATTCTGCGCGGTGGCATTCCTGCTGTTTTTCCGCTGCAAGAAGCCCCTCTACTACGCCATCACCGTCTCGATGGCGGTGCTGATCTGGGTCGTGTTCCGCTTTGTGCTGAATGTTAGTTTCTGAGGAGGCAGAATATGGGTTTGTTTGATTTTATCGGCCGGCCTCCGGGCTGCTCTTCACCCTGGAAAACATCATTTGGATCAATCTCGGCGTCTTTATCGGCTGCGTGTTTGCAGCATCCCGGGTCTGAGCGTTATCCTCTGTATCATCCTGTTCCTACCTGTCACTTATACCATGCGTGCGATTCCTGGCATGATGTTCCTGTTGGGCATTTACTGTGCGGGTGGATACGGCGGCTCGGTGTCGGCTATCCTTATCAACACGCCTGGCACACCCCATGCGGCAGCTACCATGCTGGACGGTAATCCGCTGTCCAAGATGGGCCGCACGAAAGCAGCACTTAAAATTGCACTCTACGCCTCCACCTTCGGCGGCATCTTCTCTGCGCTGGTGCTGCTCTTTCTCGGACCCCAGGTCGCCAAAATCTCGGCGCAGCTTGGTACAGCCGAATACTTCATGGTCTGTCTGTTCGGCATGACCATCATCGCAGGCGTTTCGGGCAAAAGTCTCGTCAAGGGCATCATCGCTGCCTGCCTCGGTCTGATCATTTCTTGTGTTGGTGCAGACCCTATGACCAGCTACGACCGTTTTACCTTCGGTATTCCCCGTTTGTATCTGGGTCTTGACCTTGCTGTCACCCTCATTGGTCTGTTTGCATTGGTGGAGATCATCAGCAAGGCTGAATTGAAGCGAAATGAGCTGAACCTTCATGCCGGAAAAATCGGCAATGACAACGGTAAGATCACAAAAGATGAGTATAAGCGGATGCTTCGCCCGGTGCTGATTGGTTCTATCATCGGTTCCTGTGTTGGCATCGTACCCGGCACAGGAGCATCGGAGGCTTCGTGGTTCTCCTACAACACGGCAAAAAACCTGTCTAAGCACCCAGAAGAATTTGGTCATGGTTCTGTGGAAGGCGTGGCGGCTGCCGAATCCGCCAACAACGCCGTCTGCGGTGCGACCCTGATCCCCCTGCTGACGCTGGGCATCCCCGGTGACGGCTGCGTGGCCATCATGCTGTCTGCTCTGATGATCAACGGCCTGAACCCCGGTCTCTCCCTCTTTACCACCGATGGCCCGATCATGTATGCTATCATGCTGGGTCTCATCCTCGTGAACATCTTTATGTTCCTGCAGGGCAAGTACCTGACCAGCCTGTTTGCAAAGGTCGTTTCTATCCCGCAGCAGATTCTGACCCCCATCATCGTTATCTTCTGTTTTGCCGGTGCTTACTCGGTAAACAGCAGCTATTTTGATCTGAGCGTGGCACTGGTATTTGGCATAATGGCATGGTTCATGCGCAAACTGGAACTGCCCGCTGTCCCTGTGCTGCTGGGCATGGTGCTGGGCAACATGACGGAAACCAACTTCCGCCGCGCTCTGCTCATCTCGGATGGAAGCCCCAGAATTTTCGTCAGCAGCGTGTACTGCTGGATCTTCATTGCTCTGATCGCAGTAGTCATTCTCGGCATTCTTCGTAGCAAGATGAAGGAAGCAAAAGCTGCCAAGCCGGAACAGTAAAAGGAGGTAAAACCATGGCGTATAATATTATTTTCTATTTCAGTGACCAGCAGCGCTGGGACACCTGCGGCTGCTTTGGTCAACCTTTGAATATCACACCCAATCTGGACCAACTGGCAGCAGAAGGCGTGAAATTTGACAACGCCTTTTCTCCTCAGCCAGTGTGTGGCCCCTGCCGTGCCCTGTTCCAGACCGGCAAATACCCCACCGAGACCGGCTGCTTCCGCAACAATCTGATGCTGCCCTCCAACGTCAAGACTCTGGGCGAGTACATGGAAAAGGATGCCGGCTACGAGACCGCCTACATCGGCAAATGGCATTTGCCTCGGACGGCGAACTGGAAAAGAAACCGACCATCGACCACACGATCACTGCTATTCCTCTGGAACTGCGTGGCGGCTACACCGGCTACTGGCGCGCTTCGGACGTGCTGGAGTTCACCTCTCACGGCTACGACGGCTATGTGTTCGACGAGAACAACAACCGTATCGACTTCAAAGGCTACCGCGCCGACTGCATCAACCAGTTTGCACTGGACTACCTCGACCAGTACACCGGCGAGAAGCCTTTCTTTATGACTGTATCTCAGATCGAGCCGCACCACCAGAACGACCACAACCACTACGAAGGTCCCATCGGTTCCCGGCAGCGATTTGCAAATTTTGTTCTGCCGGAGGACCTGAAGGCTCTGGGCGGCAATGCAGCGGAAGAATACCCGGATTATCTGGGTCAGTGCGCCAGCCTCGACGAGAACCTCGGCAGGCTGGTGGCGAAGCTGAAGGAAAAAGGCTTATATGACAATACGGTCATCCTCTACGCCTCCGATCATGGTTCTCATTTCAAGACCCGCAACCGTGATGCGCACCTGAATGGCTATGATGATTACAAGCGCTCCTGCCACGACGGCTGCCTGCACGTTCCGCTGGTCATCTGCGGCGGTCCGTTCTCGGGCGGCAAGGAGATCACCGACCTGGTCAGTACGGAAAGCATCCCGAAAACTCTGCTGGCTCTGGCAGGCGTGGATGTCGGTGACAAGATGATCGGTGAAAATCTGCTTGACGTTGTGGAAAAGAAAAACCATAATAGAGTCAATGAGGTCTACGCACAGATTTCGGAAAGCCGCTGCGGACGCTGCATCCGCACGGAAAATTACATGTATTCGGTCTATGCCCCCGGCATCAACGGCGGCGAGGCCGCGGCATCCGATGTTTATGCAGACGACTTCCTTTACGATATGCAGAAGGACCCGTGGCAGCTGAACAACGTTGTCGCAGACCCTGCATATGCTGACGTCAAGGCGGAGCTTCGTGAGCGCTTGCTGAACTGGATCCAGCACGCCGAAGGTACCCGCCCCACCATCACCGACTGAAAGGAGCGCCTGCCCATGCTCTCGGCTGTTGAGAAAAAATCCGATCAAGTATATCGCTGGCTTCTGGCTTATATTGACGAAAACAAATTTTCCGGGAACCAGCGTCTGCCTTCAGAAAATGCTCTCTGCCGGAAGCTGGGTGTCAGCCGAGAAACGATACGAGTTGCCATTGACCGACTGGTGAACGAAGGGATCGTGTATAAGATCAAAGGGAGCGGGACCTATTTTCACCGGGAAAAAGTAATGACACGAGACTTGAACACGGAGGGTGCTCTTTACAAGATCGGCCTTATTCTACAGGGTCAGGACACCAGTGCAAATTCCGGGTTGATCGAGGGCGTGCGCAGCGTCTTGACGCAGGAACGGGTAGATCTGCATGTATTTCTGACCGACAACAAGTTCTGCAACGAGCGCCGCTGTCTGGAGACTGTGGTACATCAGAATTTTCACGGTTTCATCGTGGATGGTGTCAAATCGAGCATCCTCAGCCCGAATCTTGACTGCTACAAGGAGCTTTATCGGCGCAAGATCCCGGTGATATTCTACAACAACTTCTATCGGAACTTACGCTGTCCCCGTGTGACCATCAATGATATTGAATGTGCACATCAGTTGATTGGACGTCTGATCGATGCCGGTCACAGCAATATCGCCGGGATATTCGTGTATGATAACTATCAAAGTGTCGAAAAGTTTCAGGGCATGGCGGAGGCGATGCGAAGTCGCGGTTTGGAACTGAACGATGATTACATCAAGTGGTGTATCTCCGACGAAGCTCATAACGAACGCTATGTCCGCTCCATCGAAAGATTTCTGAAGAGCATCCCTAAATGCACCGCTATCGTCTGCTGCAACTATATCATCTATCGGCTGGTGATGAAGACTTTACAAAAAATGGGTAAGACCGTGCCAGAAGATTACTCGCTGGTCTGTTTTGATTATTCTGAGGAGACTTATCGGCAGGAAGATGTTACCTGCTCCGTGGAGCAAGGCTTCGAAATGGGGCGTCAGCTCGCACTGCGGCTTATGGAGATGATCTCCACCGGCGAATGCGACGACCGGAACTACACCTATGTCATGAAGCCCATTCTCTACGATGGTCATTCCATCCGGAAGATCACAAAGGCAAAATAAAAGTTCTCCCGGAGGCAGTCCTGCTCTCCGGGAGAATCTCTTTATCGGTTTTGTTGTGCCAGAAAGCGTGCAGCAGTCTGCAGGCGAGGAAGCGCATAGGAGAAGAACTGCTTATATGCCGTGCAAAAGCGGTTACTTCCAGCGGCATCCCAGTCGCGTTTGCATCCGCCCCGGCAGAGCGGCTGATACGCACAGGCTGCACATTCCGCCGGGCGTTTTCGCCCCTGTTCCAGAAACATCCGGCTTACGGGCGAGTCCAGTGCATCTTCGACGGTACAGTGGCTCAGATCTCCCAGCTTCCACTCATCCAGAACATAAAAGTCACAGGGATAAAGGCTTCCATCGCCTTCCACGGTGAGATAATGTCCACAGGAGCCTGAGGAAGCGCAGGATGTAGGCGGCATTCCCAGCAGGATACGCAGGTAGTCTTCAAAATTGCGGACGCTGACATAATTGCCCCGTTGCAGCTGATCGTACCAGGCATCAAAGACGCCGCACAGAAAACGACCATAATGTTCCGGCGTCAGAGAATATGCCTGCCCGCCAATCGTGTCAAGCGGGTCAAGGCAGGGAATGAACTGCAGATCGTGGCGTCCCAACTCGCAGAGGCTCTTGAAGGCTCGCTGCGGCTTTCTTGCCAACTGTCCGGTCACAACACAGAGCAGGTTCGTTTCGACTCCATAGGCATCCAGCAATGCAATCGTGCTCGTCACCTTGTCCCATGTTCCTGCCCAGCGGCGTCCATCCGGTACAGATCATGGTTCTCCCGCGTGCCGTCCAGAGAGACTCCCACGAGAAAAGAGTTCGTTTTGAAAAAAGAAGCCCATTCTTCGTCCAGACAGATCCCATTGGTCTGGATACTGTGGAACACGGAGATCTTGCGTTGCATGGAGCGTTCCGTTTCCAGAAAGAACCGAAAAAATCAAGTCCGGCAAGGGTCGGTTCGCCGCCCTGAAACAGAAAATGGATGCTGCCGCCATCTTCTGTGGCGGCAAAGGCTTTTTCGATCAGTTCTTTTGCCATTTCGTGTGAAAGCAGTCCCATATTCTTGCACGCCCGGCTGTTGGAAACATCATCGTAAAAGCAGTACCGGCAGCGCAGATTGCACAGGCTGGACGCGGCTTGACGAGAAATGTATTGTGTTTCATAGAGACTCCCTCCGCATTCCGCATTTCTTAAAACAAGGATACCGGAAAACACGATTTTTCGCAAGCATTAACAGGTAAAAGCTGTTCGAACTTGTAAGGATAATAAAGATAGCTGTCCAAAAATCAAAAAGGAGAAGAAAACTTGTATGGTTAAAAACAAAACATCCTCTGCACGGTCATCACGGCTTTGGAAGCTGTTTTTAAGTACATTGTACATCAGCAGCTTTACTTTTGGCGGTGGTTTTGTCATCGTGACCTTTATGAAGAAAAAATTTGTGGATGAGCTGCATTGGATCGACGAGCAGGAAATGCTAGACATGACCGCTTTGGCTCAGTCCTCGCCGGGTGCCATCGCAGTAAACGCTGCGATTTTGGTAGGCTGGCAGGTAGAAGGGCTTGTGGGAATGAGCGTGGCAGTGTTGGGAACGATCATTCCCCCTATGATCATTCTTTCTGTCATTTCTGTGTTCTACAACGCCTTTGCCGCCAATCATTACATCGCTTTGCTGCTCAAGGGGATGCAAGCCGGCGTAGCGGCGGTCATTCTGGATGTGGTATTCGACCTCGGCGGCAAGGTGCTGAAGACCCGCTCGTGGGTGTATATTGCCCTGATGGCCGCAGCGTTTGTCGCCAATACAGTGTTTGATGTCAATGTGGTTGTGGTCATCCTCGCTGCAGCAGCCTTCGGTGTAGTACGGACATTGAACCAGTGGAAAAAAAGAGGTGCAAAATGATCTACTTACAGCTTTTTCTCAGCTTTTTGCAGGTAGGAATGTTCAGTGTAGCGGCGGTTATGCTGCCATGCCCCTAATACAAAGTCAGGTGGTGGAACAGCACGGCTGGCTGACCATGCAGGAATTCACCGATCTCATTACGATAGCAGAAATGACACCCGGTCCCATTGCGGTCAACTCAGCAACTTTTGTAGGTCTGCGTATTGCACAGGCTCCCGGAGCCATTATCGCAACTCTGGCTGTATCACACCCGCCCTGTTCTTTGTTTCACTGCTGTCATACATCTACCGCAAATACAAGGATATTTCTCTGCTGCAAAGCGTTCTTGCCTGCCTGCGCCCGGTCATTGTAGCACTGATTTTTGGGGCAGGGCTTTCCATCCTGTCTATGGTAGTATTCGGAGGTAATGCAAAAGCATTTAGGAATGTGGATTGGATCGGTGTCAGCAGTTTTGCAGTTGCGTTCTTTGCGTTGCGCAAGCTCAGGTGGAACCCCATCCTGACCATGTGCTTGTGTGGTGTGGCGGGGCTTGGACTTCATGTTCTGTTCGGAGTATAACAATTGACGCCCGAAAGGACGCATTGTCGTGGAAAACAGTACGTCTGTCTATACAAACGCCTGTTTTGCGTTGCAAAATGCTTGTTGGGGATTATAGTTGGTTCATGACGGTTTCAACTTACAGCAAAAATGAGACAGGCCCCCCTTTCGGGGAAGTCTATCTCATTTTTTCGTTGGGGCTATTTTGCAACAGCCCCTCCCCTTTTTATAACAACTCCGCCTTACAGTTTGGGAGAAACGCTCAGTGCTTCAGTTCCAGCAGCGCATCGCCCTGCTTTACGGTGCCGCTGGCTTTAGCCGCGACAGCGGCATAGTCATCCGTATTGCAGACAATGAGCGGCGTGGTCACGGGATAGCCTTCGGCTTTAATGGCCTCCAGTTCAAAGCGGATCAACGGCTGGCCTTTCCTCACCTTGTCACCCTCGTTGACGAGGTAGGTAAAGTGCTTGCCACCCAGCTTGACCGTATCGATGCCGATGTGCATCAGCAGTTCGGCACCGTCAGCCGTGGTCATGCCCACGGCATGGTGGGTCTC
>ENA-OQEX01001053-OQEX01001053.1-human-gut-metagenome-genome-assembly--contig:-NODE-1053-length-11514-cov-1.522965_pt1 | contig 11514 bp, 12 predicted proteins | sample MGYA00242802_ERZ504649 | MGnify/ENA primary metagenome ERZ504649 (study PRJEB26092, sample SAMD00036194) | human gut metagenome | host: Homo sapiens | study: EMG produced TPA metagenomics assembly of... | reverse complement strand
GGAGCTCCGGTCCAGATCGTCGTAGGGGGCGTCCTCCTGGTCGGTGTGCATGGTGTAGGCGTGGGCGTTGGTGGCTCCTGGATCTGGGCATAGTACCAGGCGGACTCCGGTTGTCCGGCCAGGTGACCATGTTGTCCAGCAGGTGGTCCGCGTCGGGGTGGCGGTCCACGGTCCGGTTGACCATGGTCACCGCCTCGGCCCGGGTGATGTTCTGCTGCGGACGGAAGGTGCCGTCCTCGTAGCCGGTGACAATGCCGAGTGCGGCGGCATTGTTCACGTTCGGGTCGTTCCTGCAGTCGGTGAACTTGGTTTCCAGAGCCGGGATCTCCTTGTTGGGATAAATCTTGTTGTACAGGTTCATCGCCAGCATGGTGAAGTTTTCGCGGGTAATGTCCAGCCTGGGATAGGAGAATGACTCGGTGAGACCGTGCTCTCCTGCGGCAGCTACTTCGGTTTTGGCCCAGCTGCTGTACTCCTTGACGTTTGCGGGCAGCAGGGTTTCGCCGCCCTTGCCATCCAGCAGATAAGATTTTGTGCCGCTGCTGCGTGTGCCGATAAAGTGCTGATCGTACCAGAAAATCTGGTTAAAATCGTGCTTGCCGACAAATTTTTCGGTTTTCGGGTCAAACAGACCGCAGGTGCCGTTGCCGCTCGTATTTGACTTGTCAATACGTTCCCACTTAGTGCTGCCGGTCTTTGCGATGAAGAAATCGGCGTACCAATCCGGTACCATGTCGATGTCATCGAGGATGATGTTCATGTCTTTGTCGGCCAGAGCAAAGAAGGTGACATCCTCAACCTGTGTGGTTGGACCATCGCCGGAATACGGGTCATATACCGGCTTTTTCGCGTTTTTGAAGAGTACGAACACATTGCTGTTTGGCTCATACGTCGCAAGCTCATAACCGGACGGCAGCTTCATCGGCGTCAGTTTGCCGGTTTCATCGGCGAACCAGTAGTTGGGTGATGATCAGCGTCGTACTGGCTAACCAGTGTTTCCGTGCCGTCAAGCGCAATATAATAATCGTACTCCACAGGAACAACCAGCTTGCCGGTTGCTTTGCTGATTGAACTGATACCTGCATCAAGGCTCTCCTTTGCACTCTTTAATGTACTTGCGCCATTGAGAAGTGCTGTTGCGTTGGCATTATCCTTGCCCTGAAGGGTATTGATTCCATCTGTAATAGTCTTCTCACTGTTAAGGAGCTGATCTGCTCCGCTTGTAAGTGTCTCAGCAGCCTTGGTATCCTGTAACTGTTTATAACCAGCCTGAAGCTTCTCATTTCCTTCTGAAATCTGTTTAGCACCTTCCGCTAACTGATTCACAGAATCTGTCATGGAAGAAAGATCTCCAAGTCCTGCAATCAGACTGCTTACTGCTGTCAGACTCTCTCTTACCTGCGTTCCGGCTGCTTTCAGATTTGATGCTCCTGTAGATAACCGACCTTCACCTGCTTCCTTCAGCTGTGCCATTCCACTGTTCAGAGAATCAGCACCTGTGCTCAGCTGTGCGGCTCCTGCATTTGCGGTCTGGGCTCCTGATTCAACAGCAGCTGCACCTGCAATCAGTTTATCTGCTTCACCAGCTAAAGTTGAGGAGCTCGCTGATGCTGCTTCTGAAATACTGCCCGCTGCACCTTCCAGGGTGGACGCAATGGCATTTAAGGATTCCTGAACACTGCTTCCGTTTGTCTCAGCCTGGACAGCTACCTGTGACTGTGCCTGAATGTTACCTAGCTCACCCTGGGCGGCAGAAGCATTTCCAAGACCTGCATTTAACTGCTCGATTGCAGAATTAATAGCTGCTGCAGTTCCTTCGTCAAGTCCCTCTGTTCCAAGTGCTCCCTGCAAAGTTGCGATTGCACTGCTCATAGAGCTCTGGGTTGCACTGATTGCACCAGCTGCAGCATCTGTAGATACCCCTGCGGACTGTGCAGTAACCGTAGTCTCAATCTGGGCAGCTGCCTCACGGATACTTGCTGCTGAATCATTCATTGTCTTAGAGGCACTGTCGCCGATCTGACTGATTGAATAGCTTGTTCCTTCTTTTAATTTTCCAATTCCGTCTTTTACCTGAGTTGCACCGGAAACAAGAGACGCTGTACCATCAGTCAGGCTCTTTGCTCCCTCTGCAACACTTGCTGCCCCAGAAGCAGCCTCACCTACTTTTCCAACGTATTCCGTTACACCATCAGCCAGGGAATCAGCTCCATCTGCATACTGATTCAGCTCTTCACCATTGTTTCCGGCTTTGCAGCTGCTACATTCTTGGCAATTTCTGTAAGTTTTGCAGAAGCAGCGCTGATTCCTTCTGAAGCTTGCTGGATTCCAGGTGCCAGCTGTCCTACCCCTTCAACCAGTGCAGATGTTCCACTTACATAGTCCTTGGTTCCCTGTGCCAGGGCACTTGCACCGCTTACATAAGTGCTTACTCCGTCAGTCAGCTGAGTTGCACCATTTACATAAGCGGTTACACCGTCTGCCAGCTGATTTCCACCAGCCACATATTTGTTCACACCATCTGTCAGGGATTTCATTCCTTTATTATACTCTGCCATGTTGCTGTTTACAGTGTCAACACCTTCTGTGTAGCTGTTCACACCAGAAGCCAGTGAATCCACCCCTGCAGTATACTGGGAAATACCGCTCTGCAGTGTTTTTGCACCGCTGTTTAACTGGGAAGCACCAGTCTTGGCACTTGCCACACCAGCATCAAATTCATTGTAGCTGGAAGCCAGTGTATTGCTCCGCCATAAAGCGTTCTGGTTCCATCGTACAGAGTCTTTGTTCCACTGTATAAGGAAGTAGTTCCATCATAAAGCTGACCGGCTCCTGTATTAAGAGTCTTGGCTCCGTCGTAAAGCTGGCCGGCTCCGTCATCCAGGTCTTTACTTCCATCATAAAGCTGGCTGGTTCCATCTTTCAGAGTCTTGGCTCCGTCATCCAGGTCCTTGGCTCCATCATAAAGCTGGCTGGTTCCGTCTTTCAGATCTTCGGTTCCATCATAAAGATCTTTCGTTCCTCATAAAGCTTCTTAGTTCCATCAAAAAAGATCCTTAGATCCATCTACCAGCTTCACTGCTGCATCATCCAGTTCATCCAGAGAATCCTGAAGTTCATCCAAATCATCGGAATCCTCAAGATTCAGACTGCTGAGCAAGTCTGTAACCGCCATAGTGAAAGTATTTCCCATAGTACAGTCTGTAACATCAGCCTCCATTGTGAATCCTTCCGGAATATCAATCTTATCGGAAAGGTCACCGCTTAAATCCAGGCTGTCCTTTAAACCTGGAACTGCAACTCCTACAACCATTTCCTTGTCACCATCGGAAATCACCTTTCCATTATCAATGGTAACATTGGAAAAATTATCGGAAGAAAGGATCATTCCGGTTACCATAACAAACGGAGAATAAACTTCTACGTCTTTTTTATCAACTTTTACTGTCTTTTTGGATTTGTTTGTATAAGAAACTTCCATACGAAGATGTCCACTCTTGCCAGCAAGCTCCTCTGGAGTAATTTCCTGGTCATCCAGATAATATTTGATCTTCATATCTACCGGAAGTTCCTTGTTGGAAGTTCCTGATAGTAAATATCACTGCTGTCTGTATTCCAGGTAACCTTGTCGCCATCCTGGGTAAAGGTTTCATCACCTTTTACATTCTTGATTCCTTCCAGGTCAGATACATCGGATATATCTCCCTCTGCTGATCCGGAATTCTTCAGCCAGTCAGATACGGTGATGTCTTTTATTTCACCTTCTGCAGTGGCGTTTACATATACGGTTTCTTCCTTGGATATTCCATTGTCTGCTTCCTGTGCTGCAGCAATTACCGGTGTAGTTCCAAGGACGGCAGCCATTCCGGCAGCATTGTAACATTCAGAATCTTTTTATTTCGGTTCATGTTAGCCAACTCCTTAATTCTTACTTAAATATCTGACGTCTGCAAACTCCTCCCGCTGTCCTGCAGCGTATCTGTTTTCCCGACATCAGTTAGTCATCTCTTAGCCTATGAAAGTTATACAACAAAACTGACCAGTAGTCAATATCTGCTTTTTACCCAAATCTTTTCCTGTTTTGATATTGACTTTTGGTCATTTTTGTTTAAAATAGAAATAAACCACCATAATTATCAAGAAAAGTTCAGATAGTGAAGCTATAATTGTAACAACCGACTTTTATTGCTGCTGGAAGAGACAGTAAACTTTATTTATAGAATGTCTGACAGACATAAGCTTAGGAGGAACTGGCATGGGAAACTGGAGTTAAATAAAAAAGGAAGAAAAGTGCTCTATACAACACTGCCTTTGAACTCTTTACCACTAAGGGGCTTGCCAAGACAACCATTTCCGATATTGTGGAAAATGCAGGAGTTGCCAAAGGAACTTTTTACCTCTATTTTAAAGATAAATATGATATTCGAAATAAGCTGATCTCTCACAAAGCCGGCGAACTTTTTTCCGAGGCGCATGATGCTCTGGAAGCCTCCCACATTACCGGTTTCACTGCACAGCTTCATTTTATTGTAGATAATATTCTGGACAGGCTGGAAACTGAGAGTAATCTGCTTGGCTTTATTTCCAAGAATCTGTCCTGGGGAGTTTTTAAGGATGCGTTTCAGGAACAGGCAGATGACGATGATTTTCCATTTTTCCAGGAATATCTCAATCTTCTGGATCAATCTGATGTACAGTATGATTCCCCGGAGCTGCTTCTTTTTACCATTATTGACTGGTAAGTTCCACAAGTTACAGCTGTATTCTTCACTCCCAGCCAGTCTGTCTTGCTGAATACCGTCCTTATCTTCATCGGACGATAGACTGTATTTTGCAGGCATTTATCCATGGAGCAGATGTTGAAAAATTATAGACTTATACATTAAAATCCTGAAGGAGACCTTACAGATGAAAGAAAAATTATATACATTCCCCTGATGGATGCTTTTAAAGCAGAGGACGAATGCCCTTTCTGTTTTGTGGAGCGCCAGCTGGAACAGCATGCCATGGATTTCGTTTTAGGTACCGGTGCATCTTATATGGAAGATGATGTACGGGCAGAAACTGATAAAATGGGCTTTTGCCGTACACACTATAAGAAAATGTATGACTACGGAAACCGTCTGGGTACAGGCTGATTCTGAAAACCCATTTTCAGTACAAAACAAAAGAGCTTCATGAACAGATCAGGATTTTCGCTCCTTCCAGGGCTTCCGTTTTTTCCAGATTTAAGAAGGGAAACACAGATACAGATGCACCGAAAACTTCTCTTGGCGCATGGGTAAAAGAACAGGAAGATACCTGCTATATCTGCAATTTTTATAAAGATACCTATGCAAGATATCTGGATACTTTTTTTGAACTGTTTAAAAAAATCAGGAATTTCTCCCGCTTTTTGAAACCTGTAAGGGATTTTGCATTCCCCATTTCGGAGATCTGGTTGAAACAGCTGAAAGTGCTTTATCTGATAAAGAGAAAAAAGCCTTTTACGCTATCCTTTTCCCAATGATGGAGCAGAATATGCAAAGGCTTTCTGATGATCTGACTGGTTCTGCGATAAGTTTGATTACCGCAATAAAGATGCGGACTGGCGTACTTCCAAGGATGCACTACCGCGTGGAATGCAGAAAGCGGCAGGAGGATATCCGGCAGATGAGCCATATACTATGGACAAGTAAGACCAGACAGGCTCCTGCTCGTTGCTTACACAAATAAAGACTCCTCAATAACATTCTTTAGAGCGTGTTAATTTGAGGAGTTTTTTATTTGTCAGTTTTCAGAACTTTCTCCAGGTATCTCTCTTAAACAAAAGTAACAGCGGGAATACTTCAAGCCTTCCTGCCAGCATATCAAAGATCATAACAGCCTTGGAAATATAAGAATACGTATTAAAGTTCCCGGTAGGTCCCACAGCTCCAAGACCAGGTCCTATATTATTCAAAGTGGCTGCGATCGCGGTGAAATTGGAAACCATATCCAGATTGTCCAGACTTATGATCAACAGTGAAGTAACAAAAATCATAATATACACAAACAGGAACATGTTTGTAGCTCTCACCACCTCATGGGGGATCGCCTTATCATCCATCTTAATCTTCTTCACTGCATTTGGATGCAGATACAGCTGCAGTTCCTTGCGTGCAGATTTACACAGGATCAGAAGACGGGATACCTTGATACCGCCGCCTGTACTTCCTGCACAGGCTCCCACAAACATAAGGATAACCAGAATGGTCTTGGAAAATACCGGCCACACATTGAAGTCTGTGGTAGCATATCCAGTAGTAGTAATGATGGAACCCACCTGGAAAGCAGCCTGCTGGAAAGCCCTTCCAAAGCTTGTGAACATTTCTCTTGTATTAATAGCGATAGCTACAATGGCCAAGCCAATAATCCCCAGATAGTAACGTACCTCTTCATTCTTGGCTGCTGCATTACTTTCTTCGTCAGAAGCAGATAATAGGCATTAAAGTTGATTCCAAAAAGAATCATAAAGACTGTGATCACCACCTGATTATACGTGCTGTAGCTTGCAATACTGTCATTTTTGATACCAAAACCACCGGTACCTGCGGTACCAAAACTAAGGCACAATGTATCAAACAGAGGCATTTTTCCAATGAGAAGAAAAATGATCTCCACAATAGTCAGAATAATGTATATGGTATACAAAATCTTGGCTGTGGACTGTACCTTCGGCACCAATTTGCTGACAGACGGTCCCGGGCTCTCTGCTTTCATCAGATTCATGTGGTATCCACCGGTAAGAGGCAGCAGGCAGAGAATAAATACCAGTACTCCCATTCCGCCAATCCAGTGGGTAAAGCTTCTCCAGATCAGCATACAGTGAGAAAGTGCCTCCACATTGTTCAAAATACTGGCTCCAGTCGTAGTAAAACCGGAAACAGTCTCAAATATTGCATCTATAGGATGTGGAATACTTCCTGAAATAATAAAGGGAAGGGCTCCTGCAATACTGAGTACCAGCCAGCTGAGAGCAACTGTAACAGCACCCTCTTTGGCATGGAATACTTTGCTTTTTCTTTTCCTCCTGGTAAGTGGAATTCCAATTGTGAGACAGATCAACATCGTGATCAGAAATGCCAGACCATTTTTTCCCGGTAAATGATTGCTGTAATTCCTGGCAAAATCATAAATGCCGCTTCAAAATTGAAGATCCAGCCAAGAATATAAGATATCATGGAATAATTCATGTCCGGACTCCTTTACTTTGCAAGTATATCGTTGATATCACGAAGACCTCTGTTCGTGGTAACAATTACAACTCTGTCTCCAATCTCCAGGGCATCATGTCCACGAGGAATGCGGACACTGCCATCCCGGTAAAGACATCCAACCAGAAGATTCTTCTTCAGATTCAGTTCGGACAATGTCCTTCCTACAATAGGTGAATTATCACAGATCTTAAATTCCAGAGCTTCTGCCTTTCCATCCAGAATGTGATACAAAGTCTCCACATTACTTCCAATGGAATTCTGAGTTGCTCTTACATACTGCAAAATATAATCTGCAGTAATGTATTTCGGGTAAATAACACTTCCGATGTCCAGACTGTCAATAATATCGTCATAGGCAAGTCTGTTTACCTTGGCAACCAGCTTGGCATTTGAAATAGTCTTTGCGAAAAGGGAAAGGAAAATATTCTCCTCGTCCATATTGGTCAAAGTTACAAAGGACTCAGCACTTTCCAACCCCTCTTCCAGAAGAAGGGAACGGTCTGTGCCGTCACCATTAATAATCGTAGCATTTGTAAGTTCTTCGCTTAGGAACTCACAGCGGTTCTTATCTTTCTCAATTACCTTGACTTTGATCTTCATGGCAAGCAGGGCCTTGGCAAGATAATAAGAAATAGTTCCGCCGCCTACGATCACGGTGTTCTTTACCTGATGGGTCTTCAAGCCAATCTTTTTAAAGAAAGCTGCTGCATTTTGCGGGGTAGCAAGAATAGAAATCACATCTCCATTCCGGATCACATTGGTACCGCCTGGAATGGTAGTATAATCTTTTCCCTCAATAGCGCAGAAAAGAATATCGCAGCGAAAGTGCTCCGTAATCTGCTGAATGCTCTTTCCATCCAGTTCAAATTCAGGCATTACTTTAAATTTCAGAAGTTCTACCTTGCCTCTGGCAAAGTAATCGATCTTTATGGCGGATGGAAAACGCAGAAGTTTTTGAAATCTCCTGGCTGCTGCCAGTTCCGGGTTGATGATCATGTTACACCCAGACGCTCCTTGATAAAACCAATCTCCTTACTGTAAATCGGATTACGCACACGGGCAATTGTGTGGCAGTGACCAGTCTTCTGGGCGATCAGACAGCACAGAAGGTTCATCTCATCTGATACAGTAACTGCGATAAGAATGTCTGCAGTCTCAATTCCCGCTTCCATAAGAGTATTGATACTTGCTCCATTTCCAACAACGCCCATAGCATCTACTTCATCTGTAATCGCATTAATCCTGTCCGGATTGATATCGATCAAAGTTATATCAGTATCCTCTTCCTGAAGCTGTTCTGCAAGTGTACGTCCAACTTTTCCACACCCGACAATTATAATTTGCATAACTCCTCCAAATATATAAATAATAGGAAAATGTCAGGTCACAGACAAAAAGCGAGTCTGCTCCTAACATTCTAAACACTGCTATTATAGCACTACTGTATGCTTTTGGAAATAGTCATTTTCTTACAGTAAATCTTAGAGTGTGTTTGAAGTTAACTGTGGACTTTGTTCACAAAAAGCCCGGGAAGTGCGGCGCGAAATCATGCGAATGCATGATTTCTGTGCATCGCGAAGCGCGTTACTGTGAACGGAGTGAACAGCAACGTGTTGTTCGAACAGGCGTTTACTTTTTATTTCATATGTAGTACAATGACTTTATCTCTATAAATATACTTTTATTTCATTTTCCCGAATTTGGCTTTCGCCATTAACTTTATAAACAGGATATTTTCCCCAGAAATGGAAGGAGGCCGGTGCTTTCGCACCGGCGCGTATGAAAAAGAAAAATATTAAATTAAGAAAGACTTGGTGCTTTCTACAGTTAATAATATACGAAACAAATGTGATAAAAGTGTGAAAGACTTTTGAAAAAATCATGAAACGATTTCTGCTGTTTTTGTATAAAAAAACGAAACAATAACTCAAAATAAGGGATTTTACCAGATGAATGGACACAAATTTGAATATAAATGCGCCCGGATGCTGCGCCGAAAGGGATTTCACCATGTAGAAGTTACCAAAAAAAGTGGTGACCAGGGTGTTGACATCATTGCCTACAAACATTTTTCAAAATATGCAGTTCAATGCAAATATTATTCTTATCCAGTTGGGAATAAAGCAGTGCAAGAGGTCTATGCCGGGGGCAAATACTATGACTGCGACCGCTGCATCGTTATGACAAATGGCACTTTCACCAAGGCAGCTATCAGCGCAGCCAATAAATTAGATGTAAAGCTATGGGACAACTGCTCTATGTTAAAGAGTACAAGTCTGATTTTTGAAACAATGAGAGCAATGAATATTCTTGGAATCCTATTTGGATGTTATCTTCTAAGAAATGTTTTTCCATTTTCTTCGGATACTTATTTGCAGTATTATCGGGAATTTTCCCTGATTCTGGCTGGGCTTCTTGGCTGGCTGGCTGGGAGAACTGGATGTTAAGTACTTTAGCTGGAGCACTGTACCTTTTCCTTGAATTTACATTTCAAGGAGCAGGCAACGTTCCTGAATTCCTGGCAGGCGGTGTAAATCTTGTATTTCTGATTCCCGCACTGATTTATTTTGTGCATGTGTATCTCTTAAAACCAAAGCCATAATAAAAAATACCATCCGTTCTTTTCACTGCACCACCAACAGTATACGTAACTATTACATTCTCTTATATAAACACATTTATATATTTTACATAGAATAAAGGGAAAGACCTTACGGAATAAGGAAAGGATCTGTTTATGGAAAATTATCAGATGAACCGTTCGGGCTGCCGCCTTATAATAGAACCTGCGGATGATGAATTTCTCTCCCGCTCCACTGTCGCAAATGCGGCGAGAGACTTCTTGCAGCGAAATGAATTGTGAGTCCTCAGACTGTACCAGACCATATAAAAATTCCGGTGATTTCATACCTGTGAAGTCTTCATACAATCCGTCAATTTCCCAAACACCAAACTGCCCCTGCACTAAACCAGTTTCATCAAAAACAGATAATATGTATGAGCACCTAAAACACCTGACACCAGCAATGGCCTATGTACCATATCAGAATTTCACTTCAGCCTATGATCTTGACTATGCCTTGTCTGTGGGCACTATTTTCCCACAGCTTTGTAAACCATTCTGTGGAAAGAGAGGTATTCGAAGATGATGAGAAAGCAGCCTTCCCCAAGATGCTCTTTTTTACAGCAGATCAATGAGGTTAGTTTCGCTGTCAATGACATGCTCCTTTATCTGGATACTCACCCTGAGGATCAAAAAGCATTGCGCTATTTTTCCGATATTTCTGACCGTCGCAACCAGCTGATGGCCGAATATGCTGAGAAATACGGTCCTCTGACCATCGACAGTGCAGCTGTAAGCAGTGAAAATGCATGGAAATGGTCTCAGCAGCCATTTCCATGGGAAAAGGAAGGAGCGTGACAGTTTATGTGGAATTATGAAAAAAGATTACAGTATCCAATCAATATCAAAACGCCAAATGCGAAGCTGGCTCAGTTCATTATGAGCCAGTATGGTGGCCCGGATGGCAACAACCTATAATAGACGATATTCACCTTTTTAGGGTTATTTTTCAAGCCGGTTGATGATACAATATTTAATAAGAAGAAAAAGCCTTTACTCTCCTGAGGGGCAACTCGCGGGATTGTAAGGGCTTTTCTTTGTCTAAGGGAAATCTCATGTTCAGTTTTACTGTACCAGATTCTTTCTTATCTGTCGAGTTTTATCGTGCGAGATAGTACGACAGCATTCGACATCACAGGTTCTTCACCAGGACTGTGAATCCTGCTGCCTTCAGCTTCTTTACCACCTTATTGGCAGCCTTCTTTGTTCTGTAGGTGCCAACCTGAACACGGTATGGGACGGAGCCGGCTACTTTGCGGATACTTGCTGAAAATCCCTTTTTCTTAAGTACTTTCACCATCACGTCTGCATTTTCTTTTGTTCCGTAGGCTCCCGCCTGGATGTAATACTTGGCAGCTGCTTTCTGCCGTAAAAGATTTTTAATCTGGTTCTGTGTCTTTTCTCCTGCCAGTCCGTCCTCTGTCAGATTCTGATTCTTCTGGAATGTCTTAACTGCTTTTCGGTACCGTCTCCAAAGATTCCGTCGGCTCCTGCGGATCCGCAGTTATATCCCAGCTTTATAAGATTCTGCTGAAGCTGTTTGACCTCATCTCCAGAATCTCCTTTCTGAAGATAATTTCGTTTTTCTGTTACTCCCATATATGCTGCTGTCTTTTCTATAAAAGATGGCCACAGTCCTTCTTTTATAATTCT
>ENA-OQEX01001052-OQEX01001052.1-human-gut-metagenome-genome-assembly--contig:-NODE-1052-length-11514-cov-5.636076_pt1 | contig 11514 bp, 14 predicted proteins | sample MGYA00242802_ERZ504649 | MGnify/ENA primary metagenome ERZ504649 (study PRJEB26092, sample SAMD00036194) | human gut metagenome | host: Homo sapiens | study: EMG produced TPA metagenomics assembly of... | reverse complement strand
AGCGAACTTGATCCCGCAAAACAAAAGGCAGGATACCACTATCATAGCGATACCCTGCCTTTGCTCGTTTACCGTTCCGAGTAGTCCTTCCGCAGAACCTCCGATAAACAAAAAACGTACCCGAACCCTTTCTCGTAAAGAATCGGGTTCGAGTACGAACTGTATGGTGGAGAATTAGGGACTCGAACCCCAGACCCCCTGCGTGTGATGCAGGTGCTCTAACCAGCTGAGCTAATCCTCCGAATCGGAACGTGCTTATTATACCACTCCGTTGGTCCAAATGCAAGCCCAAATTTTCGTTTTTCGAAAAAGTTTGAGCCGACAGCGCTTTCCGGTTGCTCTCCGGGGCAGATGGTGTATACTGGGGTTGGAATTCTTCCGAAAGAGAGGCCTTTTTATGATCACTGTACGCGGTATCATCACCTTGCTGGTGCTGGCTGTCCTGTTTGCACTGGCGGTGGTGTGGATCTCCCGGCAGGGCGGCTGGAAAGGCGAGGGCTGCGGAGGCAACTGCGCTTCCTGCCACCAGCACTGCGACACCCCCGAGAAGAAACACTGAGCACACGAATGCCCCCTGACCGGACGGTCAGGGGCATTTTTGCGTCACAGCTCACCGTAGTGGGCGGCAAAGACCGCGATGGTGCTCAGCAGGTCGTCGTGGGCTTTCTGATAGGTGCTGTAACTGATGTTCAGCTTGTCCATCACCTCTTCCCGCCTCCGCCTTTCCATGTAGCGCAGCTGCAGGATGCTGCCCCGCAGGCCCGGGTCTGCCTCGCGGTAATACTCCTCGGACAGCTGGATGGCCCGCCTCCAGCCCCAGTTGCAGGGGCCGTAGACCCAGTTTTTCTGCCCGCAGCGGCTGAGGGCCTCCTTCGTCTTCTTGCGCTGTTCCTGTGTCATGGCTTCCATCCCCTTTTTCCCTCAGCCCGCCGGGCCAAAGAAGCAGCGGTCGCGCTGCTCGACGGTCATCCCCAGCATCTTCGAGAGTTTTTCGGCCTCACTCACCTTGAATTCACTCTCATTTTCCAGCTTGCAGCGGAGGGTGTTGTTGGTGATGCCCAGAACATGGGCCACATGGCCCAGTTTCATGCCCTGGCTGCGGATGCAGTCGCGGATCATCATGGTATCGGTCATAGGCGTTTCTCCTTTCAGTTTTGCGCTCAAAGCGTTCCGTACAATCATTGGTTGTATTATATCTTCAGGTTGATTATTTGTCAACATTATTCGCAAAATAGTCCCTAAAAAGTTGATTTATAGTAAATTTTTTGCTATACTGTCCTCAGAACACCGAAAATCGTGCAAACCGCAGAGAAAGCGAGGCCCTATATGTCCGATACCGATCTGTCCAGCCGCATCCGGCAGCGCCGGGAGCAGCTGAGCCTGTCGCAGGAAGAGCTGGCCGCCCGGATGGGCTACCGCTCCAAGTCCTCCATCACCAAGCTGGAAAAGGGCATCAACGACCTGCCCCGGGCCAAGCTCGAGGAGCTGGCCGCCGCTCTGGACACCACACCCGCGTGGCTCATGGGTCTCGCAGACCTGCCCTGCCCTCCGCCGGGTTTCGAGCCTCTGCCTGAGATGGCGCGGGTGCCTCTCGTCGGCTCCATCGCCTGCGGCACCCCCATCACCGCTGAGCAGAACATCGAGTGCTACATCGGCGTCCCCGCCGCGTGGCACGCTGACTTCGCCCTCACCTGCCACGGCAGCAGCATGGCTCCCACCATCTGCGACGGCGACATCGTCTGCATCCGCCGCCAGCCCGAGGTGGAGCAGGGCGAGATCGCCGCTGTCCGCATCGGCGAGGAAGCCACCCTCAAGCACTTCCACCGCCAGGGCGAGACCGTCATGCTGCTGGCCGACAACACCGCCGTCTGCCCGCCCATGGTATTCGCAGGCCCCCAGCTGGAAGAGATTCAAATCGAGGGCCGTGCCGTGGGCTTCTGCCGTGGCTTATAATAAGGAGGAGTCCCCATGTCTGCACCCGAAGAAATGACCCTCAAGGTCATCGCCCATATCCACACCGCCTTCCCCACCAAGTTCGGCATCCCGCGCCAGAGCGCTGGTGGACAGCCTGCGGGGCGAGGTCATTTTTACTCCCGAATACCGCAATGCCGACGCCGTGCGCGGCCTCGAGGATTTCAGCCACATCTGGCTGGTGTGGCAGTTTTCCGGCGCAGTGCGGGACAGCTGGTCCCCCACCGTCCGGCCGCCCCGCCTCGGCGGCAACACCCGGATGGGCGTATTTGCTACCCGTTCGCCCTTCCGGCCCAATCCGCTGGGACTGTCCAGCGTCCAGCTGGAAGCCATCGAGCACCGGCCTGACGTCGGCCCCGTCCTCATCGTGCGGGGCGCCGACCTGATGGACGGCACCCCCATCTACGACATCAAGCCCTACATCCCCTATGCCGACTGCCACCCGGACGCCGCCGCAGGTTCACAGCCCAGACCCAGTTCCACCACCTGACCATGGTCTGCGACGCCGGCCTCTGGGCCAGAGTGCCTGCCGACCAGCAGGCCGCGCTGCAGGGTGTGCTGGAAAACGACCCCCGCCCCTCCTACCAGCACGACCCGGAGCGGGTTTACGGCATGGAGTTTGGCGGGCTGGAAGTCCACTTCAAGGTGGACGGCGAGATTCTGACCGTCACCGGCATCGACCGCCGCTGACGCCGGAGGGACTGTTATGGAACTCCGAAACATCAACACCTTCCTTCATATCGCCGAGCTGCACAGCTTTTCCAGCGCTGCGCGGGAGCTGGGCTACTCTCAGTCGGCGGTATCGGCCCAGATCTCCCAGCTGGAAACAGAGCTGGGTACGCCTCTCTTTGACCGGGTGGGCAAGACCGTCCGCCTCACCGACGCGGGCCAGACTTTCCAGAGCTATGCCCGCACCCTTCTCATCACGGCCCAGCAGGCCAAGGCCGCGCTGCTGCCTGCCCGGGCCGTCAGCGGCACCCTGCGGGTGGCACTGGCCGATTCCGTATGCAGCACCTTCCTGCCCGACCTGCTGCAGCAGTTCCACGCCCTCTGCCCGCAGGTGGAGCTGGTGCTCCGCACCGCCACCGCCGACGAGATGCTGCGGCTGCTGAGCGCGAACCAGATCGACCTGGCCTACACCCTCGACCAGCCTCTGCTCCTGCCCAGCCTGACGCTGGCCGTCAATGTGCCGGAGCCGGTCTGCTTCGTGGCCCCCGCCGCATCCGCTGGCCGACAAGGCCGAAGTGCCGCTGGATGTTCTGGCTCAACAGGAATTTCTTCTCACAGAGCGGGGCATGAGCTACCGTGACGCCCTCGACCAGCGCCTCGCCGCCCGCGGGCTGTCTATCCATCCCTACATCGAGCTGGGCAGCGCCTCGCTGCTCTGCCAGATGGTGGAGCGCGGGATGGGGCTCTCCTTCCTGCCCGAGTACATCGTCCGTCCTGCCCTCTCCGCCGGGCGTATCGCCCGTCTCCATGTCCCCGACTGCGCTGTCACCATGCACCGGCAGCTGTTCGTATCACAAGGACAAATGCTCACGCCCCAGATGAAAGCCTTTATTGAGCTGGTAAATCAATAAGCAAAAGCCCCGCACCACATCGAACGATGCAGTGCGGGGCTTCCTCTTTGTATTTTTGGTTCAGCTCAGCCGGTTCATCCGGACCGCCACATAGGGGTCCGGAAGCTTGAGTTCCTCGGCCAGGTCCTCTTCCGTGTCGTACTTGTCTGCCGCAAGGCCCACGAAAACGCTGCAGCTGTCGAAGCGTCCATCCGGCGAGAGAGCCGTTATCTTTGCCTCGCCGTCGGCGACGGCAGTCACGACACCAGAAGTGTCCACGGTAGCGACGCCGGGGTTGCTGCTGACCCATGTGATGGGGACATTCGTGCCGTCCTCCACAGCGACAGACGCTGTGAGTGCCTCTTTGCTGCCCACCGTGCGGAGCAGCAGGTCGCGCTTATTCAGAGTCACCTTGCCGACATCGCTGTTGACGGTAACGGCGCAGCGCAGCGCCTGACCGTTGGTGGCCAGCGCCGTGACGGTGGTGGTGCCGGGCTTCTGGGCCGTGACAAGGCCCTCCGGATCCACCGTTGCCACCTCGGGGTTGCTGCTCATCCACTGGTAGGCATAGACAAAGGAGCCGCTCGTGTTGATGAGCTGCAGCTTCTGGCTGGGGTGGGCGTTGTTGTACTGGATAACGAGGTTGAGGGTGGTGTGGTCGAGGGCAGGCTTTTTGCTGGCCGCATCGCCGCTCTCCTTGCGGACAGTCACCTTGCAGGCAGCGCACTCGCCCCGGTCAGTGATGGCAGTGATCGTCGCCTCACCGGCGCTGCGGCCGGTGACACGGCCATCGCCGTCCACGGAAGCCACGGTGGGGTTGCTGCTCATCCAGACGATGAAGTAGTAGTCGCTCTGCCCGCCGGTGTAAAGATAGGCTTTGGGGCGGGGGTCGTCTGCCGTGATCTCCAGCTCCATCTCGTTCACTTCCAGCTCAAAGTTCGCCGATGCTCCCAGCAATGCGGGGGCCGCCTGTGCGGCAGGAGCTGCCAGAAGCAGCCCGCTCAGCACAAACGCCGCTGCAAGCCGTGTGATCTTATTCATAGGGTAGCACTTCCCTCCTTTGGATAAGGTTTATCGCAATGTGCTCTGCACATAATTCCACTCACTACTCGTTTATTGTACACGTCCCCCAAAGAAGGGTCAAGTTCTTCGCCAGAAGTGTCACAATTTCGCGCACCTTTTCGTGAAAGGCACTAAAACACCCCCGCCAAATTTATACAAATCGTGCAGACTGTATTTCACCAGACAGCAAAAGAGCCGCCGCACTTTATATAGGTGCGGCGGCTCTCAGATGCCGTAAAAATCAGTAATTCCTGGCCTTCAGCTCAAAGTAGCTCTGGGGATGTGCGCAGACCGGGCACTTGAGGGGAGCAGACTTGCCGATATAGGTGTAGCCGCAGTTCCGGCAGACCCACACCTGCTGTTCCTCACGGGCAAAGACCTTGCCCTCCTTGAGGTTGGCGGCAAGGGCGCGGTAGCGTGCCTCGTGCTCCTTTTCGATCTGGCCCACCATCGTGAAGAGAGCGGCCAGCTGGGTGAAGCCCTCCTCCTTGGCCTCCGCTGCCATGCGGGGGTACATATCGGTCCACTCTTCGTTCTCGCCGCTGGCTGCCATGTCGAGGCAGGTCAGGGTGTCGGGGATGGAGCCGCCGCAGAGGGCCTTGAACCACAGCTTGGCGTGTTCCTTCTCGTTGCCGGCGGTCTCTTCGAAGATAGCGGCCAGCTGCTCGTAGCCTTCCTTCTTTGCGACGCTTGCAAAGTAGGTATACTTGTTGCGGGCCATGCTCTCGCCTGCAAAAGCTTCCATCAGGTTTTTCTCGGTCTTGGTTCCCTTGAGTTCCATAATCTGTTCTCCTCTCAGATAGTCTGACACTGCCAGTATGGGCTGTGTCCGGTTTGATTTATTCTACGCACAGCCCGCTTTGTTCGGTACCGGGTGTGCGATAGGTCTTCCTTGTCTCTGAGGGTATTATACCAGAATTTCGGGCAGAAATCAAGAATTATTCCTATTTATTTTAAGAATATTTCCTATTTATTTTTTCAACTGTGCTGCTTGAGTGCGCACACGGCGATGCTGAGAGCGCTCCATGCCGCCTGATACATCAGCACCGCAGCCACGCTCAGCATCCCCACGCTGCCCGCATAGGTCAGCAGGACGGCGATGGCCACCGAGAACCACACCGACACCAGCTGCACCGTGGTAGCGGTCGTCTCGGCGTTCTGGGCCTGCTCTGCGGCCCGCAGACCGCCGGTCAGGCTGGCAAAGCCGTTGGTGCAAAGGATGCAGCAGCCTTCGGAGCCGGTGTCTTTGGCGGTGGCAGCGCCCAGTGCGGCACACTGCTCCTGGTCCAGCAGGACAACCATGCCCTCGGGCAGATGGTAGGCGTCGGTGATGTGCCGTGCGGTCAGGGTGGGGTCCTGGCAGGACACCAGCAGCTGGATATTCTCTTTTTGCAGCTGTTCCAGACAGCGGGCGGCGTTCCGTCCCCCCACATAGCGGAGCACGAACATGGCGTGCAGACTGCCGGACACGGCCAGATAGAGGATCTGCAGCTCGCCGTTCTTGGAATGCTTGGCCTCATATTCCTCGTCGGGCAGGGGAACTTCTTCTTTTTCCATGTACGCACGGGTGCCGATGAGGATGCGGTTGTTGTCGCACCATGCAGAGAAGCCGAGGCCGCGATGGACCTCCAGGTCCTTGACCGGGTAGAGGATGTCGGTGCGGTCCTCGATGATCTGGCGGAACAGGCCGCTCAGGGTGTTGCAGCACTTGCTCAGGACGCTGGCCGAATAGAGGATAGCCCGGTCGATGCGTCCGCCCTTGAAGATGCGGATGTCCTCGAGCATGGCGCTGTCCGGGGTGAACAGCTCATCGGCGTCAGCCTGAACGGTATCCACACCGCCCAGCTCCTCGATAGCCGCCCAGCCGGGGATCACCGCACCCGAGGCAGCGGCAGACTGCTGCAGCCGCAGGGATGCAAAGCCTGCGATGAGGGTGGAGGACAGAGGCGAGCCCATGCAGAGCACAGCGGTCAGCGCCGCAGCACCGCCGTTGAGGCCGCCGCCAAAGACGCAGAAGACCAGACCGGCCAACACAGCCGCACCCAGCAGGATGTAATTCGTCTTACGGGCGCGGCGCTCACAGGCGCGGGGGCCGAAGCCCTGCTCCACCATCGCGTCGTCCCACTCGGTGGGGCGGCTGAGCAGCACCCAGGGGTCTTTTTCGTCCATGTCCTTGGAGAGGATGCGGATAAGGTCTTTGTCCTTGGCGCGGAACGCACCGCGGTGCTCCGGACCGGCCTGCGCCAGTTTGAAGCCGCCCTGGACCGAGGCCAGAAGGACACGGTCGCCCAGCAGTGCAAGGAACAGCCCCAGCGCCGCAATGCCGGACAGAAGGGTGAAGCTGGACGCCTGATAGTTCTGCGCGTTCAGCAGGGCCACAGCGGCCTGCAAAAGCGCAGCGCAGGCTGCCATCGCGGGCATGGTCTCCATGCTGGGGCGTTCGCCCCGCAGACCCTTCAGGCCGTCCCTCACGACGGGCCAGCCCACAGCCAGCGCCAGCGCCAGGAAGAGCAGATCAGCGGCATAGAAGGCCGCCGGGGCAGTTACGGGGTCAAGGCCGCCCAGCGGGCCGACAAGGCCCTCTGCGGCGAGGCCGAAGTGGAGCAGCACCAGTGCAAGGATGCCGCCCAGCGCACAGCGCAATGTAAGGGCCGCGCCCATCTGGTGCAGCCGTTTCCCCACCTGTTCCGGCGTCTCGGGCGTTTTTTCCTCTTCGACAGGCGCTTCCTCGACGGGTGCAGCCTCCGGAGCAGCCGGGGCAGTACCGGCCTCTTCGGCCGGCTGTGCAGGCGCTTCCTCCTTCGGCGGCTCCACCGGAGCCGCCTCGTCGCCGTCGTTCAGGACCATGAGCGGCAGGCTCATGCTGTCGTCATTGTCCGGCGGCGTCGCGCGGGCCGGGGCTGCGGGCGCTTTCTCGTCGTCACCCTTGCCGAAGAACTGCATCGCCGGGGCCGCATGGGGCTTCGATGCCTTATCTTCTGCAAACACCATCTCGGCATCGGCACGGCAGGCTTCTCCGGCGCTGCATCCGGCTCTTTTTCTGCGTCCGGTTTCGCTGCAATGACCGGAACTGCCGGGGTGCTCTTTTCCGGTTCTGCGGGCTTCACCGGCTGGGGAGCTCTTCCTCCTGCGGCGGAAGCTTTGCGCCAAACAGCATGGCTTTGAGCGCCTGCATCTCCCGGTCCTCATACTGCTCCTGCGGGGTGCGCGGCTCGTACTGGACCGCCTTTTTCCGGGGCGCGGCCTGCTTTTCTGACAGCTTTTTCTCCGGCTTGGGAGCAGGCGGCTCCGGCGCTTTGAGGGGTCCTGCAGGCTTTTGGGGCTTTTCCGGCTCAGGCTGGGGGGCGCTGACCGGCTCGGCTGGCTTCGGCTGCTCGGGCTTCGGCCCTGCGACTTCCTCTTCCAGCGCCAGGACCAGCTCCAGGTCGGAGGGTTCCTCCGGCTCTTCACCGCCCAGCTGTATCTCGCCGGTACGGCTCTCTTCGGGTGTGCCGCCTTCCTGCTGTTCGGCCTTTTCACGGTGGAACAGCCGGCCCAGCAGGCTCTTGGGCTTTTCTTCATTCTCACCGTCCCGCCGGGTCATCTCCTCTGGGATCTGGGCTACACTGGTGGTAAAAAAGGTGCGGAATTTTTCTTCGCGGGCGTCGAGCTCTTCCTGCGTCATTTCCTTCCGCTCGTCATCCTTTGGCATCCTGATCTTCCCTCCCTTGTTTCGTTCGGCACGGGCCAGCTCAGCCCTGTGCGGCACGCTGGCTCTGGATCTCATACAGGATGATGCCTGCGGCCACCGAGACATTGAAGCTGTCCACGCCGGTACCCTGTGCGGTCATATCGAGGCTCACAACGCCGTCGCAGAGCTTCTTGACCAGCTGCGACACACCGCCGCCCTCGCTGCCCAGCACCAGCGCAATGGGGCCGGTGAGGTTGTTCTTGCGCAGGGACACGCCGTCCATGTCGGCGCAGTAGACGAAAACACCCTGCTCCTTGAGGCGGCGGATGGTCTCGCCGATGTTGGCCACACGGGCCACGGGCAGACGCTCAGCCGCACCGGCGCTGGACTTGATGACGGTGGGGGTCACGGATGCGCCGCCCCGCTTGGGGATGACGATGCCGTGAGCGCCGCACAGCAGAGCCGAGCGCATGACAGCGCCAGATTGTGGGGGTCTTCGATGCCGTCGCTCAGCACGAGGAAGGGCGGTTCGCCCTTCTCTTTGGCAGCGGCCAGCAGGTCCTCCACCGTTGCGTATTCGATCTCACTGGCAAAGGCGGCCACGCCCTGATGGCTCTCGGTGCCGGTCATGAGGCGCAGCTTGTTGGGGTGTACCCGCTTGACGGTGGCACCGGCTTCCTTCGCCATTGCGGTATAGTAAGCGGCCACAGCCGGGGCCATGCCCTCGGCCAGCAGCACCGTATCCACGCCGGAGCCGCTCTTCAAAAGCTCCGTGACCGGGTTCTTGCCGTAGACGAGGCTCTCGTTCCGGGGCTGGTCGTCGGCCTTTTCGCGGCGGGGACGGCGGGGCATATTGCGTTCTTCCATGAAGTTCTCCTTCCGTTTCTATCGCAGGACGCCAAAGCCCTTCCGGCCCGGCGTCATCGTATCGCTTCAAGCGAGTTTTCAGGGCCGCAGCGCTGTAAAGCTGCATTTTGTGGCCGGCACTGACGCATTTCAGACGTACAGCGCTTATAACTCATCTTGAAGTATAACATAAGCGGCAGGGGTTTGCCATAGAATTGCGCTTTTTCTTCCCGTGAAATTTCTGTGCCGCCCGCCCGGGCAGCGCCTCATGGGAGAAGTGTTGTCTTTTGCGCGCCGGTTATCCGTCTTTTTGCCTGTGGCAAAAGTTTTCCACATTCAGACCGCTTTACCATCCGTATACCCGCCCTGTTTTTTCCACAAGTTGAAAACCCTGTGGAGAAAGTTCAAAACTCAAGCGTTCAAGCCTGTTTTCCGGGTGGAATTCCACACTCTCCACAAGGTTTTCCACAATCTTATCTCGACAGGCTCAGAACACTGCATACATTTTGTAATTTTCAAGTCAGAATTATGACAAATTTTTGAAGCAGAGCGGCACTTGTTTTGCCTTTTTATCCAACATCATTTTGACGAATGTGGATTCCTGTTGAAAATCGTCTGCTTTGGTGCCTCCGCCGCCGGTCTGGCCGGATGTTGTCGAAGCCTGTATAAAATGCTGCATCCCACTTATTTCTCTGTCTTTCGAGCACACCGCTGGCCAAGAAAGCTTCGGTTTGGTTACAAAAACTCTCCGGTGGATTGATTTTACCCGCTGTTTGGGGTATACTTAGGGTGCAACTTCGTTAAACCATACACAAAGCGCTGTGTGGGTACGAACAGACCCCGATAATTTTTGGAGGTAATAATAATGTTGGTAAATGCAACCGAAATGCTCATCAAAGCTCGTGACGGCCACTACGGTGTGCCTCAGTTCAACATCAACAACCTGGAGTGGACCAAGCTGTTCTGACCGCCTGCGAGGAGATGAAGAGTCCTGTCATCCTGGGTGTCTCCGAGGGTGCCGGCAAGTACATGACCGGCTTCAAGACCGTCACTGCTATGGTCGATGCAATGGTCGATTCCATGGGCATCACCGTCCCGGTCGCTCTGCATCTGGATCACGGCACCTACGAGGCTGCAAGGCCTGCGTTGAGGCCGGTTTCTCCTCCATCATGTTCGACGGCAGCCACTACTCCATCGAGGAGAATGTGGAGAAGACCAAGGAGCTGGTCGCTCTGGCACACTCCAAGGGCATGAGCATCGAGGCCGAGGTCGGCTCCATCGGCGGCGTCGAGGACGGCGTCGTGGGTACTGGCGAGATCGCTGACCCCGCAGAGTGCGCAAAGATCACTGCTCTGGGCATCGACTTCCTGGCCGCCGGCATCGGCAACATCCACGGCGTCTACCCCGCCAACTGGAAGGGTCTGGACTTCGAGGCTCTGGACCGCATCCATAAGGCTACCAATAACATTCCTCTGGTCCTGCACGGCGGCACCGGCATCCCCGACGACATGATCGCAAAGGCCATCAGCCTGGGCGTCTCCAAGATCAACATCAACACCGAGTGCCAGCTGGTCTTCGCTGAGGCTACCCGCAAGTATATCGAGGCTGGCAAGGATCAGCAGGGCAAAGGCTTCGACCCCCGCAAGCTGCTGGCTCCCGGCTCTCAGGCCATCATCGACAAGTGCAAGGAAAAGATCGAGCTGTTCGGCTGCGCCGGCAAGGGCTAAGCGGACGCTTCCTTCTTAAAGGATATACCACCCAATAAATCATCGGCCCCGCCGCGTTGGAGTTTTCCACGCGGCGGGGCCGTTTTTTTGGGTTATATAAATGTTTTCATACAAAAAACGCTCCAAGATCTCTCTTAGAGCGTTTTGATCAAGTCGGCGACTACCTATTTTCACAAGCCGTTTCCAGCTAACTATCTTGGGCACGAGTGAGCTTAACTGCTGTGTTCGGAATGGGAACAGGTGGAACCTCACCGTCATCGTCACCGACCATATGACTAGCTAAGTATATCATTTCTGATTTACTTTGTCTAGTATTTCTCTGCAATCCAGCTTTTCAAATCGTTGGCAACAACAGCTGGATTGCGTTTCGCAACAGATGCTGTTTTCCAAGACTCTCTATGCTGTCTTGCGATGAAGGACGTGCCTTCAAAACTGAATAATCACTGCTACTTCTCGTTGACTTGAGATACTCAAGCGAATTGTGGTCAAGCCCTCGACCTATTAGTACACGCTTGCTGAATGGATCGCTCCACTTACACATCGTGCCTATCGACCTTGTAGTCTTCAAGGGGTCTTACCTGATCAAATCAGTGGGATATCTTATCTTTGGGTCGGCTTCACGCTTAGATGCTTTCAGCGTTTATCCGATCCGTACGTAGTTGCCCAGCTATGCTCCTGG
>ENA-OQEX01001051-OQEX01001051.1-human-gut-metagenome-genome-assembly--contig:-NODE-1051-length-11520-cov-4.432283_pt1 | contig 11520 bp, 15 predicted proteins | sample MGYA00242802_ERZ504649 | MGnify/ENA primary metagenome ERZ504649 (study PRJEB26092, sample SAMD00036194) | human gut metagenome | host: Homo sapiens | study: EMG produced TPA metagenomics assembly of... | reverse complement strand
TCGTCACCATCCACCACCCCATGACCAAAGACCACTATATTTCCTTCATTGCCTGCCTCACCGGCGACAAATTGCAGCTGGTCAAACTTACCCTGAGGGAGACGCCAGCTGCCGTTTCAAAATCACCGGCGCGGGCGTACTCTACTTCTACTGCAACCGCCACGGCCTGATGAAAGCACCGGACTTCCGTGCCGCAGCTCGCCATACGCCGTCCCAGAAGCTCCATCTGCGAGAGCCGGACGAGGGCGACCGGGAGCAGGTCATGGCCTACCGGGAAGAGTTTCTTGCCATCAGCTCCCGGCTCGACGGCACTTCGGCGCTGGACAAATACGACGACTTCGACCAGTGGCTGGCTGACATCCGCAGGCTGAAAGACCCGGCCACCACGCCTGCCGGGTTCGTACCGGCCACCCAGTATCTGGCTCTGGACGAGCAGGAACATCTTGTCGGCATGACCAACCTGCGCCACCACCTCAACGACTATCTGCTGGCCTACGGCGGTCATATCGGCTACAGCGTCCGCCTCTCGGAGCGGAAGAACGGCTACGCCAGCCAGATGCTCCGTCTGACCCTCGAAAAGGCCAAGGAGCGCGGCATCTCCAAGGTGCGCATCTGCTGCGACCACTACAACATCGCCTCGGCAAAGACGATTCAGTCTAACGGCGGTGTACTGGAAGATGAGATGTTTGACTCCTCGGATGGGATGCTGACCCAGCGGTACTGGATCGAAAACCGATAAGACGCAAAAAGGCTCCGGCAGTGCCGGAGCCTTTGCTCTTATTCAAAAATCAGCCCAGATGGAGCATATCAATGAGCACGATCATGGCCAGACCGTAGTACACCACGACGGCCACGAGGTCATTGATGGTGGTGATGAGCGGACCGGACGCCACGGCGGGGTCGATATGGATCTTATGGAACAGCATGGGGATGACCGTACCCACCAGGCTGGAAATGACCATCGCCACGATGAGGGAAACACCGACGCAGCCGGAGAGCAGGAACGCCTGCCCCCACGCATAGGCTTTGAAGAAGTGGATATAGCAGCCGAGGAAGCCCAGCGCCATGAGGGCCAGAAGTGCACCGTTGACCAGACCCACCCGCATCTCCTTCCAGAGCAGATGCAGCTTTTTGGAGGTGGTCAGGTTCTCGTCCACCAGCACGCGGATGGTGACGGCCAGCGACTGGGTGCCGACATTGCCCGCCATATCCAGCACCATGGACTGGAAGCAGATGACGATGGGCAGGACAGCCACCACCGACTCAAAGGCACCCACCACCGAGGACACCAGCATCCCGAGGAAGAGCAGAGCGACCAGCCAGGGCAGGCGCTTCTTGACACTCTCGAAGACGCCCTCGTTCAAATCTTCTTCGCCGGTCAGGCCGCCCAGCTTTGCGTAATCGTCGCCCATCTCGTCATCGACCAGTTCGACGACATCCGCCGAGGTGATGATGCCCACCAGCTCGCCGGCATCGTTCAGGACAGGCAGAGAGCGCTCGGCGTAGTCTACGATGCGGTCGATGCAGTCGCTGATCTTTTCGTGGTCGGTCACATAGGGGTAGGACCGGGCAATGAGCTTTTCGAGGCTGTCCTCCGCCCGGGCGATGATGAGGTCCTTCAGGTCGATGGCGCCGTAGAACTTGTCGTTCTCGTCCACGACGTAGAGGGTGGAGATGTTGTCGTTCTCGCCCGCCTGCTTCACCAGCTCACTCATGGCCTGCCGGATGGTCATGTCCTTCCGGATGCAGATGTAGTTGGTGGTCATGCTGCTGCCGATCTCGTCCTCGCCGTAGGAGAGCAGCATCTTCACATCTTCGGCGGAGTTTTTGTCCAGCTGGCCGACGATCTTGGCTTTATCCTCTTCCTCGAGGTCGTCCAGAGCGTCCACGGCGTCGTCCGAGTCCATGTGGGAAACGACGTTGGCGGCCTTATCGCTGGGCAGCTCTTTCAGGTAAGGCTCTGCGTCGTCCAGATAGGAGAAGATCTCAGCCACGGTATCCACGCCCAGAACGGCATAGAGCTTCTGGCGCTCGTCGGGCGTCAGGGCTGCGAGGGCGTCGGCAAGGTCGTTCTCGTGGTAATCCGAGAGCTTTTCGGCCAGCTCTGCCTGCGGCAGGCCGCTGTGGATGAGGGCGAGTATTTCCTGCTGGTAGTTCTTCTGCTGCATCTTGGGTTCCTCCTCCCCTTTTGGGGCATAAAAATACACCGCGTCGTCTTTTGGTCAGACTCCTGCGGTGTATCATGGGCAGATGCATTCAGGACGCGGCAGATTCAATCCATACTGCCTGCATCGCAGGAGGAGCGTTGTTTGGGTTTGTCTAATTGGTCGCCGGACATCGTGTTCGCTTCCTCCTGTAAAGTATTTGCCTTTTTCAGCCCCGTCATCATACTACGGCTGGACGATTTTTTCAACCCCTTTTACAAAATTTTTACCAGATTATTGCCAGATCGTATAAAAGAGCAGCCGCTCTCCCGTGAGGAAAGCGGCTGCTCTCAGTTGTTTTGCAGAGGTTTCGCTTAGTATGCGACGCCCCAGTAGACCATGGTCTTGGCGGGCTTGCCGCAGCAGGGGCAGACATCGCTCAGATGCTCCTGCTCGAAGGGCATGCAGCGGCTGGACAGGCCGACCTCTTCCTTCATCTTCATCTCGCAGGCCAGGTCGCCGCACCACATGGTCTTGATGTAGCCGGTGCCCGCCTTGGCCAGCTCCCTGACCTCGTCCATGGTGGTGGCAGCCAGGTGCGCTTCTCACGGTTGGCAAGAGCGCGCTCGTACAGGTCCTTGCGCAGAGCCTCCAGCTGGGCCGGGATGGCGGTCTCCAGCTCGTCCAGAGAGACGAACACCTTCTCGCGGGTGTCGCGGCGGACGAGGACGCACTGGTTCTTCTCCAGGTCCTTGGGGCCGATCTCGAGGCGCAGAGGCACGCCCTTCATCTCCCACTGAGAGAACTTCCAGCCGGGAGCGTTGTCGCTGTCGTCCAGCTTGACGCGGGCGTACTTGGAGATCTTCTCGGCCAGCTCAGCAGCCTTCTCGGAGACGCCGGGCTTGTGGGCGGCGATAGGCACCACCACGACCTGGATGGGGGCGACAGCGGGGGCAGGATGAGGCCGTCGTCGTCGCCGTGGGTCATGATGATAGCGCCCACCAGACGGGTGGAAACACCCCAGCTGGTCTGGAACGGATGATGCAGCTGGTTGTCGCGGCCGGTAAAGGTCACGTCATAAGCCTTGCTGAACTTATCGCCGAAGTAGTGGCTGGTGCCGCTCTGCAGGGCCTTGCCGTCCTTCATCATGGCCTCGATGGTGTAGGTGGCCTCCGCACCGGCGAACTTCTCCTTATCGGTCTTGCGGCCCTTGACAACAGGGATGGCCAGGTCCTGCTCGCAGACGTCTGCGTAGCAGTTCAGCTGCTGCTGGGTCTCAGCCTCAGCCTCGGCGGCAGTCTCGTGGATGGTGTGGCCCTCCTGCCACCAGAACTCGCGGCTGCGCAGGAAGGGACGGGTGGTCTTCTCCCAGCGTACGACGCTGCACCACTGGTTGTACTTCATGGGCAGCTCGCGGTAGCTGTGCAGCACGCGGACCAGTGGTCGCAGAACATGGTCTCGCTGGTGGGGCGGACAGCCAGACGCTCTTCCAGCTTGTCGGAGCCGCCCATCGTGACCCACGCCACCTCCGGCGCGAAGCCATTGACCAGCTCGCCTTCCTTCTGCAGCAGGCTCTCAGGGATCAGCACGGGCATTGCCACGTTCTCATGGCCGGTGGCTTGAAGCGGGCATCCATATCCTTCTGGATGAGCTCCCAGATCGCCTGACCATAGGGGCGCAGGATGATGAAGCCTTTCACGCTGGAATACTCGACCAGCTCTGCCTTGACGCAGATGTCGGTATACCACTGTGCGAAGTTCTCCTCCTGACTGGTGATCGCCTGTACGAGCTTTTTGTTGTCTTTTGCCATTTTAATCTTATCCTCCCAAGGCCGTGCGCCAAACGCTCATCGTTCCGCACGAACCCATATATAAAGCCCCGCCGCCTACTCTGCCGTGTGCAGAGGCGCGGATGCGGGGCTTTTTTGCTTGTTGGTCGCTCAGCCTTGTGGCTGTCCACAAACTTCACCACATCACCACCGTGCGCAGGTTCTCGATGGCGTCGTCCGGCACCTCGATGCCAAACTCATCCTCCAGCGTCATCACCATATCCACGATGTCGAGGCTGTCGGCCTCAAAATCGCCCATAATGTCACTGTCCATCGTGATCTTAGCGGGGTCGATGTCCAGCTGTTCTGCCAGCAGTGCGCGGATCTTCTCAAACGTATCCATGATAGCGGTCTCCTTTTGCTTTAATTTCGCATCTTCACGCTGCGCAGACCATGGCAGCCCTTCCCGCCTCCCCTTTGGCGGGCAGACTGTCTCCCTGCGCAGAACGCTCTCTTTCTTTATATCCCATGATATGCTTATTGTCAAGCCCCGTTTTGCTTCCGGCATAATTTTCCGGGCAAAAATTCCGTTCGAAATCTCTCTGCCGCCCCTTTTCTGCTTGACAGAAGGGGGCTATTTTCTTATCATTATAGAGTAGCAAGTTTATGGGGACTGACCAGCAGCCCCAAAGGAGTTTTCAACATGAAGCTTTCATTCACCAAAATGCAGGGCTGTGCCAACGATTATATCTATCTCGACTGCCGCGAAAGCGGTGTGCCGGAAAACATCGCAGCCCTTTCGCAGGACCTCTCCCGCCGCCACTTTTCCATCGGCGCGGACGGCATCATCTGCATCTGCGCCCCGGTGACGGCCGGCGCAGACGGACGGATGCGCATCTTCAACGCCGACGGCAGCGAGGCCCAGATGTGCGGCAACGGCGTACGCTGCGTGGCCGAGTGGCTCTACACCCACGGCGTCGCCAAAGAGACGCTCGTCGTGGACACGGGCAGCGGCCCTAAGACCATCACCCGCAAGCCGCCAGCTCTGGCAGGTGGAGATGGGCGGATACTCCGCCATGGCGGCGGCTCTGCCCGCTGTGAATATGGGCGAAGGCCCGCTGGTGGACTGCCCCTCACCGTGGAGGGCAGGACCTGGCGCGTCGCCTGCATCAGCGTGGGCAACCCCCACTGCGTCACCGTCGTGGACGATGTGGACAGCCTCAAGCTCGAGGACATCGGCCCGGCGTTCGAGAAGCACCCGAACTTCCCGGAGCGGGTCAACACCGAGTTCGTGCAGGTAGTGGACTCCACCCACCTGAAAATGCGGGTGTGGGAGCGGGGCAGCGGCGAGACCTGGGCCTGCGGCACCGGCACCTGTGCCACCGTGGCGGCGCTGACCGAGGCTGGGCGTCTGCCCCGCCGGGGAGGACGTCCACGTCCAGCTGCGCGGCGGTGAGCTCATCATCCGGGTGCTGCCGGGCAAAAAGCTGCTGATGACCGGCAGCGCTGTCACCGTATGCGAAGGCGTCACTGAAGTTTAAGCATCCCTGCCCTCTCCGTTATGCTTTTGGCACTCCCTCTGAGGGAGCCGGACGCGGAGCGGCCTGAGAGGGCAAGCCACTTATAAAGAAAGAATTGAGGGAAAGTATCATGAAAATGAACAAACATTACAATGAGCTGAAGGCCAGCTACCTCTTCGTGGACATTGCCCACAAGGTCGCCGCCTATCAGGAGGCACACCCCGAGAAGGAGATCATCCGTCTGGGCATCGGCGACGTGACCCAGCCGCTGGCCAAGTGCGTCGTGGACGCCATGCATGACGCCGTCACCGAGATGGGTACCAGGGAAGGCTTCCACGGCTACGGCCCCGAGCAGGGCTACCCCTTCCTCAAGCAGGCCATTCAGGGCTACTACGCAGGCCGCGGCACCAAGCTGGACGAGGACGAGATCTTCATCTCCGACGGTGCAAAGAGCGACCTTGCCAATGTGCTGGGCCTGTTCGACGTGGACAACACCGTCCTCGTGCCGGACCCCGTCTACCCCACCTATGTGGACGACAACGTCACCGATGGCCGCAAGATCATCTATGGCCGCACCAGTCAGGAGAACGGCTTCCTCGGGATGCCCGACGACAGCGTGAAGGCTGACATCATCTACATCTGCAGCCCCAACAACCCCACCGGCGCTGCCTACACCCGCACCCAGCTCAAGGCATGGGTGGAGTACGCCAGAAAGAACAACGCCATCATCCTCTACGACGCCGCCTACGAGTGCTTCATCTCCGACGGCGAGCTGGCCCGCAGCATCTTCGAGATCGAGCGCCCGCGAGTGCGCCATCGAGATCTGCTCCTTCTCCAAGATCGCAGGCTTCACCGGCACCCGCTGCGGCTACACCGTCGTGCCGAAAGATCTGGAACGTGACGGCATGAACATCAACAAGCTCTGGCTGCGCCGCCAGACCACCAAGTTCAACGGTGTGCCTTATGTCGTGCAGCGCGGCGCTGCGCCGTCTTTACCGAGAGCGGCATGGCTGAGATCCAGCACAACCTCGACTACTACCGCAAGAACGCCAAGGTCATCGCCGACGCTCTGGACGAGTGCGGCGTGTGGTACTGCGGCGGCAAGAACAGCCCCTACATCTGGCTGCGCTGCCCCGGCAGCATGAAGAGCTGGGAGTTCTTCGACTGGCTGCTGGAGAACTGCGGCGTCGTCGGCACCCCGGGCGTGGGCTTCGGCGAGTGCGGCGAGGGCTACTTCCGCCTGACCGCTTTCGGTGACGCCGAAAAGACCAAGGTGGCTGCTGAGCGCATCAAGACCGCCATCAAGGCTCTGTAAATTTTATCGCACAAAAGAGGGAGGCACCCCGCTGGGGCGCCTCCCTTTTTGCTTGCAGTTCAGCGGTTGAAGGTCGTGCTGAGGGTCGTGCTCCACTCTTCACCGGGGGCGAGGCAGGCCGCAGCGGCACGCTGCTCCCACTCCTGCGGATCGTTCACCGAGGCGGGCAGCGAGTTCCACGGCTCGATGCAGACGAAGCGCAGGGGCTTGGACAGCGCCGACCAGATGAGGGTGTAGGGGAAGCCGGCCACATCGCAGACGATGCTGCGGCCCGTGTCCTTCTCGTAGATGCCCAGCGTCCTGGTGCGCAGGCCCGCCATGCAGAAGCTGTCGTTGTCGAAGAGGTCGTTGGTCAGCTGAATGGCCTGCTGGTTCTTCCACTGGTAGTAGCATTTGCCCGTCAGCAGGCGCCCCCGCTGGCGTCGAGGATGACCGGGCTCTCGGGCTGGTCAAAGCGGAACTCGTAGTCCTCGACGGTGTGGCTGTCATCGAACGGCACCTGAAAGGCCGGGTGGTAGCCGATGCCGAACCGCAGCTCTTCGGCACCGGGGTTCGAGACGGTGAGGGTGTGGTGAAGGGTCTTTCCGTCCAGCCGGAAGGTGCTGGTGAGCAGGAAGTCGAAGGGGAACTTCTCCGCCTTCATGGCTCATCCGGGCGCAGCTCCAGCCGGATGGTGTCGCCCTCCGCCTTCAGCAGGGTGTGCTCCACGTCCCGGGCAAAACCGTGCTGGCCGCCCTTGTAGGTCTTGCCGCCATGGGTGAAGCTGCCGTCCTTGAGCTTGCCCGTCCACGGGAAGAGGATGGGCGCGTGGCGCTCCCAGACCGCCGGATCGGCCTGCCAGAGCAACTCCTCCCCCGCCGCGTTCTTCAGGCTGACGGCCTCGGCACCGTGGGTGTCCACCGTAAGGCTCAGAAATTTGTTTTGAATGATCGCCTGCATTTGTCTGCACTCCTTTTCGTGTGTGTTTTGCTGATTCCAGTATACTCTCCCCGCCCCGAAAAGCCAAGGGGATTCACTCATTCTCTCACGGCGGAATAGGCTGTACCGAGCCTTATCTTGATTTCAAGCAAAGGAGAGTTTTTGTATGGCTACCGGAATTCTGCGCATTCAGGCCTTTGCGGCCCGTCAGTCCAGCCCTGTCGAGGGTGTGACCGTCACCGTCAGCGGCAACGGCTTCACCGCCACCCGCCTGACCGACGCCGAAGGCAACGCCGACGACGTCACCCTTACCACCCCCGCCTGTGCTCTCTCGCTGGACGAGAACAACACCACGCAGCCCCCCTACGCGGTCTGTGACCTCGTGGCCTCCAAGACCGGCTACCGCACCGTCCGCATCCAGGGCGTGCAGGTCTTTCCCGGGCAGGTGACGCTGGCCCAGCCCGAGATGATACCCGACACTGAGGAGATGCGGGACACCCCCAACGTCCCCATCGTCATCCCACCCCACAGCCTCTTCACCGGCGACGGCGGCAGCGGCCCGAACCCGTTCCTCTCCTGTGTGCCGCGGGTGCTGGACCGGGTCATCATCCCGAAGAACATCACCGTCCATCTCGGCAGGCCCGCCGCCTCGGCCCGGAACGTCACCGTCTCGTTCCGCAGGTATATCGCCAACGTGGCGTCCAGTGAGGTGTATCCGACCTGGGCTGACGAAAACAGCCCAGCGGGGCAATCGAACTGCCTGCCGACTCAGAAATTCCATTCGATCGTGATTTTTTGTTCTCCGGTAAGCGTATCCTTTGGGCTGACGATGACCCGATGGACCAGCAGCACAACAAGTTCGCGGGTCAGCTGCGAAACCTGTGCCAGTTCACGGACACGCTGCCTCTGCGTCTGGACTCCACCGGTCTCTTCCTGCCGTTGTTCCAGTTCCGTTTCCAATGTACCGATCCGGGTCTCTGCCTTTTTCACTTCTTTCAGAAAGGTCTGGTTCATTTCAGAAAACTGAACGGCATCAATCAAGCCTGACACCTTATCCAGATACAACTCCTGCATAGCCTTGCGCCGCCGGGCTGCTTCGCTCTTCAACCGTTTCAGCTCGTCACGCCTGGCCTGCTCTCGCTGCCGGATGGGGTCATCCTGTTCTGGAAGGGTAACTTTTCAGGGTCAAAATAGTCTGCCGCATACGCCCGGATACGTTCCAGTACCGCATTCTCCAAGGCGTCCATATCGGTACAGGTCTTGTTGCCGCACACTTCCGGTGCGCGCTGGTGCATCCGGCAGCGGACATAGCGTCTTTGTGTTCCATCCGCTCTCGGCTGACGGCCAGTCTGCTCCATGCAGCTGCCACAGCATCCACAAACCACTTTTTTTGCCAGCGGATGGATCGTTCCCTTCTCGCCGCTCCGGGTGCGCTCCTGCATCATCCTCTGGACCGTTTCAAACATTTCTCGCTCAATGATCGCTTCATGCGTATTTTCTACAACGATCCACTGCGATTTTGGAAGCCAGATCGTCTTTTCAGACTTGTAACTTATCTTTTTATGCTTTCCCTGCACCATATTTCCGATATAAAGCTGATCATGCAATATTTGATATACGGTGGGACTGCTCCAAAGAGCCGCATTTGTATTCTTTAATGCACTGCGGTAATGGATGCCATGCAGCTGCTTATAGGCCGTTGGGCTTGGAATTTTTTCGTCATTCAGGATGCGTGCGATCTTGTGTGCGCCGATCCCGTTAAGAGCCATGGAGAAGATCCGCCTTACCACGTCGGCTGCTTCCGGGTCGATGATGAGTTTTCCTTTTGCATTTGGGTCTTTGCAGTATCCATACCGTGCAAAAGAGCCGATGAACAGCCCTTCTTTCCGCTTGTGGTCAAGCACCGAGCGGACATTGGTGGACAGATCTTCCAGATACCACTCATTGATCAGGCCGTTGATCTGGCGGGATTTTTTGTTCGCGGTATCGTTGGTATCCACATGGTCTACCACCGCAATGAAGCGGACGCCCCACTCCATGAACTTTCCGTGCAGATACTTTTCCACGAGCTCCATGTCACGGGTGAAACGGGATTGCGTTTTGGCCAGTACCACATCAAACCGATGTTCGCTTGCGGCTTGCAGCATCGAATTGAATGCCGGGCGGTTCCGGTCGATGCCGGAATAGTCCTCATCCGAATAGATCTGGTAAATCTCAAATCCGTTCTCCAGGGCGTACTGGAGCAGCATCGACTTTTGATTCTGAATGCTCTCCGATTCACCAATTTTATCTTCATCTTCTTTGCTCAGGCGGCAATAAATTGCTGCTTTCATGATCTGCCCCCTTCTTTTTGTACACGAGCATCCATGCGCAGCATAACGCATCCCTCCTTCCAATTCAGGGATGCGCATCAGGCACAGGAGCTTGGAGGAATGGCATTGAGCAATCCATCGATGATATATCGCTCAAATTCCTTTTGAAACCGTTCTTTGCGCTGTTCATTGTTGTCCGAACGAAATTTTTCGTGCAGAATAAAAGGAGTTTTTTTCATCGAATCCCCCTTTTCGGTCCATCTGGTCGTGATATGGGTCACTTCAGTCTATTTCCAGTCAGCGAAATTCAGAACTTTCCATATTTTTCATGCAAAATATGGCAAGACGTTCAAAATCAACTTGAAACGCCTTTGCCGCAATGGTACAATTATACTGTCATTTTATGGAAACTCGGCGCAAAGCCCCGTGCGGACAGGCCGCAAGCGCCGGAGTTCCTGTGGGATGTGTAAGAACAGCTAAGGCAGCACTGCGCTACTGCACCTGCGCAGTATTGCTTTCCGAAAATGTGAGAAGTATATTTATATGATGAAAAAGATCTCCCGCCGCTCGTTTTTGCAGGTCTGCGGCATTACTGCGGCAACGGCAGCACTGACCGCCTGCGGCGGCACTAAGACCGAAACGGCTAAAAAAGACGCTGCTCACGAAGCCATCACCTTTATGGCACCTTATAAGGAGATAGAAGCCTTTATTGAGCAGGTACACAGCGTTTACCCGGAAGTGAACATCGAGGTCGTGCCCTACAGCGGCGATAACACCACCACCTGTCTGGAGAATATGTTTGCGGCGGGCGACCTGCCGGACGTCTGCACCTTGACCTACTACGACCCCCGGACCGATCTGGTCTCCGACAAGCTGCTGGACCTTTCCGGCTACGATTTTACGGATAACTATGTGGAGTCCCGCCTGCAGGACGTGTTCGACAACGGTGCCATCTACCTGCTGCCCTCGACCTACAACTGCTACGGCATCACCTACAACAAGACCCTGCTGAAGAAATACGGCTGGGAGCTGCCCAATTCTTTCACGGAGCTGGAAGAACTGGCGGCAAAGGCAAAGGAAGCCGGGGTCGATCTCTGTCTGCCGCAGATCCAGTATCCGGGCTACGGTTTCCAGTACCTGTGCAACATTGCGGAAGCCGATTTCCTCGGCACACTGGACGGCAGGCTGTGGCAGCGGGATTATCTGTCCGGTAAGGCAAATGTCAGCAATACCCCCGGCATGATGCATGCGATGGCCTATGTCCAGAAGTGGAAGGACATCGGGATGCTGAACGACTCCGGCGACGCTCTTGACGACAATGTGACCCGGCAGAGGATGACCGAGGGGAACACCCTGTTTCTGCTCGGAAACACCAACGGCATCGTGGAGGCAGACGGCAACGCCGATAAATTCGGCCTGATGCCGTTTCTCTCGGAGGACGGCACCCAGAACGTTTTTGTGCTGAATGTGAACCGCTTCTACGGTCTGAATAAAAAGCTGGAGCAGGACCCCCAGAAGCTGGAAGATGCGCTCAAGGTGATGC
>ENA-OQEX01001049-OQEX01001049.1-human-gut-metagenome-genome-assembly--contig:-NODE-1049-length-11558-cov-1.748316_pt1 | contig 11558 bp, 13 predicted proteins | sample MGYA00242802_ERZ504649 | MGnify/ENA primary metagenome ERZ504649 (study PRJEB26092, sample SAMD00036194) | human gut metagenome | host: Homo sapiens | study: EMG produced TPA metagenomics assembly of... | reverse complement strand
TTGCTGAACTCAACTAACTCTAATCCCTCATTACGATCAAGTACAAACTGGATTCCCCATTCATTCTTAAATAACAACAGTGGATTTCCTCGCATATCTTTGACTTTCTTAACTTCAGATACACCACGTAATTTGTTCATATCCGTGTTTCGGTCTTTGATCCAGCGGATTGCCTGATATGGCAATGGTTCTAAACGGATCTCGCAGTTGTATTCATTTTCCAGACGGTATTTTAAGACATCAAACTGAAGTGTTCCTACAACTCCGACGATGATCTCTGCAAATCCTGCTTCATGTTCCTGGAAGATCTGGATAGCACCTTCCTGTGCGATCTGTTCTACACCTTTCACAAACTGCTTACGCTTCATAGAATCTAACTGGATGACTCTTGCAAAATGTTCTGGTGCGAATGTTGGGATTCCTTCATATTCAAAGTCATCTTTTGGAAGGCAGACAGTGTCTCCGATAGAGAAGATTCCCGGGTCAAATACTCCGATGATATCTCCTGCATACGCCTCTTCTACGATCTTACGTTCCTGTGCCATGATCTGCTGTGGCTGGGAAAGCCTCATCTTTTTCTTACTCTGTACATGTTTTACTTCCATGTTCGCTTCGAATTTACCGGAACAGATTCTCATAAATGCAATTCTGTCACGGTGATTTTTGTTCATATTTGCCTGAATCTTAAAGACAAACGCTGAAAAACCATTTTCCACAGGATCTACTTCTTCTCCCTTGGATGTTCTTGCAAGTGGTCTGTTTGTCATCTTCAGGAAATGCTCTAAGAATGGTTCTACACCAAAGTTTGTAAGTGCTGATCCAAAGAATACAGGAGATAGTTTTCCCTGATGTACTTTCTCCATATCAAGATCTGCTGCCGCACCATCTAATAATTCAATTTCTTCCATCAGATTCTCATAGAAATCTGCTCCGATCAGATCTGCTGCATTATCATCATCTGCTGAAATGATCGTTTCTTTTGCTTCTTTTGCACCACCTGTGGAGACTGCCTCGAATCGTAAGATATTTCTTGATGCACGCTCGTATACACCTTAAATTCTTTTCCACATCCGATCGGCCAGTTGATCGGACATGTCTCAATCCCTAAGACTTCTCGATATCGTCTAACAGATCGAAAGTATCCTTAGCTTCACGGTCCATCTTATTGATAAATGTAAAGATCGGGATATGTCTCATAACACAGACCTTAAATAACTTGATCGTCTGTGGCTCCACACCCTTGGAAGCATCGATCACCATGACGCACAATCCGCTGCCATCAGTGTACGATACGTATCTTCTGAGAAATCCTCATGTCCTGGTGTATCAAGGATATTGATACATTTTCCTTCGTATTCAAACTGTAATACAGAAGAAGTGACAGAGATACCTCTTTCTTTTTCAATCTCCATCCAGTCAGATACTGCATGTTTGGAGTTTGCCTTTCCTTTCACAGACCCCGCTGTATTGATCGCTCCTCCATATAAAAGGAACTTCTCAGTCAACGTTGTCTTACCGGCATCCGGATGGGAAATGATCGCAAAGGTTCTTCTGCGGCCGATTTCCTGCTCAATACTGTTTGCCATAATCTTTTTCCTCTTTTCTATTTTTATCTATTATTTTACATTTCTACGCATACTTAGTCATATTATCACACCACTTCTTAAATTTCTACTGATTCTTTATAAAAAATATGCTTTTAACTATTGCTTTTCTCAAGAAACACAAGTGTTTTTCGATGTTAATTCATGGTATAATCATACTATATTAAATCTAGGAGGATATCTCATGAGCAATACAATCTTACGCAATGAAAATGTATCTGTCACTTTAAAATCTCTTGGTGGGGAACTGACTTCTATCAAAGATGCTTCTGGTACGGAATATCTCTGGCAGGGAAACCCTGACTTCTGGAGCGGACAGGCACCTGTCTTATTTCCGATCGTTGGATGTTTAAGAAATGGAACTGCAACCATCGGTAATTCTAAGACTTGTTCTTTTGGCCGTCATGGTCTTGCAAGAAAATTAGAATTTACTTTGGTTTTCTTTCTTTCTGAAACTTGTGCTGTTTTATTTCTTTTGAAAGCGGATGATTCTACAAAAGAACAGTATCCTTATGATTTTTGAGCTCCAGATGATCTATGAATTAACGGATCATGGAGTGAAAGTCAGTCATAAGGTGATCAATCATGGGGACATCGTTATGCCTTACTGTATTGGCGGTCATCCTGCATTTAACTGTCCAGTGTATGAAGGGGAGAATTTTGAAGATTATATCGTGGAATTTGAACAACCGGAAACTGCTGCCTGTGCACAGCTTACAGATGATGGTTTGATCAATAACAACGATCGTATTCCTGTTCTTGATCATGAAACTGTGATCCCTGTAAAACATTCTTTATTTTACAAGGACGCTTTGATCTTTGATCAGTTGAAATCACGCACGGTTGCATTAAAACATAAGGAAAGCGGTCATGGTATCTTAGTTACTTTCCCTGATTTTGATTATCTGGTGTATGGTCTAGTGCAAATGATGGACCTTTTGTTGCTTTGGAACCTTGGAGTGGAACTTCTACCTGCAGTGATGAGGATGATGTGTTTGAACATAAAAGAGGGGTGCGATTCTTGGAGCCTGGAGAACATGAAACTTTGAGTTTTGTGATTGAGATTTTATAGTACGTGATAATGTTATGAACATTTTGTGACTTGAAAACGCTGGAATTTCCACATTTTTCGTGCTATCTTGTAGATAACAAACTTGTAGTTAGGAGTTATGATCATATGAATTGGCATGGAAAACGTTATTATTCGTTTGATAGTTTTTTAAAGAATTATTTTGGTGAGAAAATTTATAAAGTATCCTTAGATGGTAGTTTTACCTGTCCAAACAGAGATGGAACACTTGGAACTGGTGGTTGTATCTTTTGCAGTGAGGGCGGTTCCGGGGATTTTGCTTCTTCAGCTGCTTTGTCTGTGACAGATCAGATCACCGCTGGAATTGAGATGGTTTCTAGAAAGATCGAGAATGGAAAGTATATTGCTTATTTTCAGGCTTTTACGAATACTTATGGTCCGATTGAAAAATTGGAAGCTTTGTATATGGAAGCGGTCAATGATCCGCGAATCGTTGCTCTTGCGATCGGTACCAGACCGGATTGCCTGCCTGCCGAGGTCTTGGAACTTTTAAATCAATTAAATAAGATCAAACCTGTGTTTGTGGAACTTGGTCTGCAGACGATTCATGAAGAGACCGCTTCTTTTATCCGGCGTGGGTACCCTTTGTCTTGTTTTGATGAAGCAGTTATGAATCTTCATAAGATCGGTGTATTGACTGTTGTTCACCTGATTCTTGGGTTTCCTGGTGAAACGGATGATATGATGCTTGAGTCAGTTCGTTATCTGAATCACCTTCCGATTCATGGGGTTAAATTTTCTATGCTGCATATTTTGAAGAATACGGATCTGGCTGATCATTATGAGGAACATCCCTTTGATGTGTTTACTTTGGAGTCTTATGTTGATCTGATTTTGAAATGTATTGAGAATCTGAGTCCTGAGATCGTGATTCATCGATTAACTGGAGATGGACCGAGAAATTTGTTGATTGCTCCTGAGTGGAGTGTTTATAAGCGGAAAGTTTTGAATAGGATTGCGCATGAGATGAAGGTTAAGGATGTTTGGCAGGGGGATTTGTTGTAGATTGTAACCAACTTTTTAATATTTTTCAACAATTGTATGTTACACATGAAATAAAAATATGGAGACTGTTTTCAAAATCTGAAACTGTCTCCATATTTTTTACAACTGATTCATATCTTCGAATGATATCAGTCTGACATTTTCCTCTTCCTGCTCACGCAGCTTTAATTTCTCCGTAAAACCTGATTTTGAAAATATCATATAACTTTGTTTTTGATAATGAAACAATCCACTTCTTTCCTGTAATGTCTCCAATATATCCACATCTGCTGGCTCATTTCTCCACTTACATTCTCCAAAGATCGCTTCTGAGCCATTCTCAGCCATTAAGTCAATCTCTTCTTGTCGTTTCTTCTTTGGATTATTTCCCCACCATCGTCCAAATTCACCTGTTGGAAATGGAAGTGTCATATAGATTTGTGGAAGATATAAATATTGCTTGCAGATTTCTTCGAAAATATATCCCATAAAATGACTGATCTGAGGTTTTACAGATACCTCATAGATTGTCTCCCCGATTCCTCTCATAATACCGCTTAAATTCGTTCTGACAAATCGATACCAGAATAAAAACATAAAATCTTCTAAGGTATATAATGTTTTTCTACTTTTGATACCTTCAGTCAATGGTGTTTCTTTCTTAATGATTCCTAATGTTATCAAAGACTGAATCTGTGCGCTGCATCCACTGCTTGCAAGTCCTGTTTTCGTTGCAATTTCATTTAACCTGCTTGCACCTCCTGCAATCGCTGTTATGATTGAATGATAGCTTGATGGATCTTGAAGTTCCTGTTTTAAAAGATTCCCTGGTTCATCAAATAAACGTCCGCTTTCATCAAAAAATAATTTCTTAATATTATCATCCATTGACCAATCATTATGAATCCTCGATAAATACTCTGGAATCCCCCCTGTCACACCGTATAAAACTGCCTGTTCTTCTGCTTTAAAACCTGAAAGCATCTGTCTGGCTTCAAAATAAGTGAAAGGATGTAGTTTAAACTGGGCCGTTCTTCTTCCATATAAGGGACTTTTATACCCTAACACCTGCTCTTCCATAAAACTCATAGAAGATCCACACAGAATCAAAAACAAATTGGAATCTTTCCAACATTGATCAATATGACTTTGTAACATTGAAGAAATCGCAGGATAAGATCCTGCAAGGTATGGGAATTCATCAATTGCTATCACAAGACGTTCTTGATCATCTGTATTCTTACATAAATGATCGATATATGAAAGCAAGCTTTCAAAATCTGGGAATTCTGGCATATAAAATTCTTCATTTTTTTCAGCTAATAACACTTTTGAAATACCTGACAGATTTTCTTTGGATGTACCTTCAACTGCCATATAATATGCGGATCTTTTCTTTTTCAAAAATTCATTGATCAACATCGTTTTTCCAACCCGCCGTCTTCCATAGATAACAACAAACTGAAATTCTTCCTCTTGATACAATTCATTTAACTTCTTAAGTTCACGATCTCTTCCAACAAATCTCATACCATCATCCTTTTTGCTAATTGACTAATTACTAATTGACTAATTACTAATCGAGCAATTAGTAATTAGGTAATTATAACATACTTTAAAATTTTCAATCAATACCTTTGCATAATTCTTTGTTGATTTATTTTACCTTAACCGTCACATATTTCACCGCTTTCTAATACTTCGATGTTTTTGCTGCCGTGATCCGGATCTTGTATGTTCCTTTCTTGGCTTTCTTCTTTAATGTAACTTTTCCACTCTTCTTCAACTCGTAATGTCTCTGTGCTTCCGTACGGATCGTAATCTTTAGCATGCTTTTGGCTTCTTCAAAATTCAATCCATCAACACCTTTTAGCGAAAGAAAGATTACTGGATATTGCCCCATATATTCTTCACATAATTCTTTATCTGCAGCAATATACAATTGATCAAACAGTGTTTTATCTGTTCCTATCTCAAAAAAGGATTTCAGCATACTCATATTCAAAGTCTTTCCAAAACGCCGAGGACGTGTAAATAGATTTACTTCTCCCCAGTTTTGTAAAAGCTGCTCGATCAATCTGGTTTTGTCTACGTAGTAGAAACCAGATTTATCAGTTTATCAAATTGATCGATGCCTACTGGTAATTTCATATTGTTCATTGCCAACACCACCGTTACCACCTTCTTAGACTTTATCTAATAACAAAACAGCCTCTTCCATTTGCTTTTGTTTCAATATAAAGATCTCATCGGTCTTTGTCAGAAGTTCCTTGATTGTTTTTGGATATGATAAAACGATATACTCCAATTACTGCAGCTTACTGTAACTTCCTTCTGAATTCCTTGAGATGTTTTGAAAGAATTGTTCCAGTTCCTTTTCTAACACTTCCTGGCTCATCTCTTCTTCGATCATCACAGCAAACTCATCTCCACCAACTCTTCCGACTGCTCCATATGGCTCAAATTGTTCTTTTAAAAACATCGCAAATTTCTTTAAGGTTTCATCTCCTGCTATATGTCCCAGTTTATCATTGATCTGCTTAAACCAATCCACATCCAAGAATAAAAACCATCCTTGATGGCCATGAATCCTCTGATCACTTTGAATATTTTGGCAATGCTGCAAAAACAGTCTTCTTCCCATTACCCCAGTAAGGAAATCGATCTCCCCTTGATATTCCCGGTACTTCATATATCTGTAGATCATAAGCATCGTCAATATTAAGATAAAATCCAATGCAAGCATTGCGATCAAAAACTGTACCTGTAAATGTAACAGATCAATCTTAATTGTTCTTGTTACATGAACTCTGTGCTGTTTCAACATATATGTAGACCGATTTGCAAAATATCCAGTAGAAAATATCGCTATACAGATGATCAAAAAACTGATCCCTGATGATATAGCGACCATCTTAGAGGACAGGTATGGATCATCCAAAGATTGATTTACCGCATCCTTGTATTTTTGAATGCGTTCCTTGTGATAAATCTTATATGCCACCTCTACCCAGAAAAGACAACATAATGCAATAAGTGCATCATTGATCCCCATATGAAATGTTGACATTCCAGTATAGCCAAGCTGTGGAAAACAGGCTCCCATAACAATGAACACTAAGAAAGCATGTATCCACTGTGCGATCAAAGAAAGAATCCAGATTCCTATTTTCTCATACTTTCGTCCTTTTATGATAGAAAACAGATATCCGATCACAAAACCAAACAGAACTCTTGCCCCAACACTTAGTAAAATGCTTCCTATTGGATTACCACTGTATAGCGGCGAAAATATCTTATCATCTGATACAACATAAAGTGCTGATGCCTTATACATACTTGCTAGTCCAAATACCAATCCGATCAGTGTCGATTCCAAAGGTCCAAGCAAACATCCCGCAACTACGATCGGGATATATGCTGTTGTAAGTGAAATTGGATCAATATGGATGAATCCTAAAAAAGTAAATGACATAATAAGCTCGATCGCCAATAATAACACAAAAACATATTTTTCAAATTTTAAATGCTTCCATTTGTTTTGCTTCATATCTCTAATCTTCCCTTGCTTTTGGGTCTCTTAAACTTCTTCCCAATTCTTCTTTGCTTACTTACATCATATCATAAAAACAAAGTATCAACGACACCTGAATGCCAAAATCAAAGGTATCCCTAATCTAAAATACCATTTTCTTGTCTTATGATGAAATACTGTCATACCGATCAGTGCTCCAATGGAGCCTCCGATCAGTGCAAGTATGATCAATTTTTTCTCTCTGACCCTCCACTGTCTTGTCATCGCTCTCCATTTGTCTAGTCCATACAATGCAAATGTTATAACGTTGATCATGATCAGATATAAGTGAATATATGCTGATTGCATTTGTAGGTTTCCTCCCCATAGCCTTTTTATTTTAATCTGTATTTTCGATTTTTATTATTGCCTATTTGTTCTATATCTTGTGTCAAAGCTTTTAATAACTCTTTCGTTCTGGAGGGTTTTAAATTTAACAAATTACAAAAATCCTGAATCGTATATTCTTTACCCTCTTCCATAAATTCAAGTATTTTTTATAATTTTGTATTGTCTTTTTTGAAATCTTTTTATCGCCGTTTTTTATCGCCGTTTTTTTATCGCCGTTTTTTATCGCCGTTTTTTTATCGCCGTTTTTTACATTATCATAGGAGTAATCTTCATTTAATGGCACAATAATCCTAAATACATCCCCTTCTACAAATTCTGGTTCTTCTCCTGAATAATATTTCGAATACTTAAATATATTTCTCACTCCTGAACCTAATCGATCTGACCATCCTATATTTCTAAAAAATGAAGCAACAATAGGATTCTTTGGATTTGGTTCCATATTATCAGGTGTAATAATTCCATCTCCTGATGACCGATTCGCATTTTCTGTATACATTCTATCTTTTTCTATTACAAATTTAGCTGTATATGAACTCGTAAATTCCCTATGAATCAATGTGTTTGCAATCATTTCCCTGGTTATAATATTTCTCAGATTTTTTCGTTCCACCCCTTCTATAAAAAATTTATCAGACAAATGTTTTCTTCCAAATTCCATTAATTGATCGTAACTTTCTATTAAGTTTGTTCTAATGATTTCTCGATCATCGTAGCGATCCACATTAACTCTTCTTACCAACGCATCCGTTTCATAAGCTGGGCAAATATCCATGATCAGATCATCTTTTCCCAATAACATAACTGCTGCCAGATTATATCCACTTTCTCCTGTCGCTCTGTCCTTTCCATATAATCCCGCACTTCTCAATAATTCCTCATCACTCATACTTCCCAATTATGCATACCTTCTATATTATTTGTTGCCATTTTTCTAATTCGTGGCAATAAATCTAATCTAAAATCTTCCAGTGAAATATAAGGATAAATCTGTTTCTCTGTAAACCTATTCTGTTTTCTAATATACATCATTGCAAGTTGGGCTGTTGCAGTAACTTTACATCTGCATCGTCTACTCTATCATAAACTTCCTTTTTGAAACTGTGTACTTCTGCGCTGACTGGTATATGAATATGAATGATCGTTTTTCCTTCATATTTTATAATTTCTGGCGATAGATATATGGTTGGAGTAAACATATTGGGATTACTGATAATCTTTATAAAATTCTTTACCATATCTCCTGCTGCATTTTCAGGAACTCCACAAACAGTCCCATCGTCTTCTACTCCAAGGTAAATATCTCCACCAAAACGATTCAGAAAGGAGCATACACTTTGATATACATCATTTTCTATTCGGTTGCTGCATCTTTTAAATTCTACTGCTATTGTTTCACCTATCTGCAATATGGTTCTTAATTTTTCTGGATCCATAGTGTGTATTCACCTCTCCTTTATTTTTTATTTGTTGACATAAAATATACCAAATGTTAGTATATTAATAAAGAAAGGTGCTACCGATGACGGTTCGCCTGATGATTAATAAGTTATAAAAATAACGCTTAACTTTCCAGCTAGGGCGGTTATTTTTCTGTCTTGCATTATGCTTTCCACGTACTAGAACTCCCCGTAGGAAGCAAACCGCCATTCACGTCAATGTGAAGTAACACCTGATATATATTTTAACAAATAGTTTTATTAGAATCAATATATTTATCGGTATTCTCTTTATCTATAAGTTTATTTTTCAAAAGCTCATCTTAAGTGCTATGAACCCTTAAGATTTTCCTTATCCCTTTCGATAATTTATGTAATATTACTGCAAATAATAACGCAATACACACCGCAATAATACTGTTAATTATCCAATTCCCGTAATATACATTACTGATACTGGTCCACAATAACATATAGTGGCAAAGATAAATTTCAAACTTATACCCTCAACCAATTGTACAATTTTTAGCATTTTCACTTTAGAAAAGATAATTGAAAATAGCATAAATATATATGCTGCTGCCACATAATGTGTATAATTTACAATAACAAGATTATATAATTTCGTACCATCAATCATTACTCGTCCAATAAATCTCGTTGCAAATGCCAGACACATAACAATAAAATATATAACTGCTGATTTATTAGTTGATTTTCCAAGTCTTTCCCAATTACTTCCTACATAATATACTATTGCATAAAAGCACACATGATATGTAATGAAAAATATATAATTCGGCAGCAGATATGCCATAATAAACGGAACTATAAATAATCCAACTAATATGCCCCATTTTGTCTTTTTATATTGAATTCTTTTCCAGATTTTTTCTATCAACGGTGTTAATATATAACAAATCATTAACGTTGTCATAAACCAGGTATGATCTGCACCTAATACTCCTACATGCATTCCTTGTATAAAAAACTATAATCCTTCTATATATTTTATTATAAAATTTATTATAGTACCTTTTTTCTTAATTTCCTATATCTACTCCTGCTCATTTCCTGCTTTTTGGTAATTTTTTCTTTAAAATACAGCAAAAAGAGATGGAAAAATCTATATTGTTTTGATCTTTCCATCTCTTTTTATGTTAAAATTTTATCTTTTCATCAAGATTCTATCTTTTATACGTTGATCTCAGCTGTTAATCCGAGTACTTCTTTATTCTCTTCCAGAATTGGATTGATCACTTCATTCACAAATTCTTCTGTCTGCTGTGGTGCACGTCCTACGAAGTTCTCTGGTTTCATGATCGCCTGTAACTGCTCCATGTTCATACCAAATGCTGGGTCTGCTGCGATTCTTTCTAACAGATCGTTCGCTTTTCCTTCTTCTTTGACAACTTTTCCTGCTGCCATAGAATGTACACGGATCTTCTCATGAAGTTCCTGTCTGTCTCCACCAGCTTTTACTGCATCCATCATGATATTCTCTGTTGCCATGAATGGAAGTTCGCTTCTTAAACGGCTTTCGATAACCTTAGGGTATACAACTAATCCGTCTACAACGTTTAAGTAAAGGTCTAAGATACCATCGATTGCTAAGAATCCTTCTGGTACAGATAAACGTTTGTTGGCTGAGTCATCTAATGTTCTTTCAAACCACTGTGTAGATGCTACTAATGCTGGGTTCATGGCATCTGACATTACGTAGTTTGCTAAGGAAGCGATTCTTTCACTTCTCATTGGGTTTCTCTTATATGCCATTGCAGAGGATCCGATCTGGTTCTTCTCAAATGTTCTTCTACTTCTTTTAAGTGCTGAAGAAGTCTGATGTCGTTTGAGAACTTATGAGCAGACTGTGCGATCTGGCTTAATACGTTGATCACGCGAGAATCAACTTTTCTAGAGTATGTCTGTCCTGATACTGGCTGGCATTTGTCAATCCCATCTTCTTAGCGATCATTCCATCAATCTTCTTGATCGTTTCATGGTCTCCTTCGAATAACTCTAAGAAACTTGCCTGTGTTCCTGTTGTTCCTTTTGATCCTAATAATCTCATGTTAGCGATCACGTGATCAAGATCTTCTAGATCATATACGAGATCCATCAGCCAAAGGCTTGCTCTCTTACCTACTGTTGTAGGCTGTGCTGGCTGGAAATGTGTAAATCCAAGTGTTGGAAGATCTTTGTATTTCATTGCGAATTTGGATAATTCGTTGATCACATTTAATAATTTTACTCTGACAAGCTTTAATGCTTCTGTCATGATGATGATGTCTGTGTTATCACCAACATAGCAGGATGTTGCTCCTAAATGGATGATTCCTTTTGCCTTTGGACATTGTACTCCATATGCATATACATGAGACATAACATCATGACGGACTAATTTTTCACGTTCTTTTGCTACATCGTAATTGATGTCTTCTGCATGTGCTTTTAATTCGTCGATCTGTTCCTGTGTGATATCAAGTCCTAATTCTTTCTCTGTCTCAGCAAGTGCG
>ENA-OQEX01001048-OQEX01001048.1-human-gut-metagenome-genome-assembly--contig:-NODE-1048-length-11566-cov-1.751202_pt1 | contig 11566 bp, 15 predicted proteins | sample MGYA00242802_ERZ504649 | MGnify/ENA primary metagenome ERZ504649 (study PRJEB26092, sample SAMD00036194) | human gut metagenome | host: Homo sapiens | study: EMG produced TPA metagenomics assembly of... | reverse complement strand
TAACTGCAATCCACGGCAGTTAGCACTTATCAATGATAAGTTTCAATTGTGCTGACATTCCCACCAATAAACTGGTGTAGCAAAAAGAATCATATCTGCGGCAAGCAATTTTATCAATTGTAGGATTTGTATCATCCTTATCGACGCATCCCTTAGAGCATTGACAGACACCACATCCCTTGCATGGTGCAATGTTGAGTTTGTCGGGTTCAATGATTTCAATTTCATTCTTTTCTGACGCTCCTTTTATAAATGCATTGATTGCTGCCAGCGTATTTCCTTTTCTGGCACTTCCATTAATGATTACAATTTTCATGCGTGTATCCTCCAACTTCCGATTTCTATTTTCGTTTCCATAGCATAGTGTACTCTTTTTCACCAGTATCTTCATCCAAATCTTCACATTGAATAATGAACCCTTCTCTTTGGTAAAAAGAAATTGCTCTGGCATTCTTCTGGTATACATTTAATCGTAAGCTAACTTTTTTATCCTTAACATAATCTAATAAAAGCTTACCTATGCCACATGACTGCATTTCATCGGAGACAAAAATACCTTCGATATATTCAGCATTTAGTCCTACAAATCCTTGAATCATTTTATCATCTTCATACACATAGACTTCGGATTGTGACATCATTTCTTTCACTAATTCATAATTACTTTTCCAGTATTGATTGGAAATAAAATAATGTGCTTTCAGATTTGTCTTTAACCATATGTCAGCAACTCTATCGATATCTCCGTTCAGCAACTTTCTAATCATAACAAATATTCTCCACAACTACATCCTTTATGCTTTTCTCTTTTATCCATTCTATCACAAGCTCACCATTAATCATCAATTTTTTGATATTTTTTTCTCCTATTGCAAAACAGCATCTGAGCGTTTCGTTATATAGAGTGGTACAAATACAGAGCAAAACTAAAGAATATATTTTGTCTTCATAATTTTTCATTTTATAAAAATCCTCTCTCTGTCTTATGCCTTCTTTTATCTGTATACAGAAAACTTGTCCCTGCTAGTGTGCCGACAAGTTGATTCTTGAAACAATCTTGCAGGATAAATTTTTTTATTTCAAGGCGGAGGAAGGAGGCGTAGCGGTGGCTACGGCGACGACGACAACGCGGAAATAAGAAATTTAGACGCAAGATTGTTCTAGAAATCAACTTGTTGGTACACTAGTTTTGTTACCCATTTTTGCATACGAAAAGGACACCTGCCAAAATCTGCCAGTGTCCCTACTATATTTCTTTAAAATCACACATCTATATAGTATAAAAGGTATCGGAATCTCTTCTGTTCAAACATCTTTTCCATATATTATGATGATATGGAAACAGTGGCAACCGGCTGACATGGTCAAACTTTCTGACTTTAGTCTCTTCTGGCTTTGCGTCCCTACCTTTCAACAGGTTTGCCTTTAAAATATTGTTCATTTTTTCCAAAAAATAAAATACCATGTGGTTGTTCTTACGTCAATAATATTTTGGTGGAAAATTTACATATATTTTAACCGAATCAAGTAACTCCCCTGTGGAGGTTGCGAAAAGCAATAAGCAGTGGGTGAGGACCTGCTTGTATCAGGAAGAGTTCAAGCTCAATGTCATCAACTGAATATCTTTATCCGATAATAACTTACTATTAAATTTTGTCTGTTGCCGTATATTATCTTGCACCTGCTGTTTATTTTTCTAATCTCGCGGAAAAAATGCCCATTCGCCATTTCCAACATACCATCTTTTGGTGTTAGTATATTCTAACCTGTGTGGAAATGCAAGAGAATTATTCTGCATCTGTTGAGAAAGTATCTCATAAATCAAGCAGTATCCTGTTGACAAATTTTTATCATTTCACAGCAAGATAAGACAGAATAGAGCAATTATGGCAATTCCATAAAATAATGCAGGTAATAAATCAGGTAACATCCTGCTATCAGTCTGAAAATATCATCTTCTATCTCTTTTTCGCTGCTGTTTAAAGTAATTTTGTTTCCTTCTATCTGAAGCCCCATTGTATCCGCGAGATTCTCAACCGTTGCCTGTCATATTCTTTTTCATCCAAAAGAACAGACTTCTCATAAACCTGAATTTTCCGGTTTCATCACATTCCAGTCTCAGATGCAGTTCAGGGAGTTTTCCGGGTTTAAAGGTTATCTCACTGTATGTCATAGATTGTCTTACTTTTGTGATCCCCTGTTTCACTGCCAGTATGATCCATTCATCCAATACAGGTCCTTTATACATAGGCTGTCCATATTGCAGATGTAATTGGGCCGCCTTGCTGATGCAGGCATTTCTGGTACGATTATTCAGACGTTTATAAACATTGCTGCCCTCAACCGGGTAGTATTTCTTCAGTATCTTCTCTTCGGTTTTTGTCCATGGATCATTGGTTTTCCTGCTTAATCCCAGAATCATCGCTCTGTATTTGCATGCCTGAAGAGATCTTTCAGGAATGAGAGCATGCACATATCCGGCACCTTTTTCTTCATAATATCGGGAAATGATCGCATCCTCTTCCTGTGTCCATGGAAGTCTGTTATTGTCTGATCTGACATTTAAGTACTTAGCTCTGGACTGACAGGCAGTCAGAGTTCTCCCTTCCAATCGTTCTACTGCCTTCCTGCCTTCCGCTTTGTAATATGTTCTTATAATTTCATCTTCTTCTGCAGTCCATTCTTTTCTTCCCTGTATGCAAAGACCTAATTTGGCAGCTCTTTTATTACATGCCTCTTTGGATCTTCCCTCCAGTCTTTTCTGAACTTCAGCACCTTCTGCCGGATAATAATTTCTCAGAATTTCATCTTCGCTGCTGCTCCATTTTCTGTTTGCCCCGGAATAAGTAAGTCCTAATGCAGCAGCTCTTCCTCTGCAGGATTCTGCTGATCTCTTATTTAAGCGATAACGTACCTTACTGCCCTCCGCAGCATAATACTCTCTGAGTATTTTATCCTCTGCCTCTGTCCATAATCTGACATATTTAGCATCATTCTGTACAGTTGCTGAAGAGGAAATGTTTTTGGATATTTTCATTTTTGATGCCTGGATCCTGCAGCTTTTTGCAGTTCTTCCGGATAATCTTTCACAGACCTGATCTCCTTCTGCGGGATAGTACTTTCTTAATATTTCGATTTCATCGGCTGTCCATCTTTTTTTCGTATTTGCCATGTCTTACACCTGTTTTATATATTATTTCAAACTGAAATATTCACTACTTCTTACTTTTCGTAACCTTCGCAAAAGAATTCCATATGTGAGTGCAATATCTACATAGAAATTCCTGAATGTACAACATATTCATACCCTGTCTCCGTAGTATAAGTTTTTTCCTGTCCCAGTGCCGGAATAACAGACTCGGAGCTGTGCAGACTTCCACTTTTAAATACGATCATCACTTCTGCTTTCTTTTCATTAACCGGAGTTATTTCTATATTATTGATTGTGTTTTCAATCATGGCTCTGGTGATATCTTTGGGTTTTACGCAGGAATATTCCTTTGCATAGTTTAATATCCTGTCCATCTGATCTGTCAATTCTGTTTTTGAAAGAGGTTTCATGCTTTTTAATTGTTCCAGATTCGCTTTTTTTCTCTGCTATCTGCTGTGTAAAAACCTTGTTTCTGCTTAAAAATTCCGCATCAGAAATGTAGCCGCCCATATTGTAATCCAGCAGCTTATCTCTCTTCTGTTCCAGTACTGTTATTTCATGCTGTATGTTGTCAATTTTTTCTTCAGTTCCTTCTGTTTTGTTAATCTCTTTCTCATAAAGTTCCAGATACTTATGCAATATACTTTTATTGCTTTGAGCCAGATTGTTATAAACATCCGATATCATCTCTAGCAGAATTTCTTCTTTTACCGGTTTTGATCTGCAGGAAACTGCGCCCTGTTTTATGCGATGACTGCATACCCAGGTCTTTGCAGCTTTTCCGCGAACAGTTCTGACTTTCAGCCAGTATGCAGCTTTATCTTCCGCACAATGTATAAGTCCGGTAAAAAGGTTGTCCTGCTTATAGGAAGTTTTTTTCAACTTGATATTTTTACTTCTTTCTTCCATAATCCTGTTTGCATCTTCCCACAGTTTTTCATCCACAATTGCAGGGACATGGGTACCATCGTCTTTATACATCACCCATTCATCTTCAGGCAGGAATTTCTGTTTCTTAGTAAAGAGATCAACTATTTTTACTTTTCCACCAACATAGTAACCCTTATATTTAGGATTTCGGATAATATTGGCAATCACATGGCTGTCAATCTTTCCCCCTTTATAATTTCTGTATCCACATTCCCATAAAAATTGTTCCAGTGAATGGGTAGACCAGTTTCCCAGAGCATATTTTTCAAAAATAAGCTGTACCATTTTTGCCTCTTCGGGATTCAAAAACAATTTTCCGTTTCGCTTGTCCCATCCATATATATGTGAATTACCAAGAACCACACCGTTCTGTATGGATCTTGCATGACCGAAACGCACACGACTTGAAAGTTTTCTGCTTTCTTCCTGTGCAATACCAGACATAATTGACAGCCTGAGTTCCGAATCCTCATCTAATGTATTGATATTGTCATTCCTAAACCAGACAGCAGTTCCACAGTCCAGAAGCTCTCTTGTATATCGTATACTGTCTAATACGTTTCGGGCAAAACGGGTGATCTCTTTAGTTATGATAAGATTCAATTTTCCCGGCTTTTGCATCCTGGAGCATTCTCTGGAATTCCTCTCTGTGGGTTACGGTAATACCGGAGATTCCTTCGTCTATATAACCATCCACAAGCGTCCAATTCTTTACGTCTGAAATCAATTGTTCAAAAAAAGTCCACTGATGCTCAATAGAGGTTTTCTGTTCCTCCTTATCCGTACTGACTCGGGCATAATACGCCACATTCAGTTTCAGATCAAATATATTTTTCTGCCGGGATTTCAGTTCCTCACGTATTGCATAAATATCCATCTTATTCCTTTCCAATCAACTGATTCGCTGGCAATATTCATCTGAACTGTCCATCTGTTCTCCATTCTTCGCGACTACTGTATTGAATGTACTCAAGGTTATAATGTCTTTCTGGATACTGCTGTGCAGTTTTTCGGAAATCTGTCCATTATCAAGCATTTTGTCATTAATCATTGTCAGTACAACCTGTTCCAATGTCATAAGCATTCCTCCTGTTCTGTATGTTATAATGTGCAATTTGGCATAGAACTATCCAGCGGTAATATGATGAATTTCATAAAATTATTATAACTGATTCAAAGATAATTGTTTTTGAGACGAAAAAAAGCAGCTAACCTATTTTTCATAGACTAACTGCTTAAAGTACATAAAAACAGAAAGATCTAACAGTTCAAAAGATTCTTTCCGGTTTTTACACATATAAAGCGAGGGCATCGCTCAATCATCTAATTTGATGATTTTACGACACCCCCATCCCTTCAGATATATATCAGGAAGACAGTTCTATCTGCTTCATTTCTTCCAGAAAATCACGGATATAGGATACTGCCAAATCAAGGGCCTCCTGTCCAAGTTCTGCGGAAGAATCTTTCGGATCAAAAGGTCCAAACCAGCCGCTTGGAGCAATTTCTTTGGTATCTCTCACAAGACGTACGATACCACCCTTGAAATTAACTGCCTGGATATAAGCCGCTTTCATATTCTCAGAAGGATCCTGTGCATTGATAGGCTTGCTGAGCTCCAGATGTACTGATTCCGGAGCAATTGCCATCATAACTGAGGTCTCCAGAACATCACCATGGCCACCATCAAATTTCTTGTCAAGTTGAGCCACCAGACTCCACCAGTCTACGCTGGCACATACACCACCTTTATGATATACCTCCAGAGCTGCCCGGTCAATGGATGGAGTATTGCCACCATGGCCATTCAGAACTACAAAACGTTTCGCCATGCTGCATCAAAGAGTCCATAATGCCATGCAGAACCATATACAGTCCCTCATAACCAATATTAATACTTCCCTCAAAGCTTAAGTGATAAGGACATACACCGTATGGAACAGTAGGTGCTACGATTACGTTATCTACATCCTCCACATGATCCGCCAGATAGGACGGTACCATAAAGTCCGTTCCCAACGCACCCTGTGTTCCGTGCTGCTCGGTGCTTCCCACCGGAATCACAATAATCGGATCCTTCTCAAAAGCCTCTTTTGCTTGTGCTGTAGTCATTTTTGCAAGATACATTTTAAATACGCCTCCTAACTTTTATACTGTAAAATGACGATCAATAGTCTCCTGCGGCGGAGTTTTTGTAAATTTACTTACTACAATCATTACAATAGAAGCAATGATCGTAGTTGGAAACAGTGCATGGAATCCCATAGCTAACGCCTTGACAGACGGATTCAGTGTAAAGAGCAACAGTGAAATAATACCTACTATAACCGATGCGATTGCTCCCTTCGCTGTTGCTTTCTTCCAGTAAATTCCAAACAGAATCGGCACTACAAAAATTGCCATTCCTGAAAATGCAAACAGGTTAATTTCAAAAATACTGCCTGGCTGGAATACACCAAAGCAAATTACGATGATACCGATGATTACAGTTACTACCTTGGACAACTTCATAACATTCTCATCTGTAGCATCCTTATTGATAATCTTCTGATAAATATCACGGGTAACAGCACCGGTAGTCGTTACCAGAATACCATCGATTGTGGACATACCTGCTGCCACAATACCTGCGATGAAAATGGAAGCCAGGAAAGGATTCATGCCTCTCTGCAGAATCATAGGAATAATCTGATCTGCCTTCTCAATATTCTGAATGGAAGCAATACCATTTACACCGGCCCACTCAATCAGAGTTGCAGAGAAAAACATACCTGCAGTACCAAGAAGAATTGCTTTGAACATGGTCTTATGATCCTTCATGGCAAAGAACTTGGTAAACAGATGAGGCTGTCCCATGGTAAAGAACGACCATAGCACAATGTTGGATACATAATAAGTCCAAGGCATATAACCGTTAGCACCCGGGAAGGTCAGATAAGCCTCATTCATACTCTGAAGTGTATGGTTAATGTTAGAGAAACCTCCACCCATTACTACAGATACAATAAATGTAACCACTGCAGTAGCAATCATCAGAGATCCCTGGATAACATCCGTCATCATGGCACCTTTCATACCACCGCTCATACAGTAGAGAATAACGATAATACCCATTCCCACAACACCTACCCATTCAGGCAGTCCGGTAAATACATGTACAATAACACCTGCTCCGATAATCTGTGCGCCCATCATCGGAACCAGGAAGAAGAGCATCATTACGCCCAAAACACCGCTCATCTTCTTGGAGTGATAACGGTCTGTCAGGTAATCGGCCATAGTCAGGAAACCATATTTATGACCAAGAGTAATCAGCTTACGGCCAATAAGAAGAGCCGGAAGAATCATACAGAACACAGCTCCAGGTACAGAGATAGCCATTCCTGCATAGCCTACACCGTAAATGGTTCCCGGTGTACCAAGAAATGTTCCCATGGAAAACTGGGTTGAGAAATATGCAATACCACTTACTACCACGCCAGCCTTTCCACTCAATACAAAGAAATCGCCAATATTATTCGTCTTACGTCCTGCGTACCAACCAATAAATGCCATAATTCCAAGATAAAGTACCAGAACTGTATAGAAAGGAATCGGTGCTGGCTGAATTACTGCTGCTCCATTCATTTATTTGTCCTCCTCATCATAAGTGTGATATTCTTTTCTCTTCATACACATGCGATAATAAACAATAATCAGCACAAATGTAATGGCAGTGTGAACAATCCATCCGAATATATAGAGTGGAACACCACCAAATGCGGGAATATACGTTTCGCTGTAGAAAAACGGGAACGGAATCATAATTAATACAAACATAATCAGAAAAATAATCAACCATGTCCGTTCGAAGTGTTTCTCAAAAAGTTTCTTCATAGCCTTTTTCCTCCTTTGCTTTCGAAAGAAAATCTATATACTATGATTTTCTTTCGATTTTTTGTTAAGTATATACTTTACTTTATATTTTCCATTATACATGCTATAATAAATTTGTAAAGTTTTTACTTATATTTTTATGAAAAAAATATAAAACATTGCATGCGCCATGCAAAGAAAGGACATCGTGTAATATCTATGGATATTTTAGAGCATCTTCAAAAACTTTATCCTGCCCTGACAAAAAAGCAGAAAACAATCGCAGATTATCTAATTGCTAATCCGGAGGAAATCAGCTACATTACACTGGCACAGCTAAGCCATCAGACCGGTACCTCCGAGCTGACTTTGCTTCGTTTTTGTCAAAAACTGGGGTACTCCAACTTTCTGGACTTAAAGGAGCAGTTTCGGGACTATACCCAAAAAATGATTAAGCAGGCCTCCTCTTCTTCCTTTTTTCTGCCAGAGCGTACCTCAGGCGAAGACACCGAGCGGGAACAAATGCTTCATGAAATCTGCAATACAGAGGCCGCAGTTTTCTCTGATTTTATTACCAACATTCAATCTGGAATCTGTCAATAAAGCTTCTGATGAAATCCGGAAAAGCACCCGTATCTACATCTTTGCCCATGATATTTCTCTGGTTCCCGGCAAATTTTTACAGAGCCGTTTGGAAATTCTGTACTTGAATTCTGCGTTGATTGATTTATCGGATCTGGAAGTCACCCAGAAGATTATCCAACAGCTGACGGATGGTGACCTGGTAATCTTTTTCTCTTTCCCCCGCTATTATTTTCCGATTGGAAATATTGCTAAAAAAGCAGCTAAATCAGGGGTACCGATTCTGACCATCACAGACAGTGATACTTCACCGGCAGCTGCGCACAGCACACTATTGCTTCTCTGTCCCACATCTACGAAGCTGTTTTATAACTCTATGACTGCACCTATGGCTATGCTCAATATTCTGGCATCCTGTCTTGTCATCGATAGTGTATCACCATCTGAACGGCAGATTTTTATCGACACTTTGCCATCCTGATTTTTAGCCCAAAAACAAAACCGGATATACAGGTTTCCAACAGAAAGCCATATATCCGGTTTCGTTTTTATTTTCTTTTTACTTCTCATAGGTGCCTTTTCGAATCACCTCTCCATGCTTCATAAAGATCTTTCCCCTGGCTACATAAGTATCCAGCGTCAGATCCTGATCAAACAGCAACAGATCCGCATCGGCCCCCTCTGCCACAGTTCCCTTGATTCCCAGTAAATCCAGCCCCTCTGCCACCTGACAGGTCATATAAGGCAGTGCTTCCTCCAGAGTCATTCCCAGAACCTGTACCATATATTTCAACTCTTTATAAAGTGCATCCACACCAGATACACCTATCTCCAGAAGGCTGCCGTCCTCAGCATAATTAGACCAGCTTCCGTGTCCGTCAGAGCTCATTGTGATATGCTCTGTGGGCAGTCCCCGCTTTTTAGCCTCCAGAACACATTCTCCCGGTGAAGTGTGCATACCGCAGGTCAGATCAATATAACCTCCCCGCTTCAGAAATTCGTAGCCCTCTTCCAGCAACTTTTCATTCCGGTTGACATGAGTGGGACGGAAAATCCGTACAGGAACAGAACTCACCTCCAATGCCCGGAATACCGGTGCAAGACCATCTTTGTCATCTCCCATGTGAAGCACCACAATGCCTGGCTTTCCACTGAGCATTCCCGCCACACGAGCTTTACTTGCAATCTGAACCAACTGATCACCAGTCACATTAGGTGCCCGGTGATCAGATATCGCCAGCTTCACACCCAAAATCTCATTCACGAATACGATGTCCCTGTCTGTTTCACCTGTGATAGTCGGGCTGGGATATCCGTAAGCACCTGTGAGCATATAAGCACTCACGCCCTCCTCACAGAGTACCCGGGTCTTCGCATAAAGATTGTCCACACTCCTGGTGATACCATCCGTACCCAGAAGTCCCACCACTGTTGTGATACCGTTCTCTACCAGTTCTGACATCTGTAATTCCGGTGTCCGCGTATGAAAGCTTCCCTCTCCACCGCCTCCGGTAATATGTACATGTTGATCTAAAAATCCAGGAGTAAGAATCTTGCCCTCTGCATCCAGCACCTCGCACTCCACAGGCAATTCTCTGATGGAATCCTGTATACATTCAATCTTTCCCCCGCAAATCAAAGATCCTTTTTACCGAGATATTCCGGTGCGTAAATCTCTGCATTCTTTACCAATAACATAACTGTTCCCCTTTTTCCCGTAGCTGTTCATTACGCAGATACTCCAAACTATCATGAACAGTTACTTTTCTTTTTTCGTTTCTACTCAAAGTATATACGATAGAATCCGTTTTGTCTATGAAAGTTCTGAATAATTAGCTATATATCTCCACCATCAAGGTACATCCGATATGAATGTTTGTCACATTGGCAGCTTTCCTGAAGAAGTAATTTCTAATCGGTTGTCATATACCGCCACCTGTATCGTACCATAATGAATTATCAAAAATAAAATCTAAGGTGGACAGATTGCTTTGTCTATTGTAATATATGCTGTATGGAATTTTACGAGGAGGATTTATCATGGAAGAAAAAATACTGACAAGCAATCACAAATTACTGGCGTCCAACCGCAGCACAGCCAGCCTCAGCGGCGTGCTGGATGTGATCTCCTTTGACCTGAAGGAGATTCTGCTGGAGACGGAACAGGGAATGCTGACCATCAAGGGCAGCGATCTCCATATCAATCGTCTCTCGGTGGAGAAGGGGGACGTGGAGATCGAGGGGAAGCTGGATGCCTTTCTGTATTCGGATATGTCCCACGCGAAGGGTTCCGGGGAATCTCTGCTGGGAAGACTCTTTAAATGATGGACGCCGTCGGGGAGCTGGTGCGCAGCCAGGGATATCTGTTTCTGACCGCGCTGCTTCTGGGAGCCGCGCTGTGCTTTGTCTACGATCTCTTTCGGGTGTTCCGCAGGGTGGTGCCACACAATCTGCAGGCGGTGACGCTGGAGGATTTTCTCTTCTGGATTCTGTGGACACTGGCGGTCATGACCATGCTGGACGCCATGGATCGGGGCGTGGTCCGGGGGTTTTCCCTGGGGGCGGTTTTCCTGGGCATGCTGCTCTATCTTCTGTGCTTCAGCAGGAGCGTGATCGCGGTGCTGGTATTTCTGGCCCGCGTGATCCTGCGGATTGTCGGCGGGATTCTGAAGGTTCTGTTGGCGCCGGCAAGAAAATTTGTGGTTTTCATTCGCCCTGTCATGCGCTATAATAGGGAAAACGCCAAAAGAGGCGCTGGCGGGACGGGAAAAGAGAAGAGAAGCCCGGCAGCGAAAAAAGGCGGAGGCGGTAAAGAGGCATGGAAAAAAAGACGCGGGTCATCGAAAACAAGAGAAGAAAGAAGAAAAGTCCACGGGACGGATCGCCGTGGTTAGCATTATTCTGTTTCTGGGACTCGTTCTGTCCGTGCAGATGGTGCGTCTGTATCAGAAGAACCGGCAGTATAAAGCGCAGGAGGAGACCCTTCAGGAGGAACTGGAGCACAGCAGAGCCGCCAGGAGGATCTGATTGAGTACGAGGTCTACACCC
>ENA-OQEX01001045-OQEX01001045.1-human-gut-metagenome-genome-assembly--contig:-NODE-1045-length-11570-cov-1.697107_pt1 | contig 11570 bp, 15 predicted proteins | sample MGYA00242802_ERZ504649 | MGnify/ENA primary metagenome ERZ504649 (study PRJEB26092, sample SAMD00036194) | human gut metagenome | host: Homo sapiens | study: EMG produced TPA metagenomics assembly of... | reverse complement strand
CATTCATTATCTATTTTTGCGCTTTTAACAATCTGATCAAATATCCTCATCATTCGATTTATAAATATCGTCATTCCATGCATTAGTTGAATTTTTGTGCGATATTCATCTTGTCTTTCCATTTGTCCTCTACTAACCAACTCAAAAAGTCTGGCGCATTCATTTACTATATCAAAATGTTTCATTGCCTCATATTCTTCTTGCGATATAATATTATCCAAAACCAAACTTTCAAATGGAATACCTTTATATTGGCTTAGTATTTCATTATAATAAATCATCGGAATATCCATCAAATTCTTGAAATTTTTATCCTTCTTCTCATCTTCTATTTTCTCAAAATCAATATTTCGTAATGAATCAAAAAATTCAGATATTTCTTTTGTTTCCTTAATCGGCAAAAAATAATATCCCACATATTCTTCTCTAACTCGATATTCATTAATATTCAATATTAAACGCTTATATAATCTGTCTATAGACATATACAATGGATTTAATAACATTTGTTTATATCGTACTTTTCGCTTCTTATCCATCTTGCATTTATATTTTCTATATATACTGTAACTAATGCCGAAGTAATAATTCCTGTAGACAACCCTACAACTATATTTTTTACATCATTGTAACTTTCGGGCATCCAACAAGATCCAATTAATGCTCCTATAGCTACTACTACAAGAATGCTTATTGCAACATACAACATATTAACTTTTCCTGAAGTATATTCAGTTTTTACTTCAAAAATTTTATTACCTTTCTTATTTTTTCATATGTCTATTTTCCATCATCATTCCGAATCTCATCAATAATCCGACCAATATTACATGTAATCTGCCCTTTACACTGATGAATATCCTCATTGATTTTCTTTTCCTGTTCAATAGCAATCTCTATATTTTTCGCCAGTTCTCCAATCGCAGCATTTTTCTTCGGATTGATTCCTGTTCTGGCAAGTAACAACTTATAGATAAATGTCTGATGTCCATCTTTTTCATTCTGGATAATCTGTTCAGCATTTGGCTCAATATCATCTTCGTATGAATTTCATAATGTAACAACAGAAATAATTCAAATGCCGGATTACTAACCGCTAATATATTCTTCTTTTCACCTTCAGCTACCAATCATCATAATCAAGTACCTTCTCTTCAAAATGTCTCCATCAAATACAACAATCATCTTATCCCGTTCTTTATCAAACGCTATTTCTGGATTTTCTTTCTGATTTTCTGCAAACTCAATCAAACGTCTTGGAAATGAAATGTCCCTGTCTCCCTCTGTTTTTTCAAGTAACCGGATATCGATCAATGGATGAATATTTAACTCTTTTCGGATATCAATTAACTTTTTGAAATACCATGTTTCAGTATTTGCACCCTCACATATGAAAAAGTACTTACGATAAGGCTCAATCTGTTCTTCTTCATCTGTAGTTCTACTATTCCAATTCGTATAACTTCTTACTGGAGCCAAGGCTACTCCTCCTCTCTAAAGTCAAATGTTGAAAATACTGGTATCGCACCATACCTGCCTTCCAGATATGCCTTGCTCAACACTTTATCGTATCTCTCCTTGAAACGATCTAAGGAATAAATAGAGCTTGCATTTTCTGCATTTCTTTCTACAAACCAGATTTCATCCCTTCTAAAAATAGCCTGATCCATAATAGATGATTCATGTGTGGTAAACAATAATTGCATTCGCTGCTCATCATGTAACTGCATAAATAATTGCAAAAATCTTTCTGTCAGCTTCGGATGTAAGCTTCTCTCCAATTCATCCACAACATAAAGAACATCTTCTCGTTTATTCAACAGCATATCCATCAAATCGAATAATCTTCTTGTTCCATCAGACTCTTCATCAAAACCGAACTCATAAAATGACTTATTATGATGCAACCGAATTGTTGTGACCTTCGGTTCAGAATGTCCTTCAACTTCGATATTAAAGAAAGTTTCCTTCGACCTCATCGTCATTCTGAATGATGGTTCTTCCTGCTCTTCCATTCTATTTTTTACATGCTGCATCATCTTATCAAATACTGATTTCGGCAATGCATTTGATAACTCATCCAATGTGATTTCTTCAATTTTCACCTGGCTGATACCCGTATCAAATGTTTTGATCAATTTGTTAATCAGCTTCAGCGAATTATCATCATAATAATATTCCAAATCAATCAATGGCGTATCCGGTGTGATAATCGAAATATGATTCTGAATCCAATCATATACATCCCGGAAGAACAATAATTTAGATCGTGTGCTATATTTTTTCCACGATTCATTTCTGTCAGGAACAAAGATGTTTCATTTCCTTCAAAATCATCTGCATAGGTTTCAAATTTATTTTTTTCTGTGTTTGTCAGCGTAATACCATCATTTAACACCGGACGTTTACTTCCTTCTCGTTCAAAGAGACATTTTGCTGAACCGTTCTGATATAATTCATATAACCATTCTCCGGTTACTTTTCGTCTGCTTAAAACTGCAGAAAAACCATAGGCATAAAATTTGTCACCTACAGTAATCTGAATTTCAAAACTACTTCTCGTTCCTTATTCTCCTGCCGATTCTTACAAAACATCTGTGTAGCTTCTATCGGAATACCATTGCAGACACTATCTTTAAAAAATTTAAAGAACAATGCCAGATTGGTCTTTCCAGAATGCATTTGCTCCATAAACTACTGCATATTTTAATTAACTGGGTACTTTTTATCTTTAACCTGTGATTTGCATTTGTTCGTATTTTATTTGAGGAAATCATTGTCAGCTCTGCTGCTTTATCAAAAGATTTAAAATTTTCAACACTTACTTTTACTAACATTCTTATACACCTCCACCTTTATTATATGTTTTACTCTTCTCTCAGTCAATGTAAATTTCCTATTTAGAGATTTTTTCGTTATATATTGTTTCTTTTTCTATTTTTAACAATTTTATTTTGAGTTATGCATATAATATCAATGTATAAGTCAGCTTTTTGTAGCGACACTATTTTACTAATGCCGCTACATGAAATATTACAATAAATAAAAACTTCTAATTCTTTTTTCTTCTATCTCTCCCAATCCATCCTTCCTGTCACATTCAACATCTTTTCTTCTCGGAAGCTGAGCATCTTTCCATTAGTTCCACCGACAATGATATGATCCAGCAATTCTATTCCCAGTAGCTGTCCGCACTTCTGCAGCTTTCTCGTAACAATCATATCCTCTTTTGACGGTTTCACATTGCCACTGGATGATTATGAAGTCCAATGATTGCAGAAGCATTTGCCAGAATACTGCTCTTAAAAACTTCTCTGGGAATTACCAAAGATGCATTGATTGTTCCAACACTGACCAGATTCATATTGATTACCTGTCCGTTATTTTTCATATTCAGGATACAAAATACTTCTCTATCATATTGAGATAACTCCTTCGCCATCAATTCTACAACAGCCTGTGGACTGTCCAACGTCTGCTCACTATAAAGAGACGGCTTTTTTACCAGACGGATATTCACAACTTCCAATTCATTCTCCATCCTTCTGATCTCCTTTTGGAAATTCTACAACAAAAAACATTACTCTCTGAAGATTCCACATATGATTTCAATTGTGATAATGTCATTTCCAAATATTTAGGTTGTTCCACCATAATCTGCTCCTTTCGTTTCTTCCTTTACTTCTGTTTTCCCTGACAAATAGCTTATCACTTTGTTTGCCTTAATGCTTTTCTGCAGCTCACTGATAATGCACAGATCTGCTACATTCACTCCCGGCAAAGCAAGCATCTCATCCATCGTCATATTGACAATCTCTTTTTCCGTTCCATACCCAGCATCAAATAAACGCTGTAATACTTTTACTGCTTTCTGATTTTTTCCCATTTCATCATCAAAGGGCAGCTTATCGCCGCCCTTTTGTTTTACTCCTCCTCTTCTTTCTTTTCTTCAATTCCTAATCTCTTAACCTGTTTCTTTTTATTCCAGATACGAACTCCTGTGATTCCGGCTGCTGATAATACCAGAATGGCTATCCATAAAATTGCATTTGCAGTGTCTCCTGTTTTCGGAGGGTTACTGGTTTTTGTAGTAGTACCCGGTGTCTCTGGGGTTGGTGTTTCCGGTATTTCTTTGATGGTTACAGTCTGACCTTCATCGTTGATATCCTTATGCTCTGTTACCTTTTTCGATTCTTCCGGATTTGTCATATCATACAGTTCTTCAAAGGTTACAAGCTGCTTTCCTCCAAGCGTGCTGCCGTTGAAAGTAAACTCAATCTGCACTTCCATGTTTTCCTTGTCCGCTGTAAATTCATAATCATTGGTAACCTCTTTGCCGTCAATGAGCAACTTGGCATTTTCTGCCTTAACCATCTGCCAACCGGACAACTTATAGTTCGTACCAATTTCCAATCCCTCTAAAGTAACCGTATCCACAATCGTCAGATCTTTTCCGGCTTCCACCTCTTTCTTACCGTTCTTATCCGTTGCTGTGGTATGAATCGAAATCTTTCGCTCCGTAATCAGGACGGTCTGACCTTCATCGTCAATGTCCTTATGCTCTGCAACTTTTACAGGTTCTTCCGGATTCTTCAGATCATATAATTCTTCAAATGTAACCAGATTCTGTCCGCCAAGTTCTGATGCATCAAACGTATAAGAAATCTCTACTTTCATTTTCTCGCTGTCAGCAACAAAAGTGTAATCACTCTCCACACGCTTTCCATCAATGAGCAGTTCTGCATTTTCCTCTTTCAGCATCTGCCAGCCTTTTAACTGGTACTTTCTGCCTTCTTCCAGACCGTCCAGAGTAACTGTATCCACAATCGTTACTTTCTTTCCTGCAACAATTACTTTTTCGCCTGTTTTCTTGTCTGTTGCAGTTGTATGAATGGTAATCTCTTTTTCATACTCATCAGTCAGTGTTCCAAGGTCGATAGTTACTTTATTTCTGCTCACAACAACTTCAAATGCCGGAATCAGCTTCATGCCTTTGTTGGATTCACAAGATAACTCCTCAATCTCATAAGTGTCATAAAGTAATGCACCTTTGCTATCGTCCGGCTCAGAAATTCCGAACCAGATACCGTCCTCACTGGATGTTCCGGCATTTGTATTTTTCTTATGAGACGCCCAATCGGAAGCAGTTGAAACTGACCGTTTTTATCTGTTACTACGATATGGCTCTCTCCGGTTGTTTTGCTCGTAATCTTAAAAGGAACATTGGCAAGTCTCTTATGTGTGCCTGCTCCAATCTTTACTCCCTCCAAATCTCCACGTTTAATCTGGTTGTAAATGGAATGGCTTTCGCCTGTTAAATCCACTATTTTTCCATTTTCCGTAATCGAAAATTCAATCGCTTTTGCCCCGTCAATCAGATAACCTTCCGGTGCTTTGGTTTCTTCCAGTTTGTATTTACCATATGGAAGTAAATCTGCCGATGTTGTTGCAATTCCGTCAATCCCTGTCTGAATCGTCTTAACTGTCTCATTCTTCTTGTACAGCTTTCCTTCTACCAGAACTGGATTCTCGTTCAGTGAAATAATTGCAAATGCTGCATCTTTTAATGTGGTACTTCCCTGTGCCTTAGTGTCTTTTGTCTCCATATCACGTTTCTGAATCTTCACACCACCTCGGATTACCTGATCAGATACGGAATACTGGTTGCTTCCGGAAAGAACTGCAAGTTCTCCGTCCTCTGTGATCTGTGTCAGATACATTCCTTTGATCTGCTCTGTACTGTCCCCTGCCTGCATATAAGCTCCGTCCAGTAAATATCCGTCTGGTGCTTTGGTTTCTTCAACAGTCAGTGTTCCAAGTGGCAATACGCTTTTTTCATTCTGGGTGTAAAATGTATCTCCTGATACTTTGTAAGCATCTGCCAGTTTTGTCACATAATGAATATTTCCATTATTGTCTTTTTCAACTACCGTCTTTGTAACCCAGGTACGTGTTGCTTTCTCTGGTAAATTGTCTTTTGTATAAAGTCCGTCATAATAATGCCAGGTAAACTCTGCTCCTGCCAGTGCTGCATTTCCCTGTGCGGTTGCTTTTCCTGTCTCCATATCAATCTTGAACAGATCTACCAATGTCTCTGTTACTTTCGGAACATCGGAAACATTTAATACGGCTGTCTTTCCGGCTTCAACTTTCAGACTGCGTACTGTCGTATCCAGCTTATATCCTTTCGGTGCAGAAAGCTCTTTGATATAAACAGTCCCTGCAGTCACTTCAACTTCATTTGTCTCACCATTCTCATTTGTTGTAAGTGTTCCAATCTGATTACTGCAATTCTGGTCTGAGAATATGCCAAAAGTTGCTCCGGCAATGGAATACACTGCATTTGCTTTTGTGATACTTTCATTTGCTGTGGTCTTTTTTACCTTCGCATTTCCAACATTCAGTTCTGCCCAAAACTGTCCGAGATCCTGTCCCTCTCCAGTATAAATGTATCCACCGCATTTATAGCGACCTTTGTTCGTCTGTACAAATACTCTCGCTCCTGCATACACTTCATTCTGAATATCCTGTGAAATCTCAGAATATGCAGCTCGTACATTATCACACTGCCAGCCTAACTGTTCACTGAGTCTCTGCCATACCACACACTGTTCCAACAGATATCCCTGATTCGCATTCAGGTTACTGTGACTGCCCCTATACTGCTTTACATATTCCAGTGACAATGCCACATCTTCGATCTGTGCAGCACTCATACTGGCACTTGCATCGTGTCTGGTTTTATATCCATTTTTAAATCCGGTGTTAATATCTACACAATAGGCTGTTTCGCCTCTACTTTCATGTGACCTTCATTGAATGTCGAATGAATGGTTCCATCATTCATCACATGTTCAATATATCCGACTCTCTCTGAGGACTCTGTCCAATACTGTGTTTCTGCTGCGTAAACTGATGTAGTCGGTAATGCAGTTAAAATTGTGGTCAAGGCAAGAATCCCTGTACACACTCGTTTCCATATCTTCTTCATTTTCTACAATTCCTTTCTTTTCAATCAAAAAAGACGTCCGTCCGGAACGCCTGCTGTTACTTTATGTTGTTTACACTCTGCTGTCATGCAGGGTATGGGAATCTCTGCCTGCCGAAAGAGAAGAGGTTCCCGGCTCCTTATTGTCTTTTCGGCTGGTAATCTGCTGGTAAACAAAAGGGGTAGGGTGTGGGGAGGGGAAACACAAAAAGACTGATTTCTCATTGACCGCCAACGGATAGACTTCTCCCTTGGTGTCAAAATGCCTATCGTTCCCTGCTTTTTTCCCGTTTCCGGTATAATTCCAGTGCTTTGATAATGGTTTCTTCCATTTTCTGCTGTGTAGTTCCCGATGGAAAGTATTTTTTCAGTCGGTTCTTCGGGATTTTCCACTGCTCTACCTGATTTGGTTTTTCCTCTGCCATAATCGACAACAAAACATCTTCATTCAGTCTGCCCTCTGCTGAAAACTTGCGAATCTTGATTGCCTGTGCATGACTTGGGGTACAAGCCTCCGACTCCATGGTGTCGTACAATATCTCCTGTTCCTCTTTCGGCAAATAAGACAGCTCTACCGCCGGACGCATAGAAATCTTTCTGTCATCGACCATTTCAAGAATTTCCGGGATAAGTTCTGTAAGGCGGATATATCTTTGAATCTGACTTTTACTTTCTCCTACCTGTTCTCCTAGAACTTCTACGGAATATTTCCTAACTTCTGCCCCAGTGGGGTAGAAGTTAAATCCGTTCTCTGTCCCTGTCTCTTCATAGCATCTAGCTTCATTTTATAAGCAAATGCCTTTTCGGATGGTAAGATTTCTTCTCGCTGAAGATTGCTGTCAACCATGACAATGACTGCTTGGTCATCACTAAGATTTCTTACAATACATGGCATTGTCTCTTTTCCAGCCAGTTCACTTGCCATTTTTCTGCGATGTCCGGAAATCATTTCATACCCACCCGTCGGTTTCTCCCTGACAAGTGCAGGCACTAATACACCATGATCACGGACACTCTCAATTGTTTCCAACATCTTATCATCCATTTTTACCTTAAACGGATGATTCGGGAAATCTGTAATTTCATAAATAGAAATATCTTTTATATACTCCTGATTCTTCTGGTCTCTTTCTTCCTGCGTGGTAAAAAGGTCATCGGCTGAGGGAAGATTCATGTTTATTTCTTTGCTTTTCGCCACACTGAATCACCTCCCTCGTAAATTCTGCATACGCCTTTGCAACAGTTCCATTCTTGTCATACTCATAAATGCTCTGTCCTGCTGCACTGCTTTCTGCCGCTGTGATAGCCACTGGAATAACCGTTTTGAAAATTCGGATATGTTTCCCGTAATTTTCTCGAAGGCTATCCTCTGTTGTCCTTGCCAGTTTTGTCCTCATATCTGCAAGTGTCAGCAATACTCCATCAATCTTCAGATTAGGATTTAGCTGTCTTTGTACCTTACCGATTGTTTTCATTAACTGCGTCATACCTTTTAATGGAAGATAATGAGCCTGAACTGGAACAATTACACTGTCTGCGGCAGCTAATGCATTGATAGTCAACATTCCCAAACTAGGCATACAATCAATCAGGATATAATCATAATCCTTTTTCAAATCTGACAGATACAGCTTTAATGTCTGCTCTCTGCTCATGGCATTTACTAGTGAAATTTCCATGCCCGATAACTCGATATTGGTCGGAATAATATCTACACCCTCTTTGTGATGTAAAATTCCCTCGTTATACACAAATGGTTCGTCTTGTAATATTTTCTTCATTTGTGTATCCAACGTAATTGGAAGATTATCTGCATCAGTCCAACCTAAAGCGGTTGTTAAGTCTCCCTGTGGATCAGCATCGACCAATAATACTTTTCGCCCCTGATGTGCAAGACCGATTCCCAGATTTAATGTTGTTGTGGTCTTGGCTGTTCCTCCCTTCTGATTTGCAAGGGCGATTACTTTACACTTGGTCATATGGTTTCCTCCTTCCTCGAAAAATTTAATAGCCAATCCTTTTTACGGAATTGACTATGTATAAAAATGGGTATGAAAAAACCGATTGGCTCTTGGTGAACCAATCGGCTATGTATAATTACTCTACTTAATCATTCATCTCCTAATTTTTTCATACATTTTTGACAACATGGCTTTATTCAACAGAACTCATATAACTTTCAACACACTTCACAATTTCTCCCGGAAGTGGAATTCTTTCTTCTTCAATCGCATTAATAATCGCATCAGTCATCTTTCCATTTCCCATATGTAATTTCACAAAACCGTATTCCTTATCTGAAAAATCGAAAGCTTTCTGAACAACATATGGAATATATGTATTCAAATATTTTTGTTTTGTAAATTTGTTGATAAATTCGACTGGGAGAGTATAGTAAAATACTGAAAAGTAACATCATTTCTAATAAATGGAATCATATGATAGATATCCATAACCATTACTATATCAATTGTTTGCATGCAATTGCACTACAAGTAAATAAAATAATTGTGCCTCACTCATATTTTTCATCATAGGCATAATATGACCATTTGATTTTAAATAATTAGTACATCTATCTCTCAATGGCATCTTAATATCTTCCACCCCATCAAATATCAACTGATTCTTTATTTGTGGTAATAAATTATTTTCAATATCTTCATATGTTTCATTCTTTGCATAAAATCCTGAATATCATTATATTCCGTTGAAAACATCGAGAGAATCATATTTTCAGCAGCTTTTGATAACGCCAAATGATAAGCTTCCCCATTATTAACTGTAATATATTCTATTGGCAAGATATAAAAATCATCTGTATATTCTCTAAGTAAAAGCAATATATCTCGAATGCACTCCTTCACATATTGGTTTGTGTATTCAAAATTAATTTCATCCTCCGTACCATTATATAAAATAGCCATTTTTAACAGTGGTTCATTTATCAATCTGACTCTCCCCACCAAAATATATTCATAATGTCCATTACTCACAATATCCAGGCGAACTGCTCCTGCAAGGAAAGCCACTTTGTCATCTTCCGTAATATGAGAGACAAAGTACTCTATACTTTTCCTATTTCGATACCAGAACATTTTTACCTCACCAATTAATCTTTTATAATCTGATACAGTAAAACTTTCCAGTTTTTCTTCATATCTCTCAAGCAAAATCCTATAATTATTCATGATTCGCTTTATAGCTTTCAATTCAACCATTTATATCACCCCTTGGATTTAACTAAATATTATAAAACTCCGGAAATTCTATATAATCTGCAATAGCTTCAAATGTCTTCTTCATAACCATTTCACAATCACTTAACACACTACGCAAATTCTGTTCAGCATGATAATCTGGTACACAATGATATATATGTGCCGGATTGTCGCAAATTAGCATGGATGATTCTCTAATTGCGCCCCAAATACCATGTGCAAAATTAGTGGCGTATTCGTAATATATTTCATATAGTTCATCTTCGCCACATTTTTTAAATTTAGCCCTAACACTTGTTTTATCAAAATACCCAATACTTATATTGACAAAAGCTTCATCCATATCTTCATTCACCATTAATTCCATTATTCTTTCATCAATCTGCGAATCATCCGATACAGTATATTTCTCCTCACGTAACTTTGCCATTACTAATTTATACTTACCATTTCCATATGCCTTGAACCTATCATAAACATCTGGCACTTCATCTTCCTGTTGCATCATATATTTTAAATTGATATATGTCTCCAACATTGTTCTAAATAGAATCCTTCCGCTAATATTATTCTGCATCTGTTTTTCTATAATTTCTTGATATATTCTGTAAATATAACAAGTCATCCCCATGATTACGGAATATTTAGTTTCCATCTTCTTATCTTCATTATTTGCAGCGAAATATTCAATTGTTTGCTTTGCAATCTCGTAGAATTCCATTTTTTCCTTCTCCTCATCCCATACTATTACCAAAGGATTACATTCTGAAATCTTCCCCAATACTTTCCATATTTTCTCAGAAAACTCCTTACTACAATCTAAATTGCACAACCCTTGGAATGTAGATCTAATAACAGGTCTATATATCTCATAGCTTCATCTTCATGATTGCATTTATAATATTCTGATAACGCTGTAGGAACTATATCTATTTCATTTGAAATATACAATCTCCCATTCTGTATGTAAAACCAATCAACTATAAAACATATATCGGTACTCAACTCATCATGAAATCTATTAGTCTCCTTTGCAATATTCAAAAGTTCCGAAATGTTTTCATCAACATTTATTGAAAAATCATAAAAAGAATCATAAAAAGTCTCATTTATATCCGAAGTAATCACCACTGTTAAAGGCAACAATATATTTTTCTCCACATATCGTGTTACTATTGACCAATATTTTCTCTGCTGTTCCGCGGATAATCCGAAAATCTTTGATAGTTGTGGAATTACCATGTCTTCGTCTTTTAACTCTTCAATTATATGATACATATTTTCAAACCTTTTTCTCCCTTGCTTACGGATAATTAAACCAATCCAAAGAAATTCAGGCAACCAACACCTTGCCCAACTGG